>Ga0207696_1001152_pt1 | contig 15202 bp, 11 predicted proteins | sample KBSS54metaG_FD_184403 | JGI IMG/M metagenome (GOLD analysis project Ga0207696, IMG submission 184403) | Switchgrass rhizosphere microbial communities from Kellogg Biological Station, Michigan, USA - KBS S5-4 metaG (SPAdes) (version 2) | ecosystem: Host-associated > Plants > Roots > Rhizosphere >...
CAAGAAGGACCTGCGCGAGAACTACCCGTTCGGCATGTTCGCCGTGCCGCGCCAGAAGGTGGCGCGCGTGCATGCCTCCTCGGGCACCACGGGCAAGCCCACGGTCGTGGGCTACACGTTGAATGACATCGACAACTGGGCCAACCTGGTGGCGCGCTCCATCCGCGCGGCGGGCGGGCGGCCCGGCGACATGGTGCATGTGGCCTATGGCTACGGCCTGTTCACGGGCGGCCTGGGCGCGCACTACGGTGCCGAGCGCGCGGGCTGCACCGTGGTGCCCATGTCGGGCGGGCAGACCGAAAAGCAGGTGCAGCTGATCCAGGATTTCCGGCCCGACATCATCATGGTCACGCCCAGCTACATGCAGGTGATCGTGGAGGAGATGCAGCGCCAGGGCCTGGACCCGCGCGAGAGCTCGCTCAAGATCGGCATCTTCGGCGCCGAGCCCTGGACCGAGGCCATGCGCCGCGAGATCGAGGGCAAGGCGGGGCTGGATGCCGTGGACATCTACGGCCTGTCCGAAGTCATGGGCCCGGGCGTGGCCAGCGAATGCGTGGAAAGCAAGGACGGACCGGTGATCTGGGAAGACCATTTCTATCCCGAGATCATCGACCCCGACACGGGCGATGTGCTGCCCGACGGCAGCGAGGGGGAGCTGGTCTTCACGTCGCTGTCCAAGGAAGCCATGCCCATCATTCGTTACCGCACGCGGGACCTGACGCGGCTGCTGGCGCCGACTTCGCGCAGCTTCCGGCGCATGGGCAAGATCGTGGGGCGCAGCGACGACATGCTCATCATCCGCGGCGTGAACCTGTTTCCCACGCAGATCGAGGAGATCGTGCTGCAGAACGCCCAGCTGTCGGGCCAGTACCAGCTGGTGGTCACGCGCGACGGCAACCTGGACCGGCTGGCCGTGCGCTGCGAGATGCAGCCGGGCACGCAGGGCGACACCGAGGCGCTGGCCCTGTGGGTGCAGCAGCGCATCAAGACCCTGGTCGGCGTGAGCGCCGAGGTCGAGGTGCTGCGGCCCGATTCCATAGAGCGCACCCTGGTGGGCAAGGCCCGCCGCGTGATCGACCACCGCAGCCGCTGAGCGCGCACAGGAGTCCCATGGCCCGAGGCCGATCTTCCGGATACGACGACCAGCGCGAACTGATCCTGGGCCATGCCGCCGCGCTGTTCGCGCGCAGCGGCTACCCCGGCACTTCGATGAACGAGGTGGCCCAGGCCTGCGGCCTGTCCAAGCCCACCATCTACCACTACTTCCGCGACAAGTACGCGCTGCTGGTGGACATCACCGACGGCCACATGACGCGGCTGCAGGCCCTGGTGGACGAAGTGCAGTCCATGGGCCTGCCGCCCGAGCCGCGGCTGCGCATGCTGATCGAGCGCTTCGTGCAGGAATACGCCCATGCCCGCCATGCCCACCGCGTGCTGACCGAGGACGTGCGCTTCCTGCAGGACGACGACCGCCAGCGCGTGCTGGGCAAGGAGCGCGCCGTGGTCGAAACCTTTGCCCAGGCGGTGGCCCAGCTGCGGCCTGACGCCGATGGCGCGGGCCTGTCCAAGGCGCTGGCCATGCTGCTGTTCGGGATGATGAACTGGATGTTCACCTGGCTGCGGCCCGACGGCTCGCTGGACCACGAGGCTATGGCCCCCGTGGTGGCCGACCTGTTCCTCGGAGGCCTGCCGGCCGTGCAGACCCCAGGCAAACCCGGGCATCAAACCGCTGGCAAAAAAATAGTTACCACGGTAAATTGTGGCGCCTGAAGGTGCCACGCCCCATCCAACACAAGGAGACAGACATGAAGCGTTTGACGAAACTGGGCCTGCTGGCCGCGACCCTGGCCACGGTCTGGGGCTCGGCCCTGGCCGACATCAATGTGGGCGTGGTGGTCTCGGCCACCGGACCGGCGGCCTCCCTGGGCATTCCCGAAAAGAACACCGTGGCGCTGATGCCGCGCACGGTGGCGGGCCAGAAGGTCAACTACATCATCCTGGACGACGCCTCCGACACCACGGCGGCCGTGGCCAACACGCGCAAACTGATCAGCGAGAGCAAGGTCGATGTCATCCTGGGCTCCAGCATCACGCCCAACTCGCTGGCCATGGTGGACGTGGTCTCCGAGGCCAAGACGCCCATGATCACGCTGGCGGCCTCGGCCAAGATCGTCGAGCCCATGGATGCCAAGAAGTTCTGGGTCTTCAAGACGCCCCAGCACGACGCCATGATGGCCGCCGCCATCGGCGAGCACATGGCCAAGGCCGGCATCAAGACCGTGGGCTACATCGGCTTCAACGACGCCTACGGTGAAAGCTGGCTGCAGGAGTTCCGCAAGGTGGCCGAGGCCAAGGGCATCAAGCTCACCGCCACCGAGGCCTATTCGCGCAGCGATACCTCGGTCACGGGCCAGACGCTCAAGCTCATGTCCGCCAAGCCCGATGCGGTGCTGATCGCAGGCTCGGGCACGCCGGCCGCGCTGCCGCAAAAGTCGCTCAAGGAGCGCGGCTACCAGGGCAAGATCTACCAGACCCACGGCGTGGCCAATGCCGACTTCCTGCGCGTGGGCGGCAAGGATGTGGAAGGCACGCTGCTGCCCGCCGGCCCCGTGCTGGTGGCCCACCAGTTGCCCGACAGCAACCCGGTCAAGAAGTCTGCCGTCTCCTATGTGGAGGCCTACGAGGCCGCCAACGGCAAGGGCACGGCATCGACCTTTGGCGCGCATTCCTGGGATGCGGGCCGCGTGCTCGAAGCGGCGATTCCCGCCGCGCTCAAGAAGGCCCAGCCCGGCACGGCCGAGTTCCGCGCCGCCCTGCGCGATGCGCTGGAGCAGACCAAGGACGTGGCCGGCGCCCACGGCATCTTCAACATGACGCCCACCGACCACCTGGGCCTGGACCAGCGCGCGGCCGTCATGGTCAAGATCGAGAACGGCACCTGGAAGTACCAGCCCTGAACCTGCGGGCCTGAGGCCGCAGCGGCTGCCGCACCTGGCGGCGGCCGCTGTGGCGCTCGGCCGCGCCTGCTCGAAAGTCGATCATGGATCTGCAAATCGCCCTGCTGCTGGGGCAGGACGGCATCGTCAACGGCGCCGTCTACGGCCTGATGGCGCTGGCCCTGGTGCTGGTGTTCTCGGTCACCCGCATCATCTTCATTCCGCAGGGCGAGTTCGTCGCCTTCGGCGCGCTCACCCTGGCCATGATGCAGGCCGGCCGCGTGCCCACCACGCTGTGGCTGCTGCTGGCCCTGGCCGCCGCCGTGCTGGTGGTGGACCTGCTGCGCTGGCGCGCGGGCAGCCAGGTGAGCTGGCCCGCCACCTTCCTGTGGTGCCTGGCGCTGCCGGCCATTGCCGTGGCCCTGGCCTGGGGGCTGCGCCCGTCCTCGCTGATGCTGCAGGCACTGGCCACCCTGGTGCTGATCACGCCCATGGGGCCGCTGCTGTACCGCCTGGCCTACCGGCCGCTGGCCCATGCCTCGGTGCTGATGCTGCTCATCGTCTCGGTGGCCATGCATGGCGTGCTGGTCGGCCTGGGGCTGCTGTTCTTCGGTGCCGAAGGCTCGCGCACCCCCGCGTTTTCCGCGGCGCAGCTGCGCCTGGGCGACATCACGATCTCGGGCCAGTCCCTGGTGGTGGTGGGCGTGACCCTGGTGCTGGTGGCCCTGCTGTTCGTGTTCTTCGAGCGCTCCATGATCGGCAAGGCGCTGCGCGCCACGGCCATCAACCGCGTGGGCGCACGCCTCATGGGCATTCCCACGGCCATGGCCGGCGACGTGAGCTTTGCGCTGGCCGCGCTGATCGGCGCCATCTCCGGCCTGCTGATCGCGCCGCTGACCACGGTGTACTACGACACCGGCTTTCTGATCGGCCTCAAGGGCTTCGTGGCCGCCATCGTGGGCGGGCTGGCCAGCTATCCGCTGGCCCTGGCCGGCGCGCTGCTGGTCGGGCTGCTGGAGGCCTTCTCGTCGTTCTGGGCCAGTGCCTACAAGGAGGTGCTGGTGTTCACGCTGATCATCCCGGTGCTGTGGTGGCGATCGCGCAATAGCCACCATGTGGAGGAAGAAGAATGAGCGCCCCCGTTTCCTCGCAGGCCGCGGCGCCTGCAAAGGCCGCCTCGGGCGGCATCAGCACGCGCGTGCTCACGGTAGCGGCCATTGCGCTGCTGGCAGCGTCCTGGGGCTTCCTGCCCGATTTCACCGTCGTCATCCTCAGCTACATCGGCCTGTTCGCCATGGTGGCCGCAGGCCTGGTGATGCTGACCGGCGTGGGCGGCATGACCTCGTTCGGCCAGGCGGCCTTCGTGGGCATAGGCGCCTATTCCACGGCCTGGGTCTGCACGGCGCCTGCCTCGGTGGCCGCGCTGGGCGGGCTGGTGGGCGCGGCGGGCCTGCCCTGGGTGGGCCTGGCGCTGGGCCTGCTCATCACCTTCGTCGTGGCCTGGCTGCTGGGCGCGGTCACGGTCAAGCTGCAGGGCCACTACCTGCCGCTGTGCACCATCGCCTGGGGGCTGAGCCTGTACTACCTGTTCGGCAACATGGAGTTCCTGGGCGGGCAGACCGGCATCACGGGCATTGCGCCGCTGGTGATCGGTGGCGTCTCGCTGGCCTCGCCGCGCGCCATGGGCGTGGTGATCTGGGCCGTGTTGCTGGTGGCGCTGTGGCTGCTGCACAACCTGCTGGACTCGCGCGAGGGCCGGGCCATCCGCGCGCTGCGCGGCGGCCGCGTCATGGCCGAGTCCATGGGCATCGACACGGCGCACTACCGCGTCAAGCTCTTCGTGCTGGCGGCCCTGCTGGCCACGCTGTCGGGCTGGCTCTACGCCCACATGCAGCGCTTCGTGAGCCCGGCACCCTTCAACCTCAACGTGGGCATCGAGTACCTGTTCATGGCCGTGGTCGGCGGCGCCGGCCACCTGTGGGGCGCCGTGCTGGGCGCCACGCTGATCACCCTGGTCAAGCAAAAGCTGCAGGACATATTGCCGGCCCTGCTGGGCACCAGCGGCAACTTCGAGGTCATCGTCTTCGGCCTGCTGATGGTGCTGGTGCTGCAGCGCTTTGCAGAAGGCCTGTGGCCCACGCTGCAGGCGCTCACGGCACGCTGGGTGCGCCGGCCCGTGTCCGATCTGAAGCTGGCGGACGTGGCGCCGCTGGCGCAGCGCGCGCTGCCTGCGGCGGGCCAGGTGCTGCTGGCGGCCGAGCATGTGACCAAGCGCTTCGGCGGCCTGGTGGCCAACAACGATGTGGCCATGACGCTCAAGGCCGGAGAGGTGCATGCGCTGATCGGCCCCAACGGCGCGGGCAAGAGCACTTTCTTCAACATGATCTCGGGCGTGGACTCGCCCACCGAGGGCCAGGTGCGCTTCATGGACCAGGCCATGAACGATGCGCCCTCGCGCCGCTTCGCCGCCCTGGGCCTGGGCCGCACCTTCCAGCATGTGCGCCTGCTGGGCCAGCGCAGCGTGCTGGAGAACGTGGCCGTGGGCGCGCACCGGCGTGCGCACCGGGGCTGGCTGGCCTCCATGCTGCGCCTGGACCGGGCCGAGGAGGCCTCGGTACTGGCCGAGGCGCGCCGCCAGATCGAGCGCTGCGGCCTGGGCGCCTTCGCCGATGTGCCGGCCGCCTCGCTGGCCCTGGGCCAGCAGCGCATCGTGGAGATCGCTCGCGCCCTGGCCGGCCAGCCCGCGGCCCTGCTGCTGGACGAGCCGGCCGCCGGCCTGCGCCACCTGGAAAAACATGCCCTGGCCGTCCTGCTGCGCCAGCTGCGCGCCGAGGGGCTGGGCATTCTCGTCGTGGAGCACGACATGGAGTTCGTCATGAATCTTGCGGACCGCATCACGGTGCTGGAGTTCGGCACCGTGATCGCCGAAGGCACGCCGGCCCAGATCCAGGTCAACCAGCGCGTGCTGGATGCCTACCTGGGCGGCGGCGACGACGACGAGGCAACCGGAGAGACGGCATGAGCGACACCCTTTTGCAGCTCAAGGGCCTGAGCGTGTCCTACGGTCCCGTAGAGGCCGTGCACCAGGTGGATCTGGATGTGCGCAGCGGCGAGATCGTCACCGTCATCGGCCCCAACGGCGCGGGCAAGACCACGCTGCTGTCGGCCGCCATGGGCCTGCTGCCCTCGCGCGGCGAGATCCATCTGGACGGCAAGCGCATCGCACGCCCCGGCGTCGAGGTCATGGTGGCCAACGGCGTGGCCCTGGTGCCCGAAAAGCGCGAGCTGTTCGGCGAGATGTCGGTGGAAGACAACCTGCTGCTGGGCGGCTTCTCGCGCTGGCGCCGGGGCCTGCGTGACCAAGCGCAGCGCATGGATGAGGTCTTTGCCATCTTCCCGCGCCTGAGGGAGCGGCGCCCGCAGATGGCCTCCACCCTGTCGGGCGGCGAGCGCCAGATGCTGGCCATCGGCCGCGCGCTGATGGCGCGCCCGCGCCTGCTGCTGCTGGACGAGCCCTCTCTGGGCCTGGCACCGCTGATCGTGCGCGAGGTGCTGCAGGTCGTGGCCGGGCTGCGCGACCACGGCGTCTCGGTGCTGCTGGTCGAGCAGAACGCGCGCGCCGCCCTCAAGGTGGCCGACCGTGCCTACGTGCTGGAGATGGGCGCCGTGGCCCTCAGCGGCGCGGCCAGGGATCTGCTGCATGACCGGCGCATCATCGATACCTATCTGGGGATGGGGCGCAGTGCGGAGGTGGCCTGAGTTAAAGGGGTCTCGCCTCTAGTCAAGGTCCCAGAACCCCAAACGCCCCAATTGAGCTGCCAGTGACAAGCGCAATGCCCGCCAGTTTGCCATCGCACTGATATGTTGTTCCTGCGCTTTGGCATAGGTCTCCATGGCGTTCAGAACTTCGGTCATGCTGCCTACACCAGACTGATAACGGCCTTGCACGATGTCCATAGCCTGCTTGGATTGATTGACAAGGTCTGAGGTGTGTACAAGGTTTTCTGCTTCCGTGCGGAGACCGTTGTGTTGAGTCCAGACATCCACTGACAATCGCAAGCGCGCAACCTCTGCCTCTTCAGCATAAGTGGCTGCCTGAGCCTTAGCCGCCCGGATCTGATAAGTCTGCTCGAATCCGGAAAACAATGGAATGCTCAGTTGCAGACCTATATTCATATCCTTGCGCCGACTGCCGCGACCATGCACGGAGGAATCAGTGACCCCAAAACTGCTGGTCAGAGCAATCTTTGGCCTAGCCATCGCGCTGGCTTCTTGTATTGCAGCTTGGGCGGCTTTTGTGCGAGCTTCGACCGCAACAAGGCGGGGATGCTGCTGGCCCGCAAGGCGGATGAGTTCGTCGACCTCAATAATGAAGTCCAATGAAGGCAAAGCTTCGACATGCTCATCTAGGCGTACGAGAGTATGCGCAGGCAGACCCATGCGAAGCGCCATAGTGCCCAAAGAACTGGACAGCGCGCCTCTTTCCTGGGATACATGCAAACTGGCCTGAGTGTAGGCCGTCTTGGCTCGCAAGCGATCGGACAGGGCTGCCGCACCGGCTTTGTACTTCTCTGCTGCGGCAATATAAGTGTCTTTGGCCAAATCCATTACCTGCTGAGCAGCAGCAAGCCGCTGGTTGCTTGCCTGCGCCGCAAAATACAGCTGAGCGGCACCTAGAAATGCGTTCTGGATGGCCGCGTTCTGATCGGCGTTAGCTGCTGACAGCAATTGATGAGCAGAAGCCAGTGCCGCGTCCCGGCGTCCAAAATCGAATAGAACCCAACTCAGGCTGAAGTTGCCCGTACTGTTGTTGCTGTGTATCGCTTCCGCATAGCCATCGTAGCTGCGGTTTGCTGAGCGGCTCAGCCGTGCATCCAGACGCGGTAAATATTCGGATTTGCGCAAACCTAGTTGGGCTGCTCGCATTCGGGCTGTTGACCAAGCTTGCCGAATGGCCGGGTCCTGGCACAGGATTCGTGTGATTGCTTCATGCACGGTCAGCTGTTCCGGCAATTTGCCGATAGGGCAGATGCCCACTCTTGCTGCTGAGGCCATTGGTGGAGACATTGCGAGGCCTTCCGTGGAGAACGCATCATATGAAGACATGGCGTACACAGAATTGAGCAGCACTACACCGGCAACGAAGACAAGAAGGCGCAGCTGGTGCACAGTCACTCCCCCTGCTGGTGCCTGTGCTGTATTGCTCGTACTCGCACATCGTTGATCACCCTGCCATGGCCCAATTCGATGACTCTGTCTGCGCAGGCAATTGTCTCTGGACGGTGGGCAATCACGATCCGAGTGATATCGAGTGCTTGGATCGCGGCGTTGACCTGCCGTTCGGCGGCCACGTCGAGATGGCTGGTTGCCTCATCGAGGAACAGAATTCGGGGTTTCTTGTACAGCGCGCGCGCCAGCAGTATTCGCTGTTTTTGTCCGCCGGAAAGCACTGTGCCCATGTCTCCAACCAAGGTGTTGTAGCCCATGGGCATGTGTTCGATGTCACCATGGATTCCTGCGGTGCGCGCGCACTGTCGCATCCATTGCGCGTCTGGTTGAGGATCGAAGAAGCAGATATTCTCTGCAAGGCTTCCCGCAAAAAGCGCGTCGTCTTGCATCACGCAACCGGATAGGCTCCGAAGCACAGATAGGTTCTGTCCGTCGAGCTCATGGCCAGCGATGCGAATGCTCCCTCTTGCCGCTGGCAGCATACCCAACAGCACCTTGAACAATGTACTTTTGCCACAGCCTGATGGACCAATGATTGCCACGGCTTCGCCTGCAGCGATGCTGAAGTTAACGTCATCTAGGATCCAGGGTTCTTGGTCCCCATAGCGATAACCCACAGCTCGAACTTCAATATCTGCCCGATTGTTGCGTTCCTCGGTGACGAGTGCGCAAGCCTCTTCTTCGGGGGGGTGAAGAACAATATCGGCCAGCCTCTCGCTATGTAGCTGCAACATGCGCAGCTCGAAGAGTTGATCAATCAGGCTGCCGACTCGACTGCCGAACTGAGACTTGTAGGAATAGAAGGCCATCAACATGCCTACGCTGAATTGTCCATCCATCACCATGGTTGCGCCTAGCCAAACGACCAGCAGGTTCTCGGCACCAAATAGCAATGCGTTGGCTTGCCCATAAAAAAGTTGTAGCTTCTGAGACTTCAGGCCCGCGTTGATATGCTCCACGAAGAGGCCTAGCCATATCGACCTTCGCATATCAAGCTTCTGAAATAGCTTCAATGCCTGAATACCTCGCACTGATTCGAGGAAGTGGCTTTGCTGGCGGGCCCCATGAGCGATCTGTTCCTCGGTGGCGTTTCGCAGCGGGTAGTACCACGCCCAGCGAATCAGTCCATAGAGCACTATGGTGCAGAAGACCACGGCCGCCAACCGGGGGCTGTATATAAGCATCAACACCAAGGTGGAAAGTGCCATCATCCCATCAAGAATGATCGAGAAAAAGCTTGCGGTCAGGGTTTGCTGTATCTGATCGACGGATCCAAATCGTGAGACTACATCACCAAGGTGGCGCTTCTCGAAGAACTGATTGGGCAGGCGCAGCATATGGCTGAACACGTTGCTCCGCCATTGCAGGCTGAATAGCGTGCCTAGGTATATAAGTGCCCAGGCCCGGGCGGTGCTAATAAAAACCTGTATCAGCAAGACAATCGAAAAACCCAGAATCAGGGTGGCCAGCAGATGTCGATCGTCACCGACAATCGCATTGTCTATGGTCCATTGAAGCAGGAACGGACTGATGAGCGCGATCATCTGCAGTGCCACGCCCATCACTAACACTTGCAGCAGTGAGCGGCGTAATCCGCTGATTTCCCCTATCAAACTAAGTAGCTTGACCTTTGGCTTTTCTTTCTTTTGCTCGAAATCTTTATTCGGCCAAAGTTCCAGAGCAACTCCAGTGAATTTATGCGACAACTCTTCGAGGCTGACTTGGCGAGCTCCGATTGAAGGATCGTGTATTACCGCGCCTCGGGCGCTAACGGATTTCAACACCACAAAATGATCGATATTCCAATGCAGTACACAAGGCACGATCAGTTTTGAAAGCTCATTCAGTTCCAAGCGCACAGCCCGGGTGCCCAAGCGAAAGCGATGCGCAGCCTGAACCACGTGGGCAAGGCTCATTCCCTTAAGTGAAATGCTGACCCGCTGGCGCATTTCCCTTAAATTTACGTTGTGCCCATGATAGCTTGTGATCATTGCCAGACAAGTCAGACCGCACTCAGCGGCTTCTGTCTGCAAGATAATCGGCAAGTGCTTTCCGAAGCGCAGTGCTAGCGTATCTAAAGAAATCATGGTTACTTTGGGAATTTTCCTGAAATGCTGTAAATCGGCTCCAGAATCCACTCGTAGAGACGGCGAGACTCTTGAAGAATATCTGCTTCAAGCAGCATGCCGCTCTGAAGTTCTTGCGCCTTCCCATACGCGGTGACGGCTTGACTATCAAGTTCTACTCGTAGCCGATACAGTGGCTCCGCTACTTCGCCAGAACCTGGGAGCAGGTTGACAGTACTGGAAAAATCGAAAGGTGAAAGGCTCGTGCGAGAGATGGAAGCCAACCTACCCCGGTGGATTCCGAATTTTTGATATGGATAGGCTTGGTAGCGAATATTAACGGGGTCGCCTAGTTTTATAAAACCAATGGCTTTACTTGGTGCATAGAGCTCTGCCACAAGGTATGAGTCCGTTGGAACTATAAGCATCAGGAGCAGGCGTGCATCAATGCTATGGCCAACTTCAGCGAATACCGCGGTTGCCGTGCCTGCCTCTGGTGCGGTAATGACGAAGGCTCGCTTCGCTTCGCTCTCCGTGAGTTCCTGTGTGAGCATCGAAAGTTGTCGGTTGATCTGTGCTAGTTGATTCTTCTGTCGACTGTCAAGCCCTGCGAGTTCATTGGTGCGCTCTACCGCCTGCTGCTCCAAGCTTGTCTGTTCACGACGTAAGCGCTGAAGCACCTGTATTTGACCTAGTTGCTCCGCCTGACGTTGCTGAAATTGATCCTTTGAGATATAGCCTTTGTCCAACAATCCTTGGTATCTCTGAATGGCGTTGTCTGCTAGGGCAAGTAGATTCCGCTGGCTTTTAACCTGCTCCGCTAGCACTGACAGTTCCACGCGAAGGCTTGCAATTTTTCTATTCAATGTTTGCCGCTCCGCGAGATGCAGCTGCAGAAATTTCGTATGCTCGTCAATGAGCGATTCTCGCCTTTGTTCCAGGCTTCGGGTGATTTGAGAAAAAACTGCTACCGCATCTTCATCAAAACGCTCACTGGAGATTTTATAAAGAATCTCGCCTTTCTCGACGTATTGCCCCTCCTTTGCATACTTTGCAATAACAACACCTGGTTGTTGAGAAAAAACTCTGATCTGCCCCGCAGCTGGAAGGAGTTGACCTTTAACTGTTGAGTGTCTGGAATAGGTTGAAAATAAAAGAATTATTGCTATCGATAGGACGGTTGTAATGGAGAATGTCGTTAAAACTGCGAAGGAAAATGGACGAATCATCAAGACATGGCCGTCCAGTTTAAATCTCTTGGAATCAAGAGATTCTTTTCGGAATAATGGCATCTGAGATTATTTTTCCTTCGTTATTTTAGATGTAATCAAATTTATGAATATTAATTTATCTCTTTGCAATAAATGTCATGATTATTGGTGTGAAAATAGTTATAAATATGGCTAATATAAATATTTTGCGGTTGCTGGTGATTTTTCTGCGAAGTGAATTCTTGTTTGTTGCTGCGTATATTATTGCTATTACGATAAAAACTATTAAGTTTATGATTGCGAGTAATTTTTGAGTTTCGGTCATGTTGTGTTGGATAATCTTTGCGGTAAATTAATGGCCAATCAGTGAGTTGATTGGCCATTTTTTATCTACTATGCATCACCGTCAAAATCAAAGGCTTTCCCATCGATGAGGCCGTCGCCGATCGCTACTCCTCCCCAATAACTTACCAATCCCGCTCCGAGGAGTCCGATTATTCCAACGGGAGTAGAGACTATTGCGATGCCTAAACCAACACCGGCAAGCCCCGTCCCTACTTCCCCCCAGTCTGCTCCGCCATTTACGACTTCCATCTCTGAAATTACTAGTTCGCGCATTTAATTCTCCAATATCGTTGCTGTGAATTTCGTTTCTGGCTAATCTAAATAAATTATGTCGTTTTCTATTAAATTTTTTATTAGGGATAGTGCTCTTTCTTGAAAATTTGGATCAATATTTCTGATGATTTTTTCTATGCTATCTCCAGGGTTGTTTAAAATTTGTAAAAATATTGATTTGGATATCTCGTCGGAGGAGATTGCTATTCCGTTTGCGTGTATCTTTTTGCTGTGAGGTGAATATAGCGAGGAGTTAAATTTAATTGATCTGGTTAAATATTGAGATGACAGTTTTTTCTTGAAAGTATCTTGGATATTGAATTCTGAGGGAATTCTCTCCTGACTAATCTGATGGTTTTTAAATTCTTCTAAGTTGTCTTGCTTGATTAATATGTCTTTAATGAAGTGAATTGATTTTTCTATTCCATTTGTGGAATAGTCTTCGTGTTTGATTGTCTTTCTTAATGCGGGGATTTCTGAAAATGTATTAATGCAGGACCATAGTATGTAGTCAACTATGTGAAGTGTGTGAACTCCAACTGCAATGTGAAAAGTCTCCCTATCTTTTATAGGAGCCGCTTCATGCCACCAGCCTCTTGGGATATAGAGTACATCGCCCTCGTTTAGCACACGGTCAAAAACAGGTGTTTCAGGGCATTCATGCTTGAAATTCTTGCTTCTCTGATGAGGGAGTGGCAGTGGAAATGTTGGCTCAAAGATTCTCCATCGTTTCTGTCCAATTAGTTGAATAGCAAATACATCATGAGTATCCCAATGTTTGGAGAATGTTCCTTCTCCGCCGAATGCAGCGTAACCGTTTGCGACAGTCCTCTCTCCAATGAATTTACCGAATCTTCGTGTAATTTCGTTGATCAGAGAGGATTTGGTTTCTATTCGGTTAATTACCAGCGTCGCACCATTGCGCATATATTCATTGAATGAACGCTTTGTGATGCGGGTTTTTCTTATATTGAAATCTATAAAGTTTTCAGTATATTTTTCGATCGGAATTAGTCCATCTTTGAAAATGCTCAGCATCCCATCACTAGGATCTGATGAGAATAGCACCTCATTTATATGATTCCAATCAATTTTATGTGGATATAGTGCATTATGGCAAAAAAGGAAATTCTGCTCAAAATAATTTTCAATAAATTCTTCTCTGGTAATGCCTATGTTCATGGTTCGTAAATATGCTAAATCTTAGAGCAATTTCAGCAATTAAAATTAATTTGCTTTATGCGATATGAATTGACAGCAGTAATATTTTTTACTTAATAAATATAGGTCCTTCTGACGAGGGAAGATCGTGTAAAGGAATTTTGTTAAGACTTATTTTTCAAAATCCGTGACTTCTGAGAAGATTAAATTGAAATATTTTTTTGCCAAAAAATAAATAGGAAAGATTCTTAAAATGCACCTGTAAAGAGTAGGATTAATCTTATTTACGACGTGGTTGCTCAGATTAGTCCTAGAAGATGGTTGAACAAGAAATTCAAGGACTCCCGAATGGTGGAAGTGTGACTCAACGGAGAGTTTTGCTTGGATGTGAGTTCTTCGCTTTGAACTAGAGAACGTATAGAAATCCGCCTGCATGACAGGGCCATACAACATGCGTATCTGCGCTGAACTTCAACTGGCGACAGGCCTTCATGGGTCCTTTGGCCAATTACTAGCGTACCGGCGGGCAAGATGTTGATGTGCTGCTGCTGCCCGTTAACGCTGGTGAGCGTTCAGGGCCTTGGACTGATCAACAAGGCCTGCGTGTAGCGGGTGTGGATGCCGACGCGTGCTATCCAAAGTGGTGGTGCGTCCCATTGAGGGCCACCTAATGGACAAGACCCGGCAATACTTGGGCAAGCCGCCTAGCAATACGGTCTACGCCTTCGCTAGCAGCGCAAATGTGTCGCGCTCTGGCCGGCCGCGCAAATCGGCAGGTATGCCCATCCCAGGCAATTCAATAGCATGCGCTTGGCCGTGTACCCGGCGCTCGAGCTTGGAAAGTGTGCATGGGTCGTGCGGTCCCAGATTGATTGAGTGCCCGAGCATGCTCGGCTCCACTGCCGCAGTACACGGACCGCACCTTCCGCCAGTTCCCTAAAAAAGAGAACTAGCTGTATTCCCAGCATGCGCGAGTGGAGTGCACCTCAAAGGGAAAAGCCAGGACATCGCAAGAATTGGAAGCGAAGGTGAGAATCGCCATCACGTTGAAGGAAAGCCAGGCAATGGGCATGCGCTCACAATGCCGGGCACCCATATGATGGCCGTAGTTAGCTGAAATGCTGGATCGCTTGGCGATGGTATCCAAGCCGTGATGTATGACACAAGGCGCAACCGATCTTGGCCGTGCTGCGGTTCTATTGCGCCAGCTGTTGCTCAAGGCTGACTACCGTCCTTGCCCCGCTGCTCCAGCGTCTGCGTGTTCAGACATCGATGATTGCCTGAATGAAGAAGTGAATTTACAGGGCGGACTCAAGAGCTAGAACATATGTCCGCTCAATCCAGCTTGATGTTGTTGGCCGAGATCACCCGTCCCCACTTGCTGCGCTCGGCGCGCACGAACTGGCCCATCTGGTCGGCGCTGCCGGGCATGGGCTCCACGCCCATGGCGGCCAGGCGTGCCTTGGTGCGGGTGTCGGCCAGGGCCTGCTGCAGCGACTGGCTGAACTTCTTGACCACGTCGGCCGAGCTGCCCGTGGGCACGACGATGCCCTGCCAGGCGTAGCCCTCGAAACCTTTCAGGCCCTGCTCCTGCAGCGTGGCGATCTGGGGCAGAACGTCCACGCGCGCGGGGCTGGCCACGCCGATGGCCTTGAGCTTTTTCTCGCTCAGGAAGGGAATGATGGTGGCGCTGTCGGCCCACATGGCGGGAATCTGGCCGCCGACCACGTCCTGCACGGCCGGGGCGGCGCCACGGTAGGGCACATGGGTCATGTTGCTGATGCCCGCCTGTTCGCGGAACAGTTCGCCCACCAGGTGGTGGGGGCTGCCCAGGCCGGCCGAGCCCCAGCTCACGCCGGTCTTTTGCTGTTTGGCCCAGGCCAGGAATTCGGCGAGGTTGGTGGCGGGCACCTCGTTGTTGACCACCAGCAGCATGGGAAAGCGCACCAGCATGCCCACGGGCTTGAAGTCGCGCTCGGCG
>Ga0207696_1001153_pt1 | contig 15201 bp, 9 predicted proteins | sample KBSS54metaG_FD_184403 | JGI IMG/M metagenome (GOLD analysis project Ga0207696, IMG submission 184403) | Switchgrass rhizosphere microbial communities from Kellogg Biological Station, Michigan, USA - KBS S5-4 metaG (SPAdes) (version 2) | ecosystem: Host-associated > Plants > Roots > Rhizosphere >...
CGATAACCTTGAAAAACTGGGCTTCTCTCAGCACCTGATGCTCGGTCATAACGGCATTTTCGGCGGCTTCCTGAAAGAAGTGCGTGAAAACGGCGGCATGCATGCGCCGGTGATGGATCAAACAGGTCTGCCGGTTCCGCTGCTCGGCTTTGACGGCTCGCCGGTATACGACGATACCGCCGTGTTACAGCGCTGGCTGCAAACGGTCGGTAAGGACGATAACGCCCGTAGCGCGACGTTCTACAACACGTTACCGCTGCACGACGGGAACCACTACCCTGGCGTGAGCAAAACGGCGGATTACAAAGTGCGCGCGCAGAAGTTCTTCGATGAACTGGATGCCTTCTTTACCGAGCTGGAAAAATCTGGCCGTAAGGTGATGGTTGTCGTTGTGCCGGAACATGGCGGCGCGCTGAAAGGCGACAGAATGCAGGTGTCTGGTCTGCGCGATATTCCAAGCCCGTCGATCACCAACGTACCGGCCGGGATTAAATTCTTTGGCATGAAAGCACCGCATCAGGGTGCGCCGATTGAGATTACCCAGCCGAGCAGCTATCTGGCGATTTCAGAACTGGTGGCGCGTGCAGTGGACGGAAAGCTGTTTGTGGAGGATAGCGTGAACTGGAATCAGCTCACCAGCGGTTTGCCGCAGACGGCGGAAGTGTCCGAGAACGCCAACGCGGTAGTGATTCAGTACCAGGATAAACCCTACGTGCGGTTGAATGGTGGGGATTGGGTGCCGTATCCGCAGTAAGCGCTTTCCACTTATGGCTGTCGATGACTGTAAATACGCCCTCTCCATTTAGCGAGAGGGAACAATCAGTGCCGTTTGTCAGTGCAGCGATTTACTTGCTGATAGGGGTAAAAAAACCAAAGCTATGCCTTTTTCCGGCTGTAAATCGCCGAAGCGTTTCCGTAAGGCCGGGACGACGCGCAGGGATGCGCGGCGAGGGCGTGACCTGCAAGGATGCAGGATCGCGCCCGGCCCGAAAGCCTGAAGGGAAAAGCTGAGGGCATCGCGTAGCGGCGATTTTCTTGCCGGGAGCCGGGGTTGCCAGGGTGGTGGCGATTGAGCCACCCTGGCACGTTCACTGGTTCAGTGATTGATAGAAAAGCACGAAACTGGAAGTGAACGGAACAATCCACTGAGCCGCATATCCCTCCTCGCCCCAGCCCTCTCACTAATGGAGAGGGAGCTGCACAGGTATACTCTCTCCCTCGCGAGGAGAAAACGTTACTACTGCTCCGCCAACCACACCAACATCTTCAGACTCGCCGAATAATAATCATCCATCGCGGTTATATCCGGTTCGCCAGTGGATTGCCCCATCGTTAAATCACGCACTGCCAGCAACCCGCCTTGCATCATGTAAGGCGCGTATTCATTGGTCGTGACGTTCACCCAGGCAGGGGTTTTCTCGCGGCTAAACTGTCCAAACCAGCTGCGCCATGGCGTCAGTGACGGGCTTTGCGGACTCGACCAGTGGATATACAGCGGAATACGGATCGCATCGTAGCTCATGCGCGGCGGCCAGGCGTTGGCGGGTGTCAGCTTGCCGCCCGCCGCCAGTGACATCCAGTCGGTCGGCAAATTCGCCGTCCCCGTACCCATTTTGCCCAGCACCTTGTGTCCATCCTGAATCAGCTCGCGCCACACCTGCAAATGGCTGCGATCGGCGAAGGCCTGCCAGGCCGGGAAAATAAAGTACGACGGATTCAGAATCACTTCGCTGTTGAGATTGAATCCCTGCGCGCCCGGCAGCATCACGCGGTAGCCCGCATAGTGAATAACCGTGCGCGCCACCAGCGATTTGGTGATCGCATCAGATGCCTGGCTGTAACGCGCATCATGCCAGCGTGCGTCCGCTTTTAATAACGCCCAGGCGATCAGCGCGTCGCCATCGGAGGCGTTATTTTTGTCAGGAATCGGGTCCGGCAGGACCGGATTGTAGCGCCAATAAAACAGGCCGTTGCTTTTGTTTTTCAACGTTCTGTCCGTCCACTGCCAAAGCTTGTCGAACGCCGTTTTGTCATCGCTCGCCACCGCCATCAGCATGGCAAAGCCTTGCCCTTCGGTGTGGGAAACGTTGCCGTTGCCGGTATCGACAATCCGGCCATCCGGCATCAAAAAGCGCGCTTTATAACTCTCCCAGGCCTGTCCAGCCTGAGAGAACGGAGAAAACATCACAGTCATCATGACCGCCAGTGCGGCGCATGCGGGCTTACGCATAATTAGCTCATTGTGGGTTGTGGTAACGGAACTGCACGTCTGAAAGGGAAAAAAGACGCTCGCGACTCACCGTCACGTGCGCTTTTCCGCCCTGCCCCTGCATCCAGCGGACATAAAGCCCTTCCAGTATTGCACAGAAGGCATGGCACCAGCGGCTTTGCTGCTCATCAATCCGGCTCACCGGCAGGGCCTGATGACGCAGCGTAAGATCGGTATCGCTGGTTTCGATCTCCACGCATCCCCAGCCAAAACGCGCCAGTTGCGCGTTGATATTCGCTTCGAGTTCACCCACGGTTTCGGATGGCGGGAGTGGATACTGATCGGCCAGCGCGATACCCATCTGGCGTAAGAACGGCTGGCTCTCCAGTTCGCCCACGTTGCGCACCATGCCGTCCACAATCAGCGCCAGTAGATCAAACCACCCTTCTGGCGTTTGCTGTCCGCGAAACCAACCCAATAGCGCAGGGTTTTCCAGTGTCGTTGTCATTATTTTTCTCCCAGCATGTAGCGGAAATAGAGCCCCGCCGTACTTTCGTTATAGCTGCCAAAGGTGTCATAACCCACTTTGCCGCCGATGGTCATGTCTTTGTTAACGTTGTAATCCACGCCAGCGCGCATCGTATAGCCAATGCCGTTTTCAGACGTGCCTTTGTAAGTGGCTGTTTTCGCGAAACCGCTCTCGACCGCGCCTTCCAGCAGCTGCTGCCAGTTATCATTGGTCGGGAAATAGTCGCTGCTGTCCTGGCTGTAGGATTGGTAGCCCACTGAGCCGCCCAGTTTCAGCTTCCAGTTATCGATTTTTTGCGAATAATCGATTGGCAGCGAGACGCTGACATAGTTCTGCGGGCTGAAGTAGCCGCCCTGACCAAAGGTGAACTGACTGAGGTTTTTCGAGAAGTCCATCCAGCTCATGCTTAAACCGGTTTTCACTTCGCGGAAATCATCGTGATATGGCCGCAGATAGACGCCCGCATTGGTATTCATGCTGGTATTGCTCGCGACGTTTTCGCCGAGATAGCTGTAACCGCCGCCGCCCACATAAAAACCTGCATCGCCATCGTCATAGCTCAGTTGCAAGCTTCCTCCGTTTTTGGTCACGCGACCCCAGCGCTTACCCGAGTATTTGTCTTCCAGCCCGACGTACGAAAGAAGGCTATCGGTCACCGCGCGGCGTTCACCGGTCAGGATCAACGACAGGTAGTTTGTCAGTTTTGGCGACCATTTCACGCCCCCCACCAGCGTACTCAAATCCTGCCCTAACGGCGTGCTACCAACATCCAGACGATAATCCTTACCGCTGAGCGCCATGTTCAGCTCAACGCCATTCGCCTTTTGGGAATCCGTAGACACATCGCCGGGCTGATTAACATTTGCCTTCAGATTTGATGCTTCGAGATAATCACCCACCTTTCCGCTATCGTAACTGCCCAATTTTGCCAGATTTAACTGACCGTCGGAGCTGGTAAGGTTGTAGTCATTGCTATCCAGCGTCCCAAGGCCAGCCAACGCCTCAGCACCAGGGTGAGCAGCGAGGTAAGTGGCACGCTCCGTTGCACTCATTGCCGCAATGGCTTTTTGTTCGTTCGTCGCTGTTGAAACCATATTCGAGGCGGCATTCGCCAGTGGGTTAGAACCAAAGCGACGCCACGCGTCACCGCTGGCGCTACCCGCACTCAGCGTCACCGGTGTGGCGGTAAACTCGAAACGCGACTCACCAAACGGCGAGCTGGACCAGGTCAGCGGGGCTTTGGCTTCGGTCAGTTTGCTGGTGCCCGATTCGCCATCGCGACCGCGCACTTCGACGCCGCCCTGCAGCCACATGCCGGTCTGTTCGTCCATCCGCTGCATCATATCGTCCACCTGACGCAGCGCGCGGCTTTGGGCCGTCTCCTGCGGCAAATCGGTACGCATCGTGCCCGGAAGCGTCGTGCCCGGCTCCCGTGCGGTTTGCGCCAGTTGCCATGGCAATGCGCTGTCGCTGGACGTTGTCGCGCCTATCGCCTGTGACGAACGGCTGGTAGTGACAAACGGATTATCCGCCAGCAGCAGGCCGCCCATAGTCGGTGTCGCAGAGCTGTTGGTCGATTGCAGCCCCAGCAGCTTGCCGCGCGCGCTGCGCAGATAAGTCATCGCCTGCTGATGATTGCCCTGCGCCTCTTCCAGGCGTGCCAGTAAAATCAGACGCTGCGGCGACGTATCGCTTTGCAGGCCGTTGGCGAGCTGTTTCGCTTTGGCCACATTATCTTCTGCCAGCGCCACATCGATTGCGCCCACACGAGCGTCCTGAGTTGGCGTGTCCCGCGTCATCAGGTAGTCGTAAACCACGCCCGCTTCTTTGTTCATTTTGCCGGTCTGATACAGACGCGCCATCGCAAACATCAGATCGGTATTTTGCGGATCGCTTTGCAGGGCGCGAATCAGCTTGTCGTACGCTGCCGCATAGTTGCCCTGCTCACGAAGCTGATCCGCTTCATTGATCACATAGCCGTTACGCACGCCCGCAAGCTGCGTTGGCGTGCTACGCGAGAGCAATTCAGGATTCGACAGGAAACTCTGCGCTTCGCCGTTAAGCCCGGCCTGATTCAGCACCGCGACCTGATCGGCATAATCGCCCGCGTTCCCCTGCACGCCCTCACGCATATTGCTGCGCACCACCGACACGGCGGTAGTGAGATCGCCGCTTTGCGCCAGCATTCGCGCCAGTTTGCCCGCATCTGCCGGGCTTTCCGGCGGACGCGCTGACAGCGTTTTAAGCGTGTTCGCCGCTGCCACAGAATTCCCCTGCGCCAGATAGCGTTCAGCCGTCACCATTTGCAGATTGGTATTCACGCGCTGCGCCAGCTCGCGCATTTGTGGCGTCTGGCTGGCAGGAGAAATACGCGACAGAAGGGTTTGTGATTGCTGCCATGCCCCACTTTCACTGGCAAATAACGCCGCCGCGTACAGGGAACTTGCGCCAGCCCCCGGACGGGATGCGGGTTGCATCACCGCCGCCGCTTCGCCATCCGCACCTGATTTTTGCAGCAAACGCGCCAGATCGAGACGTAACCATGGGTCATCCGGTAAACGCGCAATGCCCTGACGCAGAATGCCGATGGCCTGTTCGGTATTGCCGCTGGCCGCTGCCTGCTGCGCCTGACGACGAATCGGATCGCCCGGCAAACCCGCCACCACGCGCGGCTGGAGCTTCGCCTGCAAACTCGCTGGCAACGTGCGCAGCATCGCCTGTGCGTCTTCCGTTTTGTTCTGCTCTTTCAGAACGTAATAGAGGTTTTCCCGCGCCGCGCCGTTTTGCGGCTGCTGGTTAATCAACTCACGCAGCGTCTGTTCGGCCTGCGGATAATCCTTGTTGTGGCGCAGCACATCGGCGCGGAACAGTTTGGCCGCCGTTCCACGTTCGCCACTTTGCTGCACCAGCGGCGCAGAGAGCGCCAGCGCCTGGCTGACGTTGCCCTCTTTCAGCGCCTGCTGCGCCTGGGCGAGTTGACCGTAAAATGCAGCGTCGTCGGCCTGCGTTTGGCGCTCCGTTGATGCGTCCCCGCCCTGGCTGGCGGCGCGTCCGAGATATTGCGCGGCCGCCTGATAGTCACCGCTGCGCTGAGCGATATACCCCATTCCCGCCAGCGCGTCGGCATCCTGCGGGTTGGTTTGCAGCACCTGCTCAAACTGACGTTTTGCCGCATCGGTATTGCCGCTGTTCAGCGCGGTATACCCTTCACCTTTCGCGGCACCGCCAATATTTTTGCGATAGTACGCCTGCACTTCGCTGTCCTGCGGATGACGCTGCAGCCAGGTGTCGTAGAACTGCTCGTCACCCGCTTTGGGTCCAAGCCACAGCAGCGCCTGACGCAAGCCTGCATCCGCATCTTTGCTGCCACTCGCCATCTGTTGGAGCTGGGTAATCCCGTCGCGGCGCGTGCTTTCCTGCCAGGTCAGCATTTTGCCCAACGCTACGCGCGCGGCGTTGTCCTGCGGGTTTTGCGCCGCAAAGCGCTGTAATTCCGCGAGTGCCTGCGGATAGAGCGATTTATCGCTACCCATGGTCTGGTAATATTCGGGCGCCAGGCTCGCAGGCGGCGTATCACCGCTAAACAGCGTTTTCCAGGTCGCCAGCGCGGCGGGAATATTACCGCTCCGCGCCTGCTGACGTGCCAGCGTCAGCGTGCCCTGCGGGACTTGCGTCATCTGTTTGGCATTATCCAGCGATTGCAAACTCGCATCGCCCGGCGAGACTTTTGCCAGCCGCGCACGCCACTGTGCCGCGCCCTGTAAATCACCGTTTTGCTGCGCCCACAAGGCCATCAGATACAGCGCTTGCGTGTTGTTGGCATCAACCATCAACACCTTTTTGAGCGATTCGCTCGCCAGGTCATCGTGGGATTTTTCGTGCCAATAGTTGGCCTGGTCGAACAACGCTTTCAGCGCCGCATCGTTTTGCGCCGCATTAGCCGCCGAGCCAAACGCCAGCACGCCGGAGAGACAGATTGCCGATTTAATGGTTATTTTTTTCACTTTCCCGTCTCCGGATTCAAACGCTTACGCGCGCGCTTTTTCAGCCAGGCATACAGCCCCAACCCGCAAAGCGTACTCATGATCAGTCCCAGAATCGCCAGCAGCGCCGAGTGCTGGTTGGCGTACCAGATAATCATCATCTGGGTCGGCATTTCGCCGCTCGGGAACTGCGACCCCACGCGGAAGCTGCGTACGCCGTTTTCGTTGGTGATAATGGCCGCGTCACCGCGAATCCCGGCGTTGATGCGCGCGGAGGTTAAATCGTCATGCAGACGGGCTAACTGCTCGTCGTTACTGCCGAGCGCCATCACCACCAGACGATCGCTGCTCCACGGGGAACGGAAACTGACAAACCCGCGCCAGGCTTCGTTCGAGGAGAAATAGCGATCGGCTTCGACGCCATCGGAGGTCCAGTCGCCCGCCAGCCAGCGTTGCAGTTTCTGCCAGGTTGACGGGGTGCGAACGCCCAGCGTGTTGTCATGGGAGGTAAACGGCGAACTGCTCAACAGCGCCTGGTTAAAGTCGTGCTGCGCCATGCCGCTGACCGCCAGAACATCGCGCGTGCGCAGCAGCTCCAGATTGCCACCAGCTGTCGGCACGCCGAGCACCACCCGGTTGTTGTACAGCGCCGTGCCGGTGGCATTGCCGGAACGCGCTGCCATATCCAGCAGCGTAGCGATTTGCGTTTCGGTCGGCTGTTCAGGCAGCAGCAGAACGGTCTGCGAATAGTCGGCCAGACGCGTGAACGGGAAGGATGCGCCGACAAAATAGGAAAGATTCGGCAGAAGCGAGAAGTGGCGCGTGTGGCTCAGATCGATCCACGAATCTTCGTCGATGCGGCTCTTGATGTTGTTGTTCATCAGCACGCTACACGGCGCGTTCTCTTTCGCCGTGATGTTGAAATAGAGCGACAGCTGGTTGTCGCCGTAAATCATGTACGGCTCAAGCGGCATGTCGAATTTCTCCTGCCGTGCATCGCCACCGACTTTGTGCCACAGCGTTTCCAGCGCGCCCTGCTTGTTGACCGGCAGGTTGTGCAGGAACGTGTCGTTCATGGTCATGCTCAGCCAGGACTTGTTTTCATCGATCCAGCTTTCGGTCGGGAAACGGTAGCCGATATGCAGCGGAATGGTTTCGCCGTCCCACAGGAACAGATCCGGTGCGGCGCGGAAGGCCACGCGCAGCGGCGCATGCCAGATCCCGGTGACGGTCAGACTTTGATCCTTGCGGATCAGCTCAGAGAGCTTCACCGGCCGATCGGTTGGGATCCAGCGCGGCGCGTCGTAAGGCTTGCTGGCCGGGATCGTCTGCGAGGGGATCGTCATGCTGGCGGTTTGCTGCGTGAAGTTGCCCCGCGTTAGTCGCCATGCGGCGGTGCGCAGCGCCGCGTCGTCGTTACCGACAATCAGCAGCAGTTTATAAACCGGGTCCGCCGGGTTATCGATAACCTGCAGCATCGGCTGAGAAGACTGCGGCAGCGTCAGGCCGCCAATTTTCTCACCGGGATGGCCAATTAGAATGCCGTTTTTCTCTGGCAGCGTGTCGTGCAGCGCGGCAAATGAGACGCCGCGATAATCCGCCTGAATGCCGAGCCAGGAGGAGATCGAAGCTGCTGCGCTGAGCGTATCGCTGCTGAGCGTGGGGCCAAAGGCGAAAGCAATGGTGGCCGGCGTCATCTGCATCGAATCAAAGAACGGGCGCGGGAAATGGCTGAGATCCGAGCCGATATCGAGCTGCTGGCCTTCCAAATCAAAGCGAGAGTCCGGCAGGATCGTGACGCGGTATTTTTCCGACAGATCGCGCTGGCACTGCATCGCATCGCCATCGTTAATCTTGAAGCTCAGGCTGTTGCTGGACACCAACAGTGCAGCGGGGATATCAAGCTGGAAGCGAGACACATCGCTGTCTGCCGCCCCCAGCGGCACGGTGCCAAGTGGCTGACCGTTGAGCATCAGTTGCATGGTGGCGTTGCGCGTTGCCATTGCCGGAGAGACTTTCAGATTCAACGAGAGTTGCGCATTCGTGATGACCTGATCGACCGGGAGAGTGAAGTTCATCCCGCCCTGTAACTGGCCGCCGCTCAGCACCAGGCCCTGCGGCTGGCCCATCTGCGCCACGCTGATACTGTTTACCGTGGACGGCACAAAATTCGCCAGCACCGGTGTGGTCGGCGCGGGCATTTCTACCGGCAAGAGCGCCTCAACAGAGGTTTCTTCGCTATGCAGCGGCAGCGCAAATAACGACGCCACCAGCAGAGTGAGTTTTGTCAGGTGCTTCATACGTTGCCGTCCTCCTGCACTTGCGCTTGCGCACGGCGGTTCTCCCGGCGCGTTTTCCACGTCAGCCAGAAGAGATCAAAGACGCAGCGCACGATGGTCAGCAGCGAACGGAACGGATTGTCCTGCGGTTTTGGCGGCTGGATCCACGCATCAGCGCGAGCCAATACCACGCGCACCAGTTCACGGCGGCGCGCCAGAGGAATATCTTCAAACATCAGGCGGATATACTCTTCGTCAGTGGCGACCACCTTCACCGGAATACTGATCGCACCCGATTGCAGCAGCAGTTCCACTTCTTCGATTTCATCCGTCAGATGGCGATCATCCGGGAGTTCGATACGGCAACCGCCCATCGATAAATCCGCCGTCTGGCTGCGGGAAGAGATCCCGCTGGCGTAGTGAATCAGCATCGGGATTTTGACGTCGATACGAATGGTTTTGCGCGTCTGGCGCGTTTCACGGGCGACGGCAATCGCCGCCAGCAGGAAGATCAGGCTGTAAAGTCCCCAACCGACGTTGAGCGCGATAACGCTGGGATCGACGCCGTAGTAGTCGTGGGCACACGCGCGAACGATACCGGCGATGACGCCGATAGCCAGCAAAATGGCGATCACCAGATGCGGGCGCACGACCCGGAAATCGAAGTAGCCGACGTTAAGCAGCGCCCCTTTATCCGTCACGTTGAACTTGCCACGCTTCGGGAAAATCATGGTCACGGCGGTTGGCAATACCAGGTGGAACGCCAGCACCAAATCGTAGATTTCGCCCCAGAAGCTGTAACGATAGCGTCCGTTCATTCGCGAATTGAGGTAAATCGCCAGGAACAGGTGCGGCAGCGCATAGGCAAACACCAGACCCGCTGACGAGTGAATGATGTTGAGGTTGAACAGGAGATAGGCCAGCGGCGCGGTTAAGAATGCGATACGCGGCAGCGCGAACTGATAGTAGAGCATGGCGCTGAGGTAGCACAGGCGCTGCTGAATCGTCAGCCCACGGCCTAACAGCGGGTTATCCAGACGGAAAATTTGCGTCATGCCGCGTGCCCAACGGGTTCGCTGGATGACGTGCAGCACCAGACGTTCGGTAGCAAGGCCGGCGGCCAGGGGGATATCAAGAAAGGCAGATTTCCAGCCGAGACGCTGCATTTTCAACGCGGTGTGCGCATCTTCGGTGACGGTTTCCACGGCGAAGCCGCCGATCTCTTCCAATGCGCTACGGCGGATAACCGCACAGGAGCCGCAGAAGAACGTGGCGTTCCAGTTGTCGTTACCCTGCTGGATTGGGCCGTAGAACAGCGTCCCTTCATTCGGGATATTGCGCCCGACGGAGAGGTTACGTTCGAACGGGTCCGGCGAATAGAAATAGTGCGGCGTTTGCACCAGTGCCAGCTTGGGATCTTTCAGGAACCCGCCCACGGTAGCTTGCAGGAAAATACGCGTGGCAACGTGGTCACAGTCAAACACCGTGATCAGCTCGCCCTGCGTCAGTTTCATCGCATGGTTCAGGTTGCCCGCTTTCGCGTGGGAGTTGTCGTTACGGGTGATATAACCCACGCCAGCGTCTGCCGCAAAGACGGCAAACTCGCGGCGCTTCCCGTCATCGAGCAGGTAAATCTTCATTTTGTCGCGCGGGTAGTCGATACACTGCGCGGCCAGCACCGTATCACGCACCACGTCCAGCGATTCGTTATAGGTTGGGATGTAGACGTCAACCGTTGGCCATTTCGACATATCGTCGGGCAGCGGGACAATTTCACGCTTTAGCGGCCAGATGGTTTGCAGATAGTTGAGCAGCAAGAGCACCCAGACGTAGACTTCCGCCAGAAATAACCCCATCCCGAGTATTGTTTCAATCTCAGAATTAAAATGCAGGGTTTGCGTGAGGCGGAAATACATATAGCGGGTCGACATCAATAATGACATCACCACCATAATTACAGAAATGCTGCGTCTTTTACTAAAGCCCATTAAAAACAGAAGGCCAATACTGATAAAGCCGAAGATATATTGTTTCTGGCTGTCCATCGGCGTGATGATGATGAGCAAGGCAACAGGAATCATTGCTAAGGCCAGCAAAATAAATAGAAACTTTTTCATAGGTTGCTCTGCCTGAGTTTAAAACCCGGAATGTCGCGGAAGGGTGTGAACGGTGCCGTCACCCACTTTCACTCCAAGAATACCCGCGACTTTTTTGGCAATAAGCTCAATGTCGAAGGCCGCGGCGGATGCCGGACTGAAGTCAAATACGGACTGTTGGGAGGCATTGGCTTCGCCAACGCTTTCGTCGCGGTGTACAACACCCAGCAATTTGTCGCCAAGTTTATTTTCAACAAAGGCTGTGACATCACGACTGATCTGTCGACGGTTGTCGCTTTGATTGAGGATAAAGTAGTGCCCGGCTTTGTGATTGAGCGCGCCGCCCGTCAGGCGTTGATTTTCAATTTGCGGCAACAGGGAGAGTGAAGCGGTGTCTGCCATCAGCGTAATCAAGTGCAGATCCGCCAGGCGTGACATCGCTTTTAAGGCTGGCGACGGTCCCGGTGGGAAATCGGCAATAATAATCAACCCAGGATAATTCAAAAGGGTGCTTAAACCGCGCGTGAGGAAATGCTCATCATGTGTGAGTCGTTCTTCAAACGCCATGCGTTGCGGTTCGGTGGCATCGCCGTACGGCAACACAAATAAGTTTCCACCGGCTGTGAGCACAAACTGGCTCCAGTCGGAGGATTCTGCTGCTCTGGCAACGTAGCCACGGGTGTCAGAAAGCGGCACACCAAAATGCAGACGTAACGCATTTTGCACATCGAAATCCAGCGCTAAAACCTTACTTCCCGAGCGCGCGAGCGCATAAGCCAGATTTGCGGTCATGGTCGTCTTACCCACGCCGCCTTTTGGCGAACAAATGCAAACTAACGGCATGTGGCGATCCTTTCCAGCAGGGAATTCAGGGGCTGATTTTTTTCAGCGGTAGGCGTCGGGGTGTTCGTCGCAGGTGCAAACAGACGCGAGAAATTCACCTCAGCAGGCGCAGGCATAACGGCACGAACCGATTCTGGTGCAGGTGCAGGTGCAGGTGCAGGTGCAGGTGCAGGTGCAGGTGCTACAGAGAGTGTGTCAGGCGCTGCGGCAAGCTGCTCGGCAACGTCATTTAATATCGAAGGGGCATCATGAGACACCGTCTCAATTGCAACCTTGTCGGGCACGAAGGCAGCATCCGTCAGTGCAAATGCTTCAGGCGTGACGGGTTGTGGAATGGGTAAAGAGACGTGTCCCCCAACGGCAAGGGCATTTGTTTCCGTTGCAGGAAGAAGTTGATTAAGAATGGCCCAACTTCCTTGCTCGCTCCCCTGAGTTTGTCCTGAGAAGTCTTTAAAATCGAGCGCCTGATTGCGCGTTTTGTCCTTAAATCGCTGCAAATCATCATAGTGATTCATAGTTATACTCATGATTTACAAATACATAATGTACACACCACAGTTTGACTCACGTGGCCATTTACGATCGACAGACGAGTTTTATTCAGGTGTAGGTGTACAGTAACGTTGCAGAGTTAACTGAACGTTTATTATGGGCATGCTTAAATTATGGTTTTAATGCCGGGGTGTTTATTTACGACTTAACAGTAAACATCGACTCGACACATGCTAACTGTTTTTGAACGAAAAAAACACGGCGCTCTCATTGACTTAACTAAAGGTAATTTACAGATTTAAAATTCAAAGAATAAGTTAAAAGCCAGATTTAAATATCGATTAAAAATGGTCAAATGGATTTTACACCTACTTAATGCGATCCCTTTTTTAATAAAAAGTTACCCTGAGAAATATTTAGAAATACTTTTTCGTCGTTAATTTTTGCCGACTTTCGTTAACTCCTTATTCTTACTAATATTCTTTCAAGACCTACTACTTTAGGGGGGTGTAATATATGCACGCGCAAAAAAGGGAGCCATTGGCTCCCTTAGGTTATTCTGCGCTTCGCAGTGAGATTTCGCCACCCACCCACGGCTTTAAAATACCCTCCTGTTCAAGCAAGAGAGCACCTTGAGCATCGATGCCACGTGAAGTGCCAAAGATTTCCTTATCACCAATAATCAGCTTCACCGGGCGATGAATAAAATTATCCAGTTTTTCCCAACGACCCAGGAACGGCGAAAGCCCTTCTTGCTCAAAAAGCGTTAATGATTGACGTAATTCTTTAATTAGACGCACAGCAAGAATATTACGATCAATAGTCACGCCCGCTTCCTGGAGCGTTATCCAACCCTGATTGACGACTTCCGCCTGCACGTTGCGCATGACCATATTGAGACCGGCACCGATCACGATCTGTGCTGCATCGCCGGTTTTCCCCGTCATTTCGACCAAAATGCCCGCAAGTTTCCGATCGTTCAGATAAAGATCGTTAGGCCATTTTACACGTACTTTATCCGCGCCCAGACTGTGCAACACTTCGGCAATCACGATGCCGATCACCAGACTTAAACCGATGGCGGCAGCCGGACCTTGTTCAAGACGCCAGAACATGGAGAGATAAAGATTTGCGCCAAACGGTGAGAACCACTTACGTCCCCGACGTCCCCGACCCGCCTGCTGATATTCAGCGACACAGCTATCACCAGAGTTCAGTTCATTAATTCGGTCTAACAAATACTGATTTGTGGAGTCGATAACCGGCAGTACGGTCACTTTTCCCTGCTTCAACTGGCTGCGAATGACATTTTCATCCAATAGCTGAATAGGTTCCGGCAAACTATAGCCTTTGCCGGGTACAGTGAAAACATCAACGCCCCAGTCGCGTAAGGTCTGAATGTGCTTATTGATTGCCGCACGACTCATGCCCAGGCGTTCGCCCAGTTGCTCACCCGAGTGGAATTCACCATCAGCAAGAATGCTAATCAGCGTTAATGGAACGGTATTATCTCTCACGCAATCGTCTCCACGGCATTCACTTCACCCGTAGGCCCGATAAAACGGACCTCTGGCTCAAGCCAAACACCGAATTTATCGCCAACACATTGGCGAACATAATGGGCCAGAGCGACAACATCGTCGCTGGTCGCATTATTTTCATTGATCAGCACCAGAGCCTGCTGACGATGCACCGCTGCCCCCCCTTTTACCGAACCTTTGAGCTGACACTGATCGATAAGCCATCCAGCAGCCAGTTTCACACCCCCGTCTGCCTGCGGGTAATGCGGTACGTTGGGCCATTCTGCGAGCAACGTTTTTGCCGATTCGCCGCTGATAACGGGGTTTTTGAAGAAACTACCGGCATTTCCATTCACTTTAGGATCGGGAAGTTTTGTCATCCGCATATGACATACAGCGTCGAAAACTTCACGCGCAGTGACTTTTGTCGGATCAAGACGGGTTAAATCACCGTAGGTTAATACTGACTGCCAGCGTTTTGCGAGGCGCAAACCCACGGACACGATGACATAGCGATCCTGATACTCATGCTTGAAAATACTGTCTCGATAACCAAAACGGCACTGTTCTGCGGTCAGGCGGCTCGCTTTTCCGGTCGCCAATTCGATGCAGTCGACATAGTCACAAACATGTTTAAGTTCAATGCCATAAGCACCAATATTCTGAATGGGGGAAGAGCCAACGCAGCCAGGAATCAGCGCCAGGTTTTCCAGTCCTGCCATCCCTTTTTCAAGGGTGAATTGCACCAGTTTATGCCAGTTTTCCCCCGCGCCTACATGCAGGTGCCAGCTCTCATCCGTTTCACTAACCTCAATGCCCATAATGCGGTTAATAATGACTGTGCCGGCAAAATCATCAAGGAAAAGGACGTTACTTCCTTCACCCAGGATCAGAACAGGTTGATTATTTTCAGTCGCCGTGTTCCACGCATCAAGAAGTTGGTGAGTATTATCGGCACGTACAATGTTATCGGCAATTCTTTGAATACCAAAGGTATTCCAGGGCTTAAGGTTATGATTCATAGACGCTATCCTGATGCAATTTCTGCGATAGTTTACCGTATATGTGAGTCGATTGGGGATTAGTTTGGCAGGAGGAAGTCTGAGATCTTACATAATGTCAAAAGCAAAAAACCCCGGACCTTGCGGACCGGGGTTCTTCTTTATTGATGCCTGGCAGTTCCCTACTCTCACATGGGGAGACCCCACACTACCATCGGCGCTACGGCGTTTCACTTCTGAGTTCGGCAT
>Ga0207696_1001159_pt1 | contig 15129 bp, 19 predicted proteins | sample KBSS54metaG_FD_184403 | JGI IMG/M metagenome (GOLD analysis project Ga0207696, IMG submission 184403) | Switchgrass rhizosphere microbial communities from Kellogg Biological Station, Michigan, USA - KBS S5-4 metaG (SPAdes) (version 2) | ecosystem: Host-associated > Plants > Roots > Rhizosphere >...
CCAGACCCGTCCTTGAGCAGCATCGCGCCGTTGACCGATCCGGGCGAGGCCAGCGAGCGGAGCGAAAAGCGCGGATCACCCGCCGCCAGTTCGGGCGCCGCGTCCAGCACTTGCGCGCGCAGCCGGTCAAGCGGCAGCGCATCGTCGGCATGGGCCAGGCGCGCCCGCCAGGCGAGCGAGAAACGGGGAGAGGACAGCCGCTCGGCCAGTGCGGGACGTTCGGCAATATCGGCCGCTTCCAGCGCCCGGCTGGAAATCACCAGGTTTTCGGCAATGCGCGCGGCATCGTCGCTGCGCAGGGCAAAGTTGCTCGCGCGGTCGAACAGCACGGCATTCGCGCCGAAATCGATCGCCGCCATCAGCACGAGAATCGCCAGGAGCCGCTCCGGCAAGCCGAAGCGGCGCATGGCGCGGCGCAACCACCAGCCGCGCCGCAGGATCATGCCGGCACGCGCATCAAGTGCGCGTCACCATGGCCTTGAACATATAGCCCACGCCGCGCACGGTGGCGATCGGCGCCTCGCCGCCCGCCGCCGTCAGCTTGCGCCGCAAGCGCGAGACCAGCACGTCGATGCTGCGGTCGGAACTGTCGCCCAGGCGGGTGCGGGACAGCTCGATCAGCCGCTCGCGGCCCAGCACGCGCTGTGGCTGGGCAACGAACGTGGCAAGGAGATCGAACTCCGCGCCGGTAAGGTCCACCATCACGCCATCGGGGGCGTGAAGCTCGCGCCGCGCCAGCGACAGGGTCCAGCCGTCAAAGCGGATTTCGCTGGCCCGCTCGCCCGGCTCGCCAGTGCCGGGGCCATCGCCGCCCTGCCCGCCCCGGCGCAAGACCGCGCCGACGCGCGCCACGAGTTCGCGCGTGCCGAACGGCTTGGCCAGGTAATCGTCGGCGCCCAGTTCCAGCCCGAGCACGCGATCCTCTTCACTGCCGCGCGCGGAGATGAAGATGATCGGCACGTCGCTCAGCTTGCGCAGCTTGCGGAACAGCTCGATGCCGTTGGTGCCCGGCAACATGATGTCGAGCACCACGAGATCGGCTGGCGCGCTGTCGAGCAGCACCCACATTTCCGCGCCGGTCGCCGCCGGGCGCACCTCGTAGCCATGCTCGCGCAGCGCGCGGGCGGTCAGGGTGCGAAGCGGCCCGTCGTCTTCGACAAGCACGATGGAGGGGGCAAGACGTGTGGCCAACATGGCTGTGCTACGCAGGGGCGCTCCTTTGGGTTCCGGCTCGGTCATGCTCCCTTGCCTCAGCGCGCATCCTCGCGCACCGGAGCGTTCCGGGCAAGCGCGGTTTCCCCACCAATCGGGGTGCGGCGGAAGCAGCCACGGTTCTTGCCCGGATCGGGATGGCAGGCGGCGATGGCAACGCGCGTGCCACTGTCGATCACGGGCGCGGCGTCACTCTGGCCAGCCGTGGCAGGACGGCACAGCGAGGGACGGCCGGGTGCGCCCTGGCACACCGGTGCCTGGGCGGCGGCGGCCGAAGGCTGGCCCAGCAGCGGGGCGGGAGCAGCGAAAGTGGCAAGCGCCAACATGGAAGCGAGGATCATCGGGACATTCCTTGGAACAATTTTTCGTCGTCCCCAAGGTAAGCCCGGTCGCTTTGCGCTAAGGGTGCGCCTTCGTGAAGAAGTGTTGCTGCGCAAGAAAAGATTGCGCGCTCATGTCCGCCAGCCCGCGCAAGGCGCCGCAAACCCGCGATGGCGCCGGAACGAACGAGCGTGGCAGCGCGGGCACGCGCGCCCCTGTCCGATTACATTTCGTTGCGCGCAGATGTCTCGGCCTGGGGCGGAAGGCTGGCCGCAAGCGCCTTGCCCGGCGACGCGGCGAAACCATGCAGGCCCAGCCACCATTGCAATGCGATCACCGCGCCCTTGGCCGGCTGCAGCAGGCCCAGCACCAGCGTGACGGTCATGGCCAGGCACAGGCCCATCATCGCCGGCCATGGCAGCGCGGTGTGCAGGCCCAGCGCAATAATCACCGGCGCCATCACATGACCCGTTACCAGGATCGCCAGGTAGGGCGGGAAATCGTCGGCACTATGGCCCTGCCAATCCTGCCCACAGGCCGGGCACTGCGGCGCCGGCCGCAGCCAGGCGGCAAAGAGCCGCGCCTGGTCGCAGCGCGGGCAGTGCCCCCGCGCCCCGCGCCACAAGGCTTCTGCCAGGCGCCGAGGCGGGGTGCCGGTCATTTGCTGGCGAACGGGTTCTTGGGGCTGCGCAGCGTCAGCCGGATCGGCACGGCATCGAAGCCCAATTCGCGGCGGATGCCATTGACCAGATAGCGACGATAGCTTTCGGGCAGCTGGTCGAGCCGCGTGCCGAACATCACGAAGCTGGGCGGGCGCGTCTTGGCCTGGGTGATATAGCGCAGCTTGATGCGGCGGCCGCCGGGCGCAGGCGGCGGATTGGCGGCCAGGGCATCATCGAACCAGCGGTTGAGCGCGGCGGTCGGCACGCGCTTGCTCCACGCATCGCGCAAGGTGAAGGCGGCCGAAAGCAGCGTGTCCAGCCCCTTGCCGGTCCGCGCCGAAACCGCCACCAGCGGCACCCCGCGCACTTGCGCCAGGCCATCGTCCAATGCCTGGCGCACGCCGTTGAACAGGCCGCTGGAATCCTCGGCCACGTCCCACTTGTTGATCGCGATGATCAGCGCGCGGCCTTCTTCCAGCACCAGCGAGGCGATCTTGAGATCCTGGTGCTCCAGCCCACGCGTGGCATCGAGCAGCAGCACGACCACTTCGGCAAAGTCGATCGCGCGGCGCGCATCGGCAACCGACAGCTTTTCCAGCTTGTCGACCACTTGCGCCTTCTTGCGCATTCCGGCCGTATCGATCAGGCGAATCGGGCGCGCCTCGCCGTCCTTGGGGTCGGTCCAGTTCCAGTCGATGGCGATCGAATCGCGGGTGATGCCCGCTTCCGGGCCGGTCAGCAGGCGGTCTTCGCCCAGGAAACGGTTGATCAGGGTGGACTTGCCCGCGTTCGGCCGGCCCACAATGGCCAGCTTGAGCACGGCCTTGGGATCGTATTCGGCCTCCTCGTCGGTGGCCGCCTCGTCTTCCTCGGGCGTCTCGCCGATGTGCGGCAGCAACGCCTCGAACAAATCGCCCAAGCCTTCGCCGTGTTCGGCCGAAACCCCCACGGGGTCACCAAAGCCGAGGGAGAACGCCTCGAACAGCCCATGATCCCCGGCGCGGCCTTCGGCCTTGTTGGCCAAGAGGATCACCGGGATATCGTGCCCGCGCAGATAGCGGCCGATTTCCTCGTCGAGCGGGGTGATGCCGGCGCGGGCATCGATCACGAACAGCGCGACATCGGCGCCTTCCAGGCTCGCTTCGGTCTGCATCCGCATCCGGCCCGGCAGGCTGGCGGGATCGGTGTCTTCCCACCCGGCCGTGTCGACAATGGTGAATTCAAGGCCCAGCAGCGACGCATCGCCAAAGCGACGATCGCGGGTGACGCCGGGCTGGTCGTCGACCAGCGCCAGCTTCTTGCCGACAAGCCGGTTGAACAGAGTGGACTTGCCCACGTTGGGCCGCCCGATGATGATAACCTGGGGACGCATAGCTCCCGTTGGCCCGCCTTGGCGCCAAAGGCAAGCAGGCGTTGCACTTGCGCTCTGGAACGGCGCAAAGTGTAAAACATCCATTAACCAAACCGCGCAGCCAGCCATTGACCATTTGCAGGCACAACCCCTGGCATGGAGTGGTGGACACGAACACGGGCCATGGGCCTGGCTGCGGGGGCAGCACTGATCGCCGGGCTCATGGCCCCAGGGACCGCATTGGCAGCCCCGCTCGCCCTGATTCCGGGGCCGGAACAATCCGATAGTGCCCCGGCCGACACCGCCGGCGCCCTGCCCTACCTGCAATGCGTGCCCTATGCACGGCAGGTCTCGGGCATCCACCTCTATGGCGACGCGCATACCTGGTGGAATCAGGCCGCCGGTCGCTATGAGCGCGGGTTCACGCCCAAGGCCGGCGCCGTCATGAGCTTTCATCCCTATGGCGCCATGCGCCTTGGGCATGTCGCCATGGTGAGCCGCGTGCTCGACTCGCGCACCGTGCTGCTGCGCCATGCCAACTGGTCACCCATCAACGGCACGCGCGGGCAAAAGGAAGACGATGTCCGCGCCGTGGATGTGTCAGACGCCAATGACTGGAGCCAGGTGCGCGTGTGGTATGGCCCGATCCAGGGCCTGGGCACCACGCACTGGCCAGTGGACGGATTCATCTACAACCGCCCACCACAGCGCCGCCCGGCACTCGGTGCCCCGCTGCGGCTCGCCAGCGCAACCACGCTTGAAGCCAACCCTGCGCGTCAGATGCTGATGGCAAGGGGCCCGTCGGCCGCAATCGCGCGCGGCCGCATCAACGCCGATTTCCTGGCAGGCGTCACCAGCGAAGCTGCACCGCCCAAGGCTGTCCGTGCAACACCGCCGCGCTCGACAGCGCCGGCACGCGCGCCCTCCGCGTTCGCCCTGGCCGAGGATCCCATCGGCCGCATCATCGCCAGCCGCATGGGCGGCGCAGCCGGCACGGACCGCCTGCGCTGAACGCAGGCGGCGCGCAGACAATCAGGCCTTGGCGACGGGCGCCTCTTCGCCCAGGTCTTCGTACCAGGCTTCCACCGGGCCAGAGAGCTTGAGTGTCAACGGATTGCCCTTGCGGTCCATGGTCTTGCCAGCCTGCACCCGCACCCAGCCTTCGGAAATGCAATATTCCTCGACATTGTTGCGCACGGTGCCCTTGAAGCGGATGCCCACGCCGCGGCCCAGCTTGTCGGCATCGAAGAACGGGCTGCGCGGATGGATCGCCAGGCGATCGGGCGGAACGTCGGCCCCAGAAGTGGCGGCGTTGGCGGCAGGGCCCAAGTTTTCGGGCGTTTCGATTGCATCGGTCATGGCCACGCGAATTATCTTTACGTGGCCACTTGTCAACGCTGCACAAGGGGGTTAGAGGCCCGCTCCACACCGGAGCAGCCGACAGCGACTGCCCCGGAACGCCGTCAAGGCGGGCGCGTAGCTCAGCGGTAGAGCACACCCTTCACACGGGTGGGGTCGCAGGTTCAATCCCTGCCGCGCCCACCATCTTTTCAAGCACTTAGCTGGAAAGATGGTAGGTCATGTGAACTTCGTGTGAAGTTTACGACTGCATCATATGGTGCCATCCTCCTTCCCCTACGCCTAATTTCCGGCGATACCTTGATGCATAATCGCAGACGATTTTCGCACTCAGGGGGATTTCATGGGGGCTTTTTCGATTTGGCACTGGCTGATTGTGCTGCTGGTGTGGGCGGCCTGGATCGTCCCGCTGTACCGTATTCTCGGACGAACAGGCCTTGGGGCCGGTTGGTCGTTTCTCGCGCTGTTTCCGCCAGCCGGAATGGTGCTGCTGTGGGTAATCGCGTTCGCGCGCTGGCCGTCGCAACGATAAAGGCGCACAAAATAAAAGCCCCAGCGGAACGGCTGGGGCTTCGTACTAAAGCGTGGTGATAGTTCCGCCCCTTTTCACGATGGCCGCTTTAACAGGAGCGCCGGGAGCGCCGGATGGCTTCAATCTACGGCGTGGCCTATTCGCCTCCAGCCGGTCGGCAATCTTGCACAGCCGCTTTGCTTCCGGCGCGTGATCCGCCAGGGCCGCCTGTTCGACGGCCTGACGCACCAGTGTAATGGCCTTCAGGCGGGCTTCTTCCCTTCCCTCCTCGCTTCCATGCGCGGACGGCAAGGCCGGTTCGTTCGCCGAATTCTCCATAGTTATGCGCTCCTCTTTCCCAGCAACCTGTCGCATTCCGCGATTTCCGCGTCCAGATAGGCCATCTCGGCGGCGGCGACATCTGCGCCAAATGCAGCTTCGGACTCGTTGCGCAGCGCGGACAGTTTCAATGCGATATCGTCCTGCCCGGCAAGGATTGCGTGCCCCATTGCGCGCTCGATCAAGCTGGCAACGTGAAGATGGTGAAGGGCACGGGGGCCAGACTGTTCAGCAGGGGGGCGCAGAAACTGCGAGGCGCGGCGTATGGCGGCCTTCAGGGCGGGGGAAGTGCTCGCGGTGGTGGTCATTCTTTCGGTTCCTCGGTTTCAAATTCGTCCAGGTCTTCGGGGTCCAGTTCGGCTTCCGCCGCCTGCTTCAACGCGGTGGTGATTTCGGCCCGCAGGGTGTCTTTGATATGACCTTCATCGGTGCTGCCCACGATCTGCATGCAGGCCCTTGCAGGTATGTTCAGCATGTTCGCCCGGATGATCCCGAAACGCTGCTCCCATGCCTTGGCCATTTGCTCGATGGGGGCGATTTCGCCCTTCGCAAGCGCGTACTCCATTTCGGCCTTGTCAGCGTCCGCTGCGACCTTGCGGATACGTTCGGCCAGCAGGCGTTTGCCTAATTCGCCCCCGCCTTCTATGTGCCCAAAAAGTTCTCGCAGGGCCGGGCCAGCGGCGTAAGAATTCCGCCCGACCTTGGCGGCGGCGCAAATCGTGCGGACATGCCTGGTGGTGAAGCCGCATAGTTCCGCCAGGCAGGCATCGGTCACGGGGAGCGTGTCCAGTCCGGTCCCGCTGGCCATCAGCGCGGCCATTCGAGCGCTGCGGCGCTGGTAGCTGCACGTAAGTCACGAGCCATGCTCGCGTAATCACGCGCAAGCGCTTCCAGTTCACCAGCCAGGTCGATAGCCTGGATACAGGTGGCATTCCTAAGTCCTGCGATGTGTGCGGCAACGGACTTCGTCCTGCTGCGCGTCATACGGGCGGCGTGTGCGATGGCGCCCAAGGTGTCTTGCTCGATATCCATTCTACTGCCTCGGAGAAGGGACCGGCCAGGAGCCCGGAAACGCCTGGCCGGTCAGGTGCGCCCGCACATATTGCCCAAAATCCCCGGCGGGCGCGGGGTCGAGGAACTGAATTTGAAAGGGGTGCCGCCGGTGCCGGAGCGATCCGGCGGCACCAGGGGAGCCAGCTGGTAAGGACTATCAAACCCAGCTGGCGCAGATTGAATTCGTTATTGACGGCCAGCTTCGGCCAGACCGGCGCGGAGTAGGCGGGCCGCACATGCAGACAACGAAACGGGAATGCCGGTTTCCGATCCGATCCGTTCCCGTTCGATGCGCAGGCGCTGTTCAAGATCAGCGTCGAGCAAAACAGTCACCGGTTTGGGCTTTGCACGTCGCGGCGAGTTTGAGACGGGCGCGGCAATTTCCACCAGGCGCGCGGCGAGGATGGCTATCTGCTCGGGTTGAAGGTCGGGCCACGCGGCGCTGGCCCAAGTCTCGGCAGTTTGCGGCGTGATGACTAGCGGCTGACCGCCCGGATAGTGGACAACTACGCCACCACCAAGGACCGGCGCTGCGGTCGCTTGCTCCAGCGCCACAAGCGCCTGCGCGTAAATATCATGATTACAGGTATTCATTTCGAGCGGTCCTTAATAACGGTTGATCCACGGGCCACTCATCCCGCCGGAGAGGGCGTCCGCGCGGGCGGCGGCGTCGGCTGCATGCTGGCGGCGGCGAGCGGCGACGATCCCGCCGAGACGGCGGGCGGCCTGCGAAACCGCCACGTCGTCCAGTTCGGGCCAGGAACGCCCGATCACCTTTGCCGCCGCCTCGGGCGAGAAGCGGAAACCGCCGGTGCCATTGGGAAGCTGCAAGATGGCTTGATCAGCGTGCGCCCCTTCCCCGGTGTCTGGACGAAACAGGACGCTGGCGCTGTCGAGCACGGCTATAACGGCGTCAGGCAGTGGCTCGGGTCGCGCAGGCCGATCCGGGTTGGCAGCGGGTGCAGGCTGCGCCGGGGTGGCATCCACCACCGGCTGGGCCTTGCGAAACAGCGAGAGTGCCGGGCGGCGCATTTTATGCCGCCACCCAGAATGCGCCGGGCTGCGGCAGGAGGGCCTGGGCGTTGCACCAGCAGGTCAAGGTGCAGTCACCGTTTACGTTGATCCGCTCTGCCGTGAACGAAATGCGGTCACTGAAAATCACGGCTGCCCGCGAGAATGCGCCGATAACCGTTGCCGCAATGGCGGGCGTCAGGTCAGCGTCGATACCATCGGCGCGGAGTGCGCCGGATGCATCGACACTCGCGCCGGTGCCGGAAGTCCCGATCAGCGCGCGCAATTCGCTGAAGTTGAAGCCAGCGGCTGCCGCAGCGCCTAGGGAGAACGTCGCGGGCGTTGAAGCCGTGACGGCATCCAACAGTGCCGCGTCCGCAATTCTGCCCAGACCCATGGCGATGCTGAGCATTGCGGCGCTGGAGAGAAGTCCGTCAGCAAAGTGGCGCGCGTCGGCGCGGGTAATCACCGTCTGGAACCCATAAGTCGGGATGGTTTCCAGGTCGAGCGCATCCGTCAGGAGCGGGAGGGTTGATGCGTCCAGTTCATCGCCGTCCGGCACTTCGGAAAACGGCGCGGGCGCGATGACGCCGAACCGAACGTCACGGCGCTGGAATGCAAGCGCGCCGTTAGAGCCGACCACTGCGTCGCTAGCCTCGGGCTGGACGATCAGGGTTGCGCCATTGGAAACGACACGGCTTGCTGCTGCAAGATAGGTAGGCAGGTTGATGGAAGTGCCCGCCGCAGAACCTTCACGCGGCAGCACGTCCGCAAAGTAATGCCCCGGCGTTTCGCTGGGCGCGGTCAGTTCGATGCTACTCAGTGAATGATGCTGGGCGCTGGCTGCAGGTTTCGTCGTTACGGATCGAACGGCGCCGGTCGCATCGTAGTGGGCATGATGCCCCGTCTGGTTACGGGTGGCGTCGAGTAGTGCCTTGATGACCATTTGTTCGGACTTTCTCAGTGTTGTTCTGAGACCGTCCTAAGTTCACAGAGTCACCGGTTCCACGGGTGGGTTTTCCATCGCTGTCAACCAGCCGATGGCCACGCAATTGGAACTGGAAGCGCGTTTCCGGGCCACCGAGTTGCGAAACGGTGCGGGCAACATGGTCCCGCATACCCCTACGGGGGCAGGAGGACCCGAAGGGGGGTGGGGGCACCCGCCCCCTCACCCTTGCCTTCGCTCGCCCTGGCCCTCTCCTGGTCAGGCTGCCAGCCGATCAGCCAGCACGTGCCGCATCCAGAACGCGGTGAGCCGCACCCCGAACGTCACAGGCCCGTCCCCAAGCTGCGCGAAGAATGCTGCCGCCGCTTCGTCGCGCGTCATCTGCGGAGCCTTCGCCAGCATGGCCACCCGCCAGCCCGACCAGCGCGCATTGTCGTTCGCCGCTGCCACCATCGCCGTTTGACGACGCGCATTGCGGCGATCAGCCCACATCTGCATTTCTGCGATGCTCTCTGGGGTCACTTGATAGAAGTAGCTGCGGCCCGATTTACCCTCAGATGGGGCAATATCCTCTAAGGGAATAATGGGTGATCTGAGGGTAGCACCCCCCTCCCGACGCTTCCACTTGAGGCCCATGCGTTCGATCATTTCGCCCATCTCCTTCCGCGCCGTCTTAGGTCGTTTAAACGCCATCAAATCGCCTTGCCTGTCCTCCATCCACACGCCGTAAGTCGTCGGCACCACACCAAGCCGAGCGAGCAACAGCCGTTGGTCAAGCATCCGGTCCAGCACGACATCTGCCAGCGCGTCCGTGATGCGGTCGGCTGCCAAGTCGATGCCATGCAACAGTTTCGCGTATGCCTTCGCCATCGCGCGCCTGAAGCTGCGGTTCGCCAGATTGTCCTTGCTGTCGTCATAGGCACCCACGATGCCCTGCCAGGCGCTGAACCTGTCGAGACGGCGGACGGCGGCCCCGTCATCCCAAAAATCCAGCGCAGCGTCGTCCAGCACGTCCACGCCAAGACTGGCCCGGATGCGCCATGCTTCCAGCGTGATGTTCTGGAGTTCGGTGCGGTCAGGCGTGGCCTCAAGCCGCCGTGCGTCCGCATCGTCGATCAAGGGCGCGGCCAGCAGCGCGATGCGATGTGCTTCGGCATCTGCCAGCTTCAATTCGGCCAAGGCAGCGGCAATGCTCTCGTCTGCGCCCTCGCCGTGCCGCAGCGTCCAGCCCGCGCGTTCGAGTTGCCACAGCAGGCCCGCCGCGAAGTCGGCGCGGGCGTTCGCTTCGTCCGCCGTGATGCCCGCCACCAGCCCCGTAAAGTCATTCGGGAAAGCGGGGCGCTCTTCCAGTGCTGCAGCTTCCTCCAAGGCCCGCAGAATGCCCTCCGAAGCCTGCCTGCCGACTTGCGAATTTGGCATCAGCCCCAGCGTGAACCGACGCACGTATCGCACCCGGCGCAGCGCCTGGGCGGCATCCGCAGGCGGCACGCGGTGCCCGCCACCGATAAACGCCCCCAGCGTGAACCACTGGTCCCCGCCGCGATGCTCGATGCTCAAGCCCGAACCGATTACGGGCGACGCAATCACCACGTCATACAGGCGCGATTGGCCTTCAGGGTCAGCCAGGAACGCGGCCTGGTCGCGGTTGCCCTTGGTGCTGGAGTTGATGGCCAGCGCCCGGTATCCCTGCGCCTCGAAAAATGCCCCCAGCGACTTCGCACGAAGGCTGCTCTCGGTGGCGACCCACACCCGCCCCCCAGCCGCCAGTTCGGCCAGGCAGTCGCCCACCACGGCAGCGGGCGCGGTCCCGCCGGTGTGATAGGTGGCCTCGATCCCATCGCGGCGCTGGCGCATCTCGATGATACGAAACTGTTCGCCAGGTCGCGCCGCCTCCAAGAATTCGATGGTCCGCGCGTCGCATCCGGCATCAGCCACGATGACGCATTTCGCCTGGGCCACCATTTCGCGCAGGCGGTCGTAAACGCCTTCGTTCGTCGCGTGGCTGGTCCTGCATTGATCCTTTGAGGAAAGGAAGCGCAGCACCTGGCTGATTTCGTCCACAAACAGATATTCAGCGCGCCGCATCAGCACGTTGTGCGCGGGCGTCGTGATACTGGGCAAGCAGGTGGCCAGCCCCCGGAGCGCAGGGTCAAATGCCTCGTCCGCGTCAATATCGCCGTAGTTCTCCAAACCAAGCACGCGGGCCAGTTCGCGGACCAGCGAAACGCGGTGGCAGATGGCGATAGGCTTGCTGCGCGCGCTCGCGAAGGCGACATAGGGCTGGCCAATGTGCCGCGTCTTTCCGGACCCCATGGGTGCCCACAGGACGATGACGCCCTGATAGTCCCGCTCCGCAAGGACGGGCAGCGCGTCGCAGACTTCGTGCCGGTGGCGTGCAAGAATATCGGTCGGGATGGTCACGGGTGCCAGCGCGGCGGCTTTGCGGTGCGCCATGGTCGCGTCCAAGCGCTGCATGATGCCGTCCAGCGTCGCCGGGTGCACCAGGCCAGCGGGCAGCGCGGCCTCGACGGACGCGCGAATAGCTCCCAGGCTCATCTGCGCGGGCGCGATCATGTAGTGGCGAAGCGCGGCGGCCAGGGCAAGCGCGGCGGCCCGCTCCGGGTCGGTCACGCTGGCCAGGTCCTTGGCCCATTGCTTCGGTGTCCGACCGTTCGGCTGGATACGTTCCAGCTGCCATGCGTCGAATACGGGCGCGGCGCTGGTCGGCACTCCCGCGAAGGCGCGCGAGGCAGCTTCCTCGCCAGCGTCGTTCCAGTCCTGGCCAGGCGTGGGCGGCATGAACCAGGGCAAGCCGGTGGCCATGGCGGCACGATGGCCGGTGCCGTAGGCGTCCAGGCGCTTCCCGAACCGGTCGCCCGGTTTGGCGGCGTTGTCGTTATCTGCGGCCACCACGTCACCAGGCTGGGCCAGGATGGCGGTGACAATTTTCAAATTGGTCGCGTTGAAGCACACCACGACTTCCCGCCCGGTGGCGGCGTGGACGGTCGCGCCGGTGGCCATGCCCTCCACGAACACGCGTGGGATGGTGCCGGGGATGATGTAGTGCCCGGCATCAGTCGTGGTGTGCTTCAGGAACCGCTTTTCGCCGTCGCGGTCAATGCGTTGCACACTCGCCAGCGCGCCGGTTCGGGCGTCATAGACCGGCACCAGCAGGCGGCCAGACAGGTCCACGCGCAAGCCGTCGCACGTGATCCCTTTGCGAGCCAGGTACGGATGATCTGTTGCAGGCTTGCCGCTTTCCCAGATGCGGAAGGCGGTGCCAGCAGCGGCTGCGGCTGCGGCTGCCCGCGCGCGGTCCTGCGCACCCCGGCGCGCGGCGTCCAACACCGGGTCGCGGCGCGGCATATTGTCGTTTGCAGCGCGCCAAGTGTGGCGCTCCCCAGTGGTCCAGTCACCATAGGATGCAACGCCATCGTCATGCAGCTTGACCCAGCCGTTATTGTCGGATTTCCCCTTTCCGGGTGCCGGGAGGCGGTAGAATTTACCGGGGACAAGAGGCCCCCGCAGACGGCTGGTGTCGAAACCAGCCGCCCTAAGCGTCGCGATGATGTCGGGCATTACTTATCCGGGGTTCGCACGGCGATTGCAGCCACCAAGGCGTCCGCATAGTCCAGCACACGCGCTGCCGCCTGATCGGGCTGCAGCGTCATTTCGGGGTCCGCCAGCAGTCCAGCCAGGGCGTGCCCTGCGAAGTAGTCCCGCAGCGAAAGAGGGATTTGGACGGGCGTGCTCATTCCGCCCCCTTGCATCTCTTGGAGTTGCCGCCCCAGCCGCGCGGCAAGCCGAAGCCGCCACCGTCCAACTCGTCCCACTCGCCATCCACGCAAGCGTATCCGCCGTCAGCGAAGCGCCCATCTTCATCGCGGCGCCGCTGACGGTCGCGGGAGGGCGCCACTTCATGACTGTCGGAGGCCACCACTTATGCCCCCGCATTGTCGTTAGCACCCGCCAGTGCCCGGATGCTGTCCATGGTAATGCGGGCAGAACAGCCCAGCTTCACCACTTTCAGTTCTCCGGAATTCATCAGCTTGTAAATCGTGCTGCGGCCCACCGACAGGAGGCTTGCAGCCCCCATGATGTTCACCAGCAGCTTTCCATTGTCGAGATTGGCAGACATTTAGCCGATACCCTTGATTGTTTGGACATGGGCGAACCGCAGCGGCTGCCCTTCCAATCGTCTCGCGGGTTTTCTCGCTTGCTTCCACGGGTGGGTTTTCCAGCGTTTAAACGCATTGATACGCTGGCTAGTAGTCGAAATCACACGGTTGGTACCCGTTCAAGGAACGGCGGCTCACGCCCCTTTTCAGACACTCAATCGCAGCTTGGCTTCAAGTGAGGACGAGTGGACATTAGCTGCCCGGTCTTGATCTCCCACGCGCCAGCCTCGTTTTTGCCAAGCACAAACATAAAGTCGCGATCTTCCCGCATCGGGACATGCGCGAAATACAAGAATGGAATTACCTGCGGCAAATTCTGACCAACGACCACCTTACGAACCTTCATGGTCGCTGCTACCCAACTATGTCCTAATATATCTTCAGCGTTTTCGACCGGTGTCTGCTCGCCGTTCTTTACTCGCCCTATTACCACTACGTCACTGCAGGCATGAGGCAGCGCATTATCGCTCAAATTCTCGGCTCGTGTCGGCTGGTAAGCAGCACCGGCGATGCTGATGATAAGAGCGTATGCGGCGATTTTCATAGACCAACCGTATGCCTCTAAGCGGCAGGTTTCCACCCTTCCTCGCCGTCCGTGGAAACGAAAGTCGGGTAGCACGCGCCTGAACCCGACCACTAGTTGGCTGGGTTCACAGGAAACAGCAAAACGACGGCGCCCCCCGCCATGTCATCCAGGCCGTCAGCGATCCAGCGGCTACCGTGGCGAACGCATCATGAACCCCCGCAATAAAGGCGGCGGCGGTAATCGCTTGGAGCGTCGCCATCTTCGAGCCTAAATTGCAAGTCCGGCCAAAGCTTGCTCTGCCGCCCCGCCGACCAGGTGGCCGTAATGTTTCTCAACCATCTGCGCGCTAGTACCGCTGATTTGCGCGACACTGAGAAGGGGCAGGCCAGCGAGCACCAAATCCGTGATCGTGCTATGCCGGAGGGTGTAGGCACAGCACGCATCCGGCAATTCCGCCGCTCCGGCAGCGGACTTGATCGCGTCAGCCCATTCGTGACGTTCCCACGCCTTGCCGGATTGGGAAAATAGGTGGGCAGCGGGCAGTTTTCCTTTTGCCTGCGCGGCGACAAATTCGGCGGTAGCGGCAGGCAGAGTGATGCGGCGATCATGACCGGCCTTGTCAGTGCCCACGGTTAGCGTGCGAGTTCGTTTATCAAATTGCTTGACCGTCAGCGCAGCCAAAGCACCGGGGCGCAGCGGCAACAGGCACAGCGCGCGAAGGAAAGGGGCTGCCTCATCCGATGCGCAATCCAGCAAGCGTTTCCGCTCCGTTCTGTCCAGATAGAGCGTGCGGCGACCGTCCACTTTCTTTGATGGCAATAATGCTTCCTGCCACGCGGCTTCGGTATTCGGCGCGCCCGGCACCAGCACGCGGCGCAGCGCCGCCCGCAGCGGAACGATATCGCGATTTACGGTGGAGGCGGCCCGCTTCTTCGTCACCGTGCCAGCTTTGTCGCGGGTGACGGCGGCGGGTGCATTCTCAAGCCGTGCGCGCCATTGTCGCAGATGGTTCCGCCGTAGTTTATCCAGCTTCATCCGGCCTAGGGGATCGTCCAGAACGTGGCGACGGAACACTCCAGCCGCGATCCCGTTCGCGTCCGCAACAGTCTTGAGATATGCCCGGCAGGCATCGGCAACCGTTTCGAGGTCATCCGCGCGAACGCCGCCGGTCTCGACCAATTCACCGAACGCTTCCGCATCCTTCTTCGCCGCACCAAACTGTTCCTTACCTGCCAGCGCGCCATAGTCGCCCAACGCTTTGGTTTGATAATCGCCGCCGTCAGCACGGGCGCGGGCGATCCATGTCCCAGAGCCAGGACGAAAACCAAGGAACAGACCAGGGCGCAATCTTTGGAAATGGGGGGCGTTACCCGCCTTGGGTTCCAACTTTTCCCGCGCGCTCACTTTTGTGAGGTCGATTGCCATGTCCCGCTCCATATGAACCCGTGTGAACTTCGTGTGAAATACAGGGGCGGACGCGCAAACACAAGAGTGGCCATTTTCCGGGGTTTTCATGTCCGCAGACGTGTGCTTTTGTATATATTTACACCCTTCACACGGGTGGGGTCACAGGTTCAATCCCTGTCGCGCCCACCATGAAACCCTCTGAAACAAGGGGGATTTTATGGAAACCACATTCCCTCGAAAAATCCTGGATGCA
>Ga0207696_1001162_pt1 | contig 15076 bp, 16 predicted proteins | sample KBSS54metaG_FD_184403 | JGI IMG/M metagenome (GOLD analysis project Ga0207696, IMG submission 184403) | Switchgrass rhizosphere microbial communities from Kellogg Biological Station, Michigan, USA - KBS S5-4 metaG (SPAdes) (version 2) | ecosystem: Host-associated > Plants > Roots > Rhizosphere >...
CTAACCCTCTCCCTGAGGGAGAGGGAATTGGCCGTTTTCCCCCTCTCCTGGGGGAGAGGGTCGGGGTGAGGGCGAAAAGCGAATTACTGACTAACCAGCAGATTTGCAATCGCACGCACACCAATGCCTGTTGCGCCAGCAGACCACTGCTCAACCGCACCTTTACGATAAGTTGCAGAGCAGTCGATGTGCAGCCAACCTTCGTGATAGTTTTCCACGAAGTGAGACAGGAAGCCCGCCGCCGTACTCGCACCCGCAGGGAAGGAGGCGTTGGAGGTGTTGTTCAGCTCGGCAAAGTTGGACGGCAACTGGTTGCGGTGGAACTCAGCCAGTGGCAAACGCCAGAACGGTTCGTTTTCTGCCGCAGCACTCGCCATCAAGCGATTAACCAGTTCATCATCGAAGCTGAACAGCGCGTGGTAATCGTTACCCAGTGCCGTTTTCGCCGCTCCCGTTAAGGTTGCGCAGTCGATGATTAATTCTGGTTTTTGCGCACACGCGTCAATCAGGCCGTCAGCCAGTACCAGGCGGCCTTCCGCATCGGTGTTCATAATCTCAACAGTTTTGCCGTTGCGATATTTAATGATGTCGCCCAATTTAAAGGCATTGCCGCTAATCAAGTTATCTGCACAGCACAGGTACAGTTTGACGCGTTTGTTCAGGCCACGAGTAATCGCAAATGCCAGTGCGCCGGTGATGGTGGCCGCACCGCCCATATCCGATTTCATGGAGTCCATGAACGCGCTTTGCTTGATGCTGTAGCCGCCGGAGTCGAAAGTAATACCTTTACCCACCAGGCAGGCATAAACCGGTGCATCCGGGTTGCCTGTTGGGTTGTAATCCAGCGCCAGTAAAACCGGTGCACGCTCTGAACCACGGCCAACAGTATGGATACCCATATAGTTCTGGTCGCGCAGATCTTCACCTTTAGTGATGCGGTAAGAAACGTTATCGCATGCCACATCACACAGCAGGTCTATGGCGCGTGAAGCCAGTTGCTCTGGGCCAAGTTCTTCGGCTGGTGTATTGATGGTATGACGTACCCAGTCGATGATTTTCAGGCGGTTATTCAGCTCTTTTTGCTCTGCTTCGCCCAGCACTGCCCAGTCAACTTTACGCGTACCTTTTGGTGCGCGATAACCTTGCCAAAATGCCCAGCTTTTTTCTACATCCCAGCCGTCACCTGCCAGTTGCACATGCTTCAGGCCCTGGCCGTCAATTTTACGGGCAGCACGCTGGATTAACCCCAGGTCATCTTTGCCTGTCAGGTGCAGGGTAATCCCTTCGTCGTTGATACTATAAGCGGCTTTTTCGCCCCAACGCGCATCGGCAGGCGACGTGGAAAGGCTAATTTTCATGGCTTCTGTCATGTTCTTTTCCTTATATTTTTCAGCTCATGCTACATATAAAAACGGGCCGCCAGAGGCAGCCCGCTTATTTTTATTCTGCTTCATCTAACCAGACTAACAGAATTGCTTCCAGAATTTTTTCATTGGATGCGTTTGGATCGTCGTCAAAATCTTCCAGGTCGCAGATCCATTGATGCAGATCGGTGAAGCGTACCGTCTTCGGATCGAGATCCGGGCGGCTGTCGTACAGTGCTTCGCCGATTTCGCGGCTATCGGTCCATTTCAATCCCATTTGCGACTCCTGTTAATGCTCACGCGCATGGTTGATGGTGTAGCGCGGCATCTCAACGACCAGGTCTTCGTCTGTAACGCGAGCCTGGCAGCTTAAGCGGCTTTCCGGCTCAAGACCCCAGGCTTTGTCCAGCATGTCGTCTTCGTCTTCCGTGCTTTCAGCCAGGGAGTCGAAACCTTCACGCACTACGCAGTGGCAAGTGGTGCAAGCACAGGATTTTTCACAGGCGTGTTCAATCTCGATACCGTTGCGCAGGGCAACATCAAGAATGGTTTCACCGACATTCGCTTCCAATACTGCGCCATCTGGGCACAAATCCTGATGAGGCAGAAATACAATCTTTGGCATGTTAAACCTCGTCCACGGAGTGGCCTTTCAGCGCCTTACGGATTGATTCATCCATACGACGTGCGGCGAAATCCTGGGTTTGTTTGTCTACGTTTTTAATGGCTTGTTCAATCGCATTGATATCGTCACCCGCAGCAGCGGCATGGAGTGCCACTATTGTCGCGTCGATATCTGCACGTTCAGCGGCGCTTAACAGCGCGGCGTCTGCGGCTAACGCACCTTGCAGGCTTTCCAGCACGCGGGCCGCGTCAACTTTTTGCTCCGCAAGCATACGCGCTTGCACGTCTCGCTCAGCAAAACTCATGGAGTCCTGAATCATTGAGGCAATTTCGCCGTCGCTCAGGCCATAAGAAGGCTTCACCTGAATAGAAGCTTCAACACCTGTGGATTTCTCCATGGCGGTGACGCTTAGCAGGCCGTCCGCATCAACCTGGAAGGTGACGCGGATATGCGCCCCGCCCGCAGGCATTGCCGGAATACCGCGCAGTGCAAAACGAGCCAACGAACGGCAATCTTGTACCAGTTCGCGCTCGCCCTGTAACACCTGAATCGACATCGCCGTTTGGCCGTCTTTAAAGGTGGTGAAGTCCTGCGCACGCGCCACCGGAATAGTGGTGTTACGTGGAATGACTTTCTCTACCAGGCCGCCCATGGTTTCGAGGCCGAGCGACAGTGGGATCACATCCAGCAGCAGCATGTCGCTGTCCGGCTTGTTGCCCACCAGAATATCCGCCTGAATGGCGGCACCGATAGCGACAACTTTATCCGGGTCGATGGACGTCAGCGGCGTGCGGCCAAAGAACTCGCCGACACGTTCGCGCACTAATGGCACGCGGGTTGAACCGCCAACCATTACCACTTCCAGTACTTCGTCAGCTTCCACGCCTGCGTCTTTCAACGCGCGACGGCAAGCCAGCAAAGTACGTTTAACCAGGGCTGCAATCAGTTCGTTGAACTGTTCGCGGGTCACGGTACCCGTCCAGCCAGCCACTTCTACCGTGGTAGTTTCGGCATCGCTCAGAGCAATTTTCGCGGCAATGGCGGCGTCCAGTAACTGGCGCTGCACGCGGTCGTCGCTACGGTCAGCAACGCCTGCTTGCCCGCGTAACCAGTCGGCTAACAGGTGGTCAAAGTCATCGCCGCCTAGTGCAGAATCACCGCCGGTCGCCAGCACTTCAAACACGCCACGGCTTAAACGCAGGATGGAAATATCAAACGTACCGCCGCCTAAATCGTAAACCGCGATAACGCCCTCTTTGCCAGAGTCCAGACCGTAGGCAATCGCTGCCGCAGTCGGTTCATTCAGCAAACGCAGCACGTGCAGGCCGGCCAGACGCGCCGCGTCTTTGGTGCCCTGACGCTGTGCATCGTCGAAATACGCCGGAACGGTAATCACCACGCCATCAAGTTCACCTTCCAGCGCTTCGGTAGCGCGAGCGGAAAGTGCTTTAAGGATGTCGGATGAAATACGGATAGGGTTCAGCAGCCCAGCTGGCGTGTTGATCATCGGCAGGCCATTCTCACTCGCCTGGAGTGAATAAGGCAGATGCGGATAGCGCGCCTGAATATCGGCCAGCGAGCGGCCCATCAGACGTTTTACCGAGCTGATGGTGTTCGCCGGGTCGGTTGCGGCTTGCGCACGCGCATCCCAGCCCACATCCAGACCTTGTTGCTGATAGTGCACCACAGAAGGTAACAGGTGACGCCCTTCATGGTCAGGCAGCGTTTCGGCTTGCCCGCTACGAACAGTTGCAACCAGTGAATTGGTAGTACCTAAGTCGATGCCCGCCGCCAGCTTGCGCTGATGAGGTGCCGCACTCAGGCCCGGCTCACTAATTTGTAATAACGCCATATTGAGCTTCCAGTTAAAAATCGAGCAGCTTTTCTTCGAGTTGTTCTATTTGGCTGCGCAGTTTATCGAGAAAACGCAGTTTACGCACCGTATCCGCCGCCTGCGTCCAGTCCTGATTATCCAGTTGCTGCACCATTAGCGCCATGCGGGTTTTCACCATTGCATTAACGTTGGCACTAAAGGATTCCAGGCGGTCACTATCTTTGGCGTGCTCAATGTTATCAAGCTCTTCGCGTAATTCGAGTTGCTCCATCAAAAACGCGGTGTCGCGCACGGTATGCTGTTCATTCGCCAGGTCAAAACCGTTGAGGGAGAGAATGTACTCGGCGCGCGGCAGTGGATGACGCAGCGTTTGCCAGGCCTGGTTGATGGTCGCAGATTGTTGGACCGCCAGCAGTTGCTCCGCCTGAGGGCGGCTGGTGTATTTATCAGGGTGGAACTGACGTTGCAGCTCCTGGTAACGGGTAGCCAGCAGCTCAGTATTGAGGGCAAAACTTACCGGTAACCCAAAGAGGGTAAAGTAATCCATAACAGGCTCGGGTAACTTTAGACCCCGCGCAACGTGAAGTTACACGGGGGATTGGCGAGTATCAGACGTGGAAGCTTTCACCGCAGCCACACTCATCTTTCACGTTCGGGTTAGTAAATTTAAACCCTTCGTTAAGACCTTCTTTGACGAAGTCGAGCTCAGTGCCGTCTAAAAATTGCAGGCTTTTACCATCGACGACCACTTTCACGCCTTTGTCTTCGAACACGGTGTCATCTGCCATCGGTGCGTCAACAAATTCCAGAACATAAGCCATACCGGAGCAGCCTGAGGTGCGAACGCCTAAGCGCAAACCAAAGCCTTTTCCGCGATTGGACAGGAAGGCATTCACACGTGCGGCAGCACTGTCGCTAAGGGTAATCGACATACAACAACCTCTACTCAACAATAATTATTTAGCTTCACGCTTGCTTTTGTAATCCGCGATAGCCGCTTTGATAGCGTCTTCTGCAAGGATTGAGCAGTGAATCTTCACCGGTGGCAGTTCAAGTTCTTCTGCGATGTCGGTGTTTTTGATTGCTTGCGCTTCATCCAAAGATTTACCTTTAACCCATTCGGTTACCAGCGAACTGGAAGCAATGGCAGAGCCACAGCCGTAGGTTTTGAAGCGAGCGTCTTCAATAATACCTTCATTGTTGACTTTAATCTGCAACTTCATCACGTCACCACAAGCAGGCGCACCCACCATGCCGGAACCGACGCTGTCATCGCTGTTGTCAAAAGAACCCACGTTGCGTGGATTTTCGTAGTGATCGATTACTTTTTCGCTATAAGCCATTTTTTATTCTCCAGAATCCGATATCGACGTCCGTGACGGACAATTAATGATGAGCCCATTCGATGGAATTAAGATCCACGCCCTGCTTAAACATTTCCCACAGCGGAGAAAGGTCGCGCAGACGGCCAATGGACTTACGTACCAGTTCGATGGTGTAGTCGATCTCTTCTTCAGTAGTAAAACGACCCAAAGAGAAACGGATAGAGCTGTGAGCCAGTTCATCAGTCATGCCCAGTGCGCGCAGCACGTAGGATGGCTCAAGACTTGCTGAAGTACAGGCCGAACCGGAAGAAACCGCGAGGTCTTTGAGTGCCATAATCAGTGACTCACCTTCAACGTAGTTAAAGCTCACGTTGAGGATAGTTGGAACGCCATGTTCCAGGTCACCGTTCAGATACACTTCTTCCATATCTTTCACGCCATTCCACAGACGGTTACGCAATACGCGCAGACGGGACATTTCTGTTTCCATCTCTTCTTTTGCGATACGGTAAGCTTCGCCCATGCCAGCAATCTGGTGAACAGGAAGAGTACCAGAACGCATGCCGCGCTCGTGACCGCCACCGTGTACCTGAGCTTCGATACGAATACGTGGTTTACGACGAACATACAGCGCGCCGATCCCTTTCGGGCCATAGATTTTGTGACCAGAGAAGGACATCAGGTCAACTTTGAGAGTGCTCAGGTCGATAGGCATTTTACCCACGCTCTGAGTCGCATCTACGTGATAGATAATGCCACGCGCACGGCACATTTCGCCGATTGCCGCGATATCTTGTACCACGCCGATTTCGTTGTTCACGTGCATGATGGAAACCAGAATGGTGTCGTCACGCATCGCCGCTTCCAGCACGTTCAGGTCAACGATACCGTTGCTCTGCGGTGCCAGATAAGTCACTTCAAAACCTTCACGCTCAAGCTGACGACAGGTGTCCAGCACGGCTTTGTGTTCGGTTTTTACGGTGATGATGTGCTTGCCTTTCTTCTGATAGAAGTTAGCGGCACCTTTAATAGCGAGGTTATCGGATTCAGTTGCGCCGGAGGTAAAGACGATTTCACGCGGGTCTGCACCAACCAGTTCAGCGATTTGGTTACGGGCGATATCAACAGCTTCTTCCGCCTGCCAACCGAAACGGTGCGAACGAGAAGCCGGGTTACCGAAGGTTCCGTCCATAGTCAAAAACTGCATCATTTTCTGCGCAACACGCGGGTCAACTGGCGTAGTGGCAGAGTAATCGAGATAAATCGGTAATTTCATGCTTTTAAACTCCGTACATCACTCAATGCGAAATCCCCTTCATCTTTCAAGTTACAGGTGTGTTGGCTGCTCTCACTCACCCGAATCACTTAGTTTACTAAGCTCATCGGGGTTCCTTCGCTTGCCGCCTGCCTGCAACTTGAAATATTTTGGGGATTGTCATTCTTTAAAAAATGACAAAGATTCTAAAATTCTTTTTTATCTTTACCCTAAATAGTTCGTGTTGCAGCAAGGCGGCAAACTTGAGAGTCCCCAGGAGCTTACATCAAGTAAGTGACTGGGGTGAACAAGTGCGGCCAACACAGTTGCAACCCGAAATATGATGGGTAAATTAGGCGCGCAGTTTGACGTCGATTGCGTCTTGAGAGCGCGTACTGCGATGGTTTTCATTATGCTGACGGCCAGAGACGTCCAGCACTTCCTGGTTATTCACCAGCTCACCCAAGGTGATGTTATTCAGAAAACCGGTCAGACGGTCACTCAGATCGCGCCACAGTGCGTGAGTCAGGCACTTATCGCCGCCCTGACAACCACCTTTGCCCGCGCAACGCGTAGCATCTACAGATTCATCGACGGCACTAATCACTTCGCCGACTGCAATGCTGTTTGCTTCTTTACCCAGCAGATAACCGCCGCCTGGACCACGTACGCTGGCAACCAGGCCATTTTTACGCAGACGGGAGAATAACTGCTCCAGGTAGGAGAGAGAGATTCCCTGACGTTCAGAAATATCAGCCAACGGTACCGGGCCTGATTCGGAGTTCAACGCAACGTCAAGCATTGCGGTCACGGCATAACGTCCTTTCGATGTCAGTCTCATGTCTTACATAACCTCAAATCGCCCCTCGAACCGGGGGTTTTTTATAAATGTGATTGTCACATAGCAGGTCGCAAGTCTGACATTCCCGAGTAAATTGGTCAACTATTTAACCTAGTAATTTACTCAAGTATTATTTGCCGTGTTTTTTCTCGTTATCAATAGAAGAAAGCATGCCGCGCAGGATGTTAAGTTCTTGAATTTCCGGGCGTGCACGAGTATACAGGCGGCGCAACTTACTCATAATCTGGCCTGGATGTGTTGCGCGAATAAAGCCAGTTTTCAGCAACACTTGTTCCAGGTGACCATAAAAACGCTCGAGATCGTCAACCGCCGGGTACTGTGTTTCGTCTTCAACAACGACCGCTTCTTTGCCTTCTTCTTGAGTCGCAAGCCAGGCGATACGAATTTCATAAGCCAGGATCTGCACCGCCATCGCCAGGTTCAGCGAGCTATATTCCGGGTTTGCCTGAATCGCCACGTGGTAGTGGCATTTCTGCAATTCGTCATTGGTTAAGCCTACACGCTCGCGGCCAAAAACAATGGCGACTGGCGCATGTTGCGCTTCAGAAATACTCTTTAAACCACATTCGCGTGGATCGAGCATCGGCCACGGCAATGTACGCGAACGCGCACTGGTGCCAACCACCAGACTACAGCCAGCCAACGCTTCATCAAGGGTATCGACAATTTTAGCTTCACCGATAACATCACTGGCACCCGCAGCAAGCGCAATAGCTTGAGAGTCAGGTTTAACCAGCGGATTGACCAGCCAAAGATTGGTCAGCCCCATGGTTTTCATCGCACGGGCTACAGAGCCCATGTTGCCGGTATGGGAGGTTTCAACCAGCACTATACGTACGTTTTGCAGCATTATTGACTCATAGCCTGAAAAGATTATCGCGATATCCTATCATAACCCTGGGACATATTCCGAACGCTCTGCTATACTCCGCCGCGTTTTCCCGTTCTTTAACATCCAGAGAGAGACCGATGCATCCGATGCTCACCATCGCCGTGCGCGCTGCGCGCAAGGCGGGCAATTTAATTGCCAAGAACTACGAAACCCCTGACGCTGTAGAAGCGAGCCAGAAAGGCAGCAACGATTTTGTGACTAACGTAGATAAAGAGGCCGAGCGCCTGATTATCGAAATTATCCGCAAATCCTACCCGCAACACACCATTATCGCTGAAGAATCAGGCGAACTGGCGGGTACCGAGCAGGATGTGCAATGGGTTATCGATCCTCTGGATGGCACTTCAAACTTCATCAAACGTTTGCCACACTTCTCTGTTTCTATTGCTGTTCGTGTTAAAGGCCGCACCGAAGTTGCTGTGGTTTATGACCCAATGCGTAATGAGCTGTTCACAGCCGTTCGCGGTCAAGGCGCACAGCTGAACGGTTATCGTCTGCGCGGCAGCAATGCACGCGATCTTGACGGCACTATTCTGGCAACCGGCTTCCCATTCAAACTGAAGCAACACGCCACTCCATATATCAACATCGTTGCCAAACTGTTCACGCAGTGTGCTGACTTCCGTCGTACCGGTTCTGCTGCACTGGATCTGGCATACGTTGCGGCTGGCCGCGTTGATGGTTTCTTCGAGATTGGCCTGAAGCCGTGGGATTTCGCAGCAGGTGAACTGATTGCTCGCGAATCTGGTAGCCTGGTATGTGATTTCACCGGCGGCCATAACCACCTGACCAGCGGCAACATCGTTGCAGGTAATCCACGTGTTGTTAAAGCCATGCTGGCAACAATGCGTGATGAATTGAGCGAAGCGCTGAAGCGTTAATCTTTAAAGCCCTCACCCTAACCCTCTCCCCCAGGAGAGGGGACTGTTCGGTTTCCCCCCTCGGGGAGGAGACTGTCCGGTTTTCCCCCTCAGGGAGGGGACGGTCCGGTTTCCCCCTTCGGGGAGGAGAATGTCCGGTTTTCCCCCTCGCCCTCAGGGAGAGGGCCGGGGTGAGGGTTGTTTTAATCAAGGACTAAAACGGTCGTATCCCGCGCATTACCGGTTGAGCACTCAGCCACATCACCGCCGCAGCTAAAACTAAAATCCCACCGCCCGCTAACGCCAGTGTCGCCCAGGCTACTTGTCGCCATAAAACCGGGGCTTTGTTACCACTCACTCGCACCGCAAGCTGACGGAAACCGTGTACCAGAAACGCCAGCCCAGAAATCGTAATTGATGTCCCGGCAGCCATCGTCAATGCCGACAACATTCCCCAGCTATACACGCCAATGACTTTACTAAACAGCAGCACCATGATGGCACCGGAACACGGGCGCATCCCCATCGACAGCACAATCATCACGCGGGCACGCCAGTCCTCTCCTGCATCAAGCTGTTTTTCTGTCGGCAAATGCTGATGGCCACAACCACATTTTTCGTCGTGAACATGATGCGGCGTGAACGAGGTAAAGCGCTTCGGTTTTCGCAAAACACGGTGTAAATTTCGTAAGGCGCGGCCACACAACATCAAGCCTAAAATCCCCACCAGCAAATAACTGCTTTTCTCCAACCAGAAACTGCTCGTATGCAGTTCCCGTGATGGCAATTCCAGAATCCCCAGCACCACCGTTACCAACGCAATAGCCACGCCTCCCTGCATTAAGGAAGCGGCAAAAGTCAGTTTCAGGCTGCTTTTCAAACGCGAAGGATGGGTGGCAAGCCAAGTGGCGATCACCACTTTGCCATGCCCCGGCCCTAACGCGTGCAGCACACCGTAAACCAGGCTAAACGACAGTAATGACCAACCCGCTCGCTCCGGGTTTTCGGCAACCTCACGCAAAAGTGCGCTCATTTGTTGGTTAATTGCTTTCTGCCAAATTGCACTATTAAGGATAATTTGCGGCCAGTAGTGCCACAGGCTGTACAGCCCAACCGCACAGACAAGCAGGAAAAGAGCCAGCGGCCACAGTTGTATCCAGCGGCGTGAAGAGGTTCGAGCTGAAGGAATTACTGACATTGCAACGTAACCTGTTGAGCAAATTGTTTACCGAGTTCCATATCTTCTGGTGGCGCATCGGCTTTATCTAACGACAAGGCAAACGCCTGCATATCTTCAGTCGGTTGCGGTGTTTTGACCGAGATTTTGCAAAGTGCGGCTAATGTTTTCGGCACTTTGGCATCTTCAGGACGGTCGTAACTCATATCGACAAAATAGCTCGGGTCGAAGGTCGCGAATTGGTATGTTTGCCCTTTTAACGGCTGCGGATGTGCCAGCGGTAAAACAAAGGTTAACACTGCCTGATGCCCTACCCGTGCCAGCCCGTACTCGGGTGGTAAATTGTTAAACGTCACTTTTTGGCCGTTGTGCCAGAATTCAGTGAAGTAATGTTGCCCTAAAACATTGGCCATCACTTCGGCGGCGAGCTTCTTCCAGACCGGTGAATCAGGCTTTGCGTCACCGGCGTCATACAGTAGATCTGCTGAAGTAATTTCATCCATTGTCCACTGCATTTTCAGACCCGTTAGCTGGTCATCTTTGGTTATAACCGTGGTCACAAGCGTAATAAAGCTGTGCGGATGGGCCAATGCTAACGGGCTAAAAAGCGCCGTACCTAAGGCAAAAAGAACAACTCTGTTACACATTTTCCTGCTCATTATTCTCTCAAGCTTAAAATTCTGTGAGCCAGTCAAAATTCCGTAATTAAAAAGCTCAAATGTGACTCTGTGCGATAAAAGCTTTAGCTACGCTTAGCATTAATCTACTTTGACTTGGTAATGCGGATGATGACACTGCTCTCCTCTCCACCATCTGTACTCTCCAGTCCGCAGCGTCGCTGCCACCTACTTTTGTTGCTTTACTTACCGGGATACACCGTGACTCCAGAGATCCTCGCCAGACTCAACGGGGTTGATGGGACTAAAGCCCTGCAAGATATAGCCGACACGGGGGATGAAATCCAGCGCTATCACCGGCTGAGGCTTATCACACAACAGGATGGTAGCTACCGGATTGAGGGTACGCCTTTAGACCGTCGTCTGTGCTTACTGCACTGGTTACGCCGTGCGCTACGATTAAGCCCACACTTTGTGCAACAACATTTTACCCCAGCGCTCAAAATCCAGCTTAAACAACAAGGGATTTTGACCGCGCTATACGATGAAAAGAATCTCCAGGCACTGATTGGTCTGTGCTCACGACGCTTGCAACGTCAATTTGATAGTCGTGACGTGCAGTTTTTAACGCTATTTTTGCAGTACTGCCTGCATCAGCATCATGCGGGGATAACGCCTGAATTCACCGAGCAACAACGGATATGGACGCAAATGCGCCCGGAGTATCTGGCCGCGCTTGAAATTGCCCGCCACTGGAAGCGCCGGGTGATGCAATCGGCCAATGAAAACGAGCAGCTATTCCTGGCGTTGTTATTCCAGTTACTGCGCACCCCCGATCCGATTCGCGATAACCATCAGCAAGATTTACGCCTGCGTACCGCAATTTGCGGGATGATTACGCGTTTTCGTGAGCAGGGGGGAATGTCGTTTAGTGATGAACAAGGCCTGAGCGACCAGTTGTATATTCATCTTGCTCAGGCACTGGATCGCTGCCAGTACGGTATCGGCATCGATAACAGCCTGCCTGAAGAAATTACTCGTTTATATCCGCGGCTAATGCGCACCACGCGAGAAGTGTTCCGCGACTTTGAAGCGCATTTTGAAATGCGTTTTTCTGACGAAGAAGTCGGTCTGGTGGCGGTGATTTTTGGGGCGTGGTTAATGCAGGAAAGTGACTTACATGAGAAGCAGGTTTTACTGCTGACCGGCAACAATATGGAACTTGAGCAGAATATTGAACAGCAGCTTCGCGAATTGACCTTGCTGCCGCTCAATATTAAACATCTGACCATTCACAGCTATCAGAAAGAGGGAGCGCCGAAAGAAGTGGTGCTGGTGATTACGCCCTATTCCACTTCGTTACCGCTCTTTTCCCCGCCGCTGATTCACGTCACGCTGCCGCTGGGCGAACACCAGCAGCAGCAGATCCGTAAGATTATTGAGTGTTAACACAATACGCGATGGGGCGCGGTCGTATGAATAGTGCAGGTACGGCCACCAGCGCCATAATCCAGAATACATCGCCCTGCATGTGCTGATAAAGGTAGCCGGAGAACATCGTCATAATCGCGATACCCCCGCCCATCGCCACGGCAGAATAGACCGCCTGCAAACGGATAACTTCGTTGCCTTCACGCGCGGAGATATAACGCATTGCCGCCAAATGGCAGACGGTGAAACTGCCACAGTGCAGGATTTGCGCGGCAATCAGCCACGGCAACTCGGTCGTGTACGCCATCAGGCTCCAGCGTAGAATCCCGGTAATCCCCGAAAGCAGCAGCAAATCGCGCGCGCTCCAGTTGCGGAACAACTTTTTGCTGAGTGCGAAAACTACAATTTCTGCCACGACCCCCAGCGACCATAAATAGCCAACCACCGAGGCGGAATATCCCGCGCCTTGCCAGTAAATTGCACTGAACCCGTAATATGCCGCGTGCGCACCTTGTAATAACGTCACGCAGGCAAGGAAGCGCCAGGAACCGAGCACCAGTTTCTTCCACGCAGGCCAACCCGCGCCTTCGCTATGGCGGGTTTCACCTTGCGGCATCACTGATGGGCGCAGCAGCATGCCGACAAGCATCGACGCGACACCAATACTCAGCAGTACAAGAATCGCCTGATAGCTAAACACGCTCACCAGTTTGCCGGTCATCGCCGAACCAATCACAAATGCCAGCGAGCCCCACAAGCGCACGCGCCCGTAATCCATGGTGATTTGTCGCTGCCAGGTTCCAGCAAGCGCATCGGTAAGCGGCACCAGCGGTGAGAAAAACAGGTTAAAGCCGACCATCACCACCAGCAGCCAGGTGGCGGTTTGCCCAAACCAGAAAGCCACGGCAAATAGCAGTGTCAGTAAGGCAAGAAGACGCAGGGCAAAAACCAGCCGGGAAGGATCGGTCACACGAGGTGCCAACAGCAAACTGCCGAGGAAACGGGCGATTAAACCGGCCCCAAGCAACAAACCGATAGTTTCTGGAGGCAGACCGACTCCGGCAAGCCAGACACTCCAGAATGGCAGGAAAATCCCGTAACTAAAGAAGTAGGTAAAATAACTGAGCGCCAGCCAGCGCGTTGAATGCAAAACCATGATCCCTCCCGTTTTGGACGGCGTTAGTGTCGCCGAGCACCGACAGGCTTGCAAGCAATCATTAACAGACTAATAACACACATGAACTATATTGTTATGATCTATGTATCGGATTTAACTGTGTAATTTATTTTTGGATGAAACGCTTAACTCTAACGGCCACTCATTCCATTAAAATCACGCACCGTAAATTCGAATCAAAAGCTCATTGTATTCATGTCTAACACCACCCTTTTCAGGGGCTTAATCCTGACTTTGTCGATGCTCACGTTACCGGCTACTGCCGCTGAGCCATCCTCTGCTGAAGCCAAAAAAGAGACGCCATCGCCGTGGTTGTTTGTTCCGCTATTCAGCTCCAGCCCAAAACTCGATACTGCCGCGGGTGGGATGGTGGCCTATATGCACCGCTTCGATGAAAAATCGCGCCCTTCGATGTTCGGGGTGTCAGCCAAATACACCACTTCGCAATCACTGATTGCCAACGCCTTTGCCAAAACGTCGTTTGGTGAAGATCACCACCGTATTCTGGGTGGCATGATGGTCGGTGATATTAACAACGACTACGAAAACTATTTGGGCTCAGGCCAGCCGTTAAGTACCAACGACAACTACAGTTTCGCCTTTTTGCGCTACCTGTATCGTGTCGAGGGCGACTGGTTCATCGGTGCGCAAGGTGCCTATTCCAACTATGAGTTGCAAGGGCAAGATCCTTCGTCGAGCGAAATCCTCGATGAAATGGGGCTGGTCGGTTACAAGTCCGGCGGTGTGGGTGCGGTCATCATGCACGACTCCCGCGACAGCGATTTTAAAGCCACCAAAGGCTGGTATCTCAATGTTAATAACATGGCGTATCGGGAAGCGTTGGGCGGCGAGCAAGATTTTGATATCTGGCGCGTCGATTACCGTGGTTACTGGCAACACGGCGATGGCAACGTCTTTGCCGTGCGCAGCCGCCACCAGTTTTCCAACGATGCGCCAGCTGGCGCCTATTCCCCGGTTTATATTCGTGGTTACACGCCCGGTGAATACCTCGCTCAGCACATGTCTTCCATCGAGATTGAAGAGCGTTACAAACTGGCAGAACGCTGGACCGCAACGGTATTTGCCGGTGCCGCCTGTCTTTATGGCGACTCCACCAACGGTGAGCAACTCAACTGTGGCGACAGTGAAAACCTGTACCCGGCGTGGGGCGCAGGCGTCCAGTATTTGCTTAAACCCGAAGCGGGGATTGTCGTCAATCTCGAGTACGCGATGGGTAAAGATGACAACCAGGGCATCTATTTAAAAATGGGCTACAGCTTCTGATCTACAAAAGCGCAATCTCCATGGTTAACGCCGTTGATTGCTGGTTTGCCAGCAAAACCAGCCCCGGAAGCCCAGCCATATTGTGGGCATTTACCGGGTGGCTTTGCGGTTCCAGGCAAATAAACGGCTCGTCGGCCATGCGGAATACCATCAAGTACGGCGTGGCGCATTTTAACTGCACACGCATCTCGCCCGTTTCAATCAACGCACTACCGCTCCAGCCGGAATAGCCGACATTCAGCCACTGGTTGTCCGGGGTTTTCGGGCTGATGAAATTGGTTTGCGGCGTCAATTCGCCACACCATTGCTGCGGTAAATGATTAGCACCTTCCGGCCAGAATCCCGTGGCAGAAAACTGCACTTGCGTAGCAGG
>Ga0207696_1001163_pt1 | contig 15065 bp, 10 predicted proteins | sample KBSS54metaG_FD_184403 | JGI IMG/M metagenome (GOLD analysis project Ga0207696, IMG submission 184403) | Switchgrass rhizosphere microbial communities from Kellogg Biological Station, Michigan, USA - KBS S5-4 metaG (SPAdes) (version 2) | ecosystem: Host-associated > Plants > Roots > Rhizosphere >...
CAAAACACGCTGGTGTTGCTGGATTTAGAGCGTGAACAGCAATATTGGGAGAGTACTCCCGGATGGCGGCTCTCAATCGAAGAAGAAGTCAGCCCGAACGTGGCTGCCTGACAGCAAAAAGCATAAACGCCCATCAGGGCGTTTCAGACTGATGACAAACCTCTTCGTAGGTCGGATAAGCGCAGGGTACAAACCGGGCACATGGGTAACACTTTAGACCGGACACATGGGTAACAGTTATAAACGGTATAGCAGAGGAGACTCACTATGCCCTGGACTGAGACCCGACCCATGCAACGTCTTGATTTCATCCGTGCCAGCCAGACTGGCACGGAGCCTTTCTCCACTCTGTGCCGCCGCTTCGGCATCAGCCGCAAAACTGGCTATAAATGGCTGCAGCGCTTTAACCCTGATGACCCCGCCTCTCTTTTTGACCAGCCCCGTACCCGGCTCACACATCCTGAACGCCTGCCGCCTGAGATTATTCAGCAGCTTATCGATGTTCGCGTAAAACACCCCGACTGGGGACCTAAAAAAGTCCGCGCCTGGCTGATTAATCACCAGGTGCCGTTTGATGTGCCAGCCGCCAGCACTATCGGCGATACCCTGAAGCGTGAGGGGCTTGTCATCCCCCGCACTCATCGTCGCCGTACGCCCGGAAACCGGCAGCCACTGACGACCATCAGCGAGGTCAATCAGGTCTGGAGTGCCGACTTCAAGGGCAAGTTCCGCCTGCTCAGCCAGCAGTACTGTCACCCTTTCACCCTGACCGATAACCACAGCCGGTACCTGCTGTCCTGCGAGGGAACGTTCCGGGAAAGCGAGTCCTTTGTCCGGGGCTGCCTGGAGCGGGCGTTCCTTGAATACGGCCTGCCGGAGGTACTGAAAACCGATAACGGGCAGCCTTTTGCCGGCACCGGTATCGCCGGGCTGAGTCGCCTCGCGGTCTGGCTGATTAAGCTCGGTATCCGGCCGGAGCGCATCCGTAAGGGGCATCCTGAAGAGAACGGTCGCCATGAGCGCATGCACCGTTCCCTGAAACACAGCCTGAGCTTCGGTAACCGGAGGGCTTCGCTCGAAGCACAACAGACCTGGTTCGACAGTTATCGCCGGGAGTTTAATCAGGAGCGGCCGCACGAAGCGCTGGGCGGCCTGACGCCGGGCGGTATCTGGGTACCGTCACCGAGGCGATGGGATGGAAAAACGCCGGAGGTGAGCTATCCGGAAGGGGCACGGCTTTACAGGGTGCGAACCAAAGGTGACATCTACATCGGCAAACGGTTGTTCCTGAATCAGGCCCTGAGAGGGGAATATGTGATGCTGGAGGAGCGTGATGATGGACTTGAAGCGATAATATTTAACCAGATGGACCTTGCTTACTACGACAGACGTAAGCAAAGTATCATCCGGATAGATTAGGCAGAATGTGTTACCTATGTGGCCGGTCTGATCTGTAACCTATGTGACCGGTCATACAGCAGCGTCATCCGACACTTTTATCTGCAACAACAGGCGAAAATGGTGGATGGCGCTAGCGCTTATCCCCCCTACAACACCGGTTTAATGACCGTTGTCAGCCATCTAAAACGCCCATCAGGGCGTTTATTGCTTTCTACGCCTTATCTGGCTGCTCAAGCAGAGTTTCAAGCAGTTGCGGGCGTCCTATCAAATAGCCCTGGACGTAATCGATTCCGAGGCTTTGCACGGCGGCTTTGACCTGTTCGCTTTCAACATACTCAGCCACCAGCTGCATCTTTTTCATGCGTGCCAGCTGACAGATAGAATCCACAATCTGATAATCCAGGCTACTGGTCATCATATTGCGAATAAAACTGCCGTCGATTTTGAGGATGTCCGCATTAATATCTTTCAGACGTGCATAACTGGCGTAACCGGTACCAAAATCATCAATCGCTATCCGGCACCCCATATTTTGTAATGCGTTCAACGTCGCATTGACCTGTTCAATATTAGTTAACGAGTTGCTTTCAGTAATTTCAAAAATAAGCTGCCAGGGTTCAATGTTGTAGCATTTCAACAAGTTTTTCACTTCACTGGCGAACTGCAATCGTCCCACCGATGCCGGAGTTAAGTTGATGGAAAAACGGCTGCCGGGGAGTTGTTCCCGATGGTTATTCATAAATTTCAATGTGGCTTCTAATACCCATCTATCGATTTTAGAAGATAAGCCAAACTCATGTGCCACCGGCAAAAACGCGTCAGGCATAAACAGATTATCCCCTTCGTTATCGCCCTTCATACGCAGCAATATTTCATGATAATTATCGCCGCGGATCCCTTCGATACGCTGCACCATCAACACGAAACTTCCGGAATCAATCGCTATCTGCAGGCGGTTCATCATTGCGACTTTATTTCTCACCGCGTTCTGCACATGGTTTGACCCCTGTTGCTGCAAGCTTTCTGGTTTTAGGGTCGTTAGCGACAAGTCAGCCATGGTGCTGAGTTCGCCCAGCAGGTAGTAAATGTGGGTGACGGGTTGGCGAATATGGCAATAACTGATGCCCACTTGTGGCTGCATCGCCATGCCATCCCACATAAAGCGAAATTTTTTCACATGCTGATCAAGAGACTCAATGCGCTCATGATACGAATCATAATTTACGCGCACTGCCAATTCATGGCCTGACAGGTGATAAACATTTTCGTTATTGCTCAAGAAAGGTTGCAGATAATCATTGAGCTGCTGCTTATATTGGATACGTAGTTGTACGCCGTAGTTACGCCCTAAAAGCTCTAGCTCTGGCACACGCAAAAAAGCTAACGCCGACCACGGATGAGTGGATAACTCGCGGTTAAGTGCCCGTAAATTTGGCATCTGTACGACGGGGTCAATAAACGCAACACGGCGTGCTTTTCTATGCAGAAAGCGCTGGCGAGTGGTGACAACCGCCATCAGATAAATAGTCACCGAGAAGACGGCGTAACACGATGAAGCTATAGCCAGATGGAGCTGAAAGCCCATGTAGGGCGGCAAGTAGTTATGAAAACCGCTGCACAGGATAGTTAAAATAACGGTCCAGATGGTGGTGATAAACAGGAAACCAAAACGCATTGCCCCCCACAGCATGACCGGCAGAATGAGCGTTAGCGTGTAATCGGTGGTGAAAATGGTGCTGTAATCATTATTTGGCAATAACAGCAGGCTAATCAGAAGGACGACAAATGCGGCCCAAAGTGCCATCTCCGTTTTCGTCACCCCCGACTGCATCTGCGCTTTCATTCGCGAAATAAACGAGAAAACAAAACGCGGATTGCGGCACATCCGGATGACGATATAAAAGAACGGTATACCGGTTAAACAACCAATCAGCACTGCCTGAAAATTGATTAATGTCCTGGCATGGAAAAGATTTTCTACACTGTTTTGGCCCGCAACCTGGTACCAGCCAAAGAAAATACCAAACTGGTAGATAGCCCAAAAAATCAATGAGTTGATCAGTATCAACCAAATCATGCGTGGTGCTGTAAGGGTGATGACACCAAACATAACTGAATTGCGTCGGGGCACGAAAATACGATAGCCACCCCAGCTTATCATTATGGGAATTAAGAAATGTATGACCGCAATTAATGGGGCAAACTCACCACTAAATGGAATAAAGCAGATCGATAGCGCAAGCATAATTCCCGGCAGGGCTGCCCATCCGAAAATCAACATAAATGCGGTCATCAAACCAAGCGGCATGTAGACCAGGAACACCAGCCCGCCATCCATGATGGTATGGGCGTTACACCACATCGCGATGGGCAGCAGAATACTCGGCAGCACCAAAGGAAGCGCCCACCATTTGTTTTTAGATTTCTGATACCAGCTTGCCAGATACATTGATTGTCGCCAAAAACCCTGTCATCCAGCCTGGGTAAACTCCGAACAGGAATCCTGCCTGGTCGATAAGCCATATTGCTATGGAACGGAGTGCAGATTTTAGTTAGGGATTATCTGATGAAGGTGATCTATATCAACTTCTTGCCGGAGTTTTCATTTCTTGAGTAAAGAATTCAAAACAATGACTGTATATATATTAATCAGCCAATATTAAGATATGCTCATATAACAAGGGTGAATGATTCCGTAAATGACTCTGAGATGTCCGGCATTTGACCTTCAAGTAACGCTGTGTCTAAATACCACCGTCGCCCGCGGTTGACGGGTAAACATCAAGGTTCATTTGCGTGACACAGGTTACGAGTATGCGAAGACGACATAAGTTTAACAATCGTATGACCCGCATTATTCTGCTCATCAGTTTTCTCTTCCTTTTTGGCCGTTTTGTCTACTCTGCTATCGGTGCCTGGTACCATCATCAGGACAAAGTAGAAACACAGCAAAACAGCTTGTCTGTGGATAACACTAGCCGGTAACGCCTCACCTCAAAACATTGATATTCTAACCGCCAGACAGGTGGTCGATTCTGCTCGCCTGAACATTGTGAAATGACTGCGGATGGCGACCTATACTCTAACGACCCGCCATGAAGCGCGAAGAATAAATTTGTGACCAGGAGAGATTAAATGATACATGTCTTTGGCCATCTGAATCCCGACAGCGATACGGTCTGCACTGCATACATGGCTGCGCGTTGGCTGACGATTAAAGGGCAAAATGCTCAGGCATTTCGCCTCGGTGAATTAAACCCAGAAACAGCCTATATTTTTCGCCATGCCGGCCTGACGCCTCCGCCGCTGCTTGATGATTCCCTGGCGGGCAAAGATGTCTGGCTGGTTGATTTCACCGAACCCGCTCAGGGGCCTGCGTCACTGAGTGAAAGCAATGTTGTCGGGATTATCGACCATCACCGTCTTGGCGGCCTAATCACTCAACTCCCCCCTGAAGTCTGGATAAAACCTGTCGGCAGCAGTGCGACCTTGTTATGGCAGTTGATGACCCCAGCTATTCGCCGTGAGATTTCCCCTGGCGAAGCCATTTTGCTGTTAGGAGCCGCGCTGAGTGATACCGTAGCACTTCGCTCGCCGACCACCACTGACGACGATCGCCAGGCCATTGATGAGCTCTGCTCTCTGGCAAAAGTAGATCGGGAAGATTTCATTCGTGATTTACTGACCGCGAAGACAGATATTGTCGGTTTGAGCGCAGAAGAGTTGCTGAATAAAGACAGTAAAATGTTTGATATTTCGGGGAATAAAGTGCTAGCTGCACAACTCGAATTATATTCGCTGGACCAGGTAGAACCGCTTATGGATGAACTTAAATTAGCGATGGAACAGCGGGTCACCACATCCGGGGCTGACCTGGTGGTTTTGATGCTGACCGATATCAGCGCTGAGTGCTCAAGGCTCTATTTTGCTGGCCCTGCACTTGCCGATAATGCCCCCTGCACCATCGCCGGAATGTTAAGTCGCAAAAAACAGCTCCTTCCCTGGCTGCATGCGCGGCTTGGTTAAATTACATCATAAAAAAAGCCCATTAAAAAATGGGCTTCGACTGATGACAAACCTTTTCGTAGGTCGGATAAGCGCAGCGTCATCCGACAAAACTGGCGAAAATGGTGGATGACGCAAACGCTTATCCACCCTACAAAACCCGTTCATCACCCTTTGTCAGCAATCGACTGCCAGATAGTGACAGTTATGCCTAAAGACGGGTTATTCCCACTCGATAGTCGCTGGCGGTTTGCCAGAAATATCGTAAACCACACGGGAAATGCCGTTAACTTCGTTGATAATGCGGTTGGATACGCGGCCAAGGAAATCATATGGCAGGTGCGCCCAATGCGCGGTCATAAAGTCGATGGTTTCCACTGCGCGCAGTGAGACAACCCAATCGTATTTACGGCCATCGCCCATCACGCCAACGGAGCGAACTGGCAGGAACACGGTGAATGCCTGGCTTACTTTGTTGTAGAGATCTGCTTTATGCAGTTCTTCAATAAAGATGGCATCAGCACGACGCAGCAGGTCGCAGTATTCTTTCTTCACTTCGCCCAATACGCGCACACCAAGACCTGGCCCCGGGAACGGGTGACGGTAAAGCATGTCGTACGGCAGGCCGAGTTCCAGACCAATTTTACGTACTTCGTCTTTGAACAGCTCACGCAGCGGCTCAACCAGACCCATCTTCATCTCTTTCGGCAAGCCGCCCACGTTGTGGTGAGATTTGATGACGTGTGCTTTACCGGTCGCAGAGGCAGCAGATTCGATAACGTCCGGGTAAATGGTACCCTGAGCCAGCCACTTCACATCTTCCAGTTTCAGTGCTTCTTCATCGAACACTTCAACGAACACACGGCCGATGATTTTACGTTTCGCTTCTGGTTCGTTCTCGCCCGCCAACGCAGACAGGAAGCGTTCTTCACCTTTAACGTGAACAATGTTCAGGCCGAAGTGGTCGCCAAACATGTCCATCACTTGTTCAGCTTCGTTCAAACGCAGCAGGCCGTTATCCACGAATACGCAAGTCAGACGGTCGCCAATCGCGCGGTGCAGCAGCATAGCGGTAACGGAAGAATCCACGCCACCAGACAAGCCCAGAATAACTTTGTCGTTACCCACTTGTTCACGCAGACGAACAATCGCGTCTTCAATGATTTTTGCCGGAGTCCACAGCGCTTCGCAGCCACAGATATCCAGAACAAAACGCTCCAGCAGACGCTGACCCTGACGGGTGTGGGTCACTTCCGGGTGGAACTGTACGCCATAAAAACGTTTTTCTTCGTTTGCCATAATCGCAAACGGGCAAGTCTCGGTGCTGGCAACGGTAACGAAGTCAGACGGGATCGCAGTGACTTTATCGCCGTGGCTCATCCAAACATCCAGCAACGGTTTACCATCGGCGCTCAGGGAATCTTCGATACCGCGAACCAATGCGCTATCAGTTTTCACTTCAACTTGTGCGTAACCGAACTCACGTTCACTGGAACCTTCAACATGGCCGCCGAGCTGCATCGCCATGGTCTGCATGCCGTAGCACACACCAAATACTGGCACACCTGCAGTAAAGACATATTCAGGCGCTCGTGGGCTGTTCTGCTCGGTAGTACTTTCCGGTCCACCAGAAAGAATGATACCGCTTGGATTGAAATCACGAATCTGTGCTTCCGTGACATCCCATGCCCACAGCTCACAGTAAACGCCAAGCTCGCGCACACGACGCGCAACGAGTTGAGTATACTGAGAACCGAAATCAAGGATAAGTATGCGATGTTTATGGATATTTTCCGTCATTGACGCTTATTCCAAGGCAAGTGAAACAGATAAAGAAAATCGCCCGGCATAAAGCCGGGCGAGGAGAATCAGGAGCCCATACGGTAGTTCGGGGACTCTTTAGTAATCGTCACATCGTGGACGTGACTTTCCTGAATACCCGCACCGCTGATGCGTACAAATTCCGCTTTGGTACGCAGGTCGTCGATGGTACCACAGCCGGTCAGACCCATACAGGAACGCAGGCCACCCATCTGCTGGTGAACGATCTCTTTCAAACGGCCTTTGTAAGCCACGCGACCTTCGATACCTTCCGGTACCAGTTTGTCCGCTGCGTTGTCAGTCTGGAAGTAACGGTCAGAAGAACCTTTAGACATCGCCCCCAGAGAACCCATACCACGGTAGGATTTGAAAGAACGGCCCTGGTAGAGTTCGATTTCGCCTGGAGATTCTTCAGTTCCTGCCAGCATGCCGCCAACCATCACAGCAGATGCGCCCGCCGCGATAGCTTTAGCGATATCACCAGAGAAGCGGATACCGCCGTCAGCAATAACAGGAATGCCTGTGCCTTCCAGTGCTTCAACAGCATCAGCAACCGCAGTAATTTGCGGAACACCCACGCCAGTGACGATACGAGTGGTACAGATGGAGCCTGGGCCGATACCGACTTTAACCGCACTCACACCAGCGTCAGCCAGCGCACGAGCGCCATTGGCTGTAGCAACGTTGCCGCCAATGATTTGCAGGTCAGGATATTTAGCGCGAGTTTCACGAATACGTTGCAGGACGCCTTCGGAATGACCATGAGAGGAGTCAATCAGTAAAACGTCGACACCAGCGGCCACCAGAGCGTCGATACGCTCTTCGTTGCCCGCACCTGCGCCTACGGCCGCCCCAACACGCAGACGGCCCTGGTCGTCTTTACAGGCGTTAGGTTTACGTTCCGCTTTTTGGAAGTCTTTTACGGTGATCATACCGTGCAGATGGAAATTACCGTCAACGACCAACGCCTTCTCAACACGCTTTTCGTGCATTTTAGACAGCACGACATCACGAGCTTCGCCTTCTTTCACGGTAACCAGACGCTCTTTCGGGGTCATGTACACGCTAACAGGCTGGTTTAAGTCGGTGACAAAGCGAACATCGCGACCGGTAATAATACCGACCAGTTCATTGGCTTCAGTGACCACAGGGTAACCCGCAAAACCATTACGTGCGGTGAGTTCTTTAACTTCGTGCAGAGTGGTAGTCGGCAGCACGGTCTGTGGGTCAGTTACAACGCCACTTTCGTGTTTTTTCACGCGTTTGACTTCTTCAGCCTGGCGCTCAATAGACATGTTTTTGTGAATAAAACCAAGTCCACCTTCCTGAGCCAATGCGATGGCCAGACGGGCTTCCGTTACGGTATCCATTGCTGCTGAGAGCATAGGGATATTCAAACGAATAGTTTTGGTCAATTGGGTGCTGAGATCGGCCGTGTTAGGCAGAACTGTAGAGTGAGCTGGAACGAGGAGAACGTCATCAAACGTCAGTGCTTCTTTAGCGATTCGTAGCATGGCAATATCTCAACCTGGGGTGAATGAGAACAGATAAAATATTGCCGCGGCATTATACAGAGCGGAATCGATTGCATCCACACTTTTTTAATAAAACTCCTTGCCAAGACGAATACGAAAGGTACTATCGACCGAATAACTTGCTGATTTAGAATTTGATCCAGGTCACATGCCAACGAAAAATACCCCTGCAATTTTTACTGTCAGCCGCCTGAATCAGACGGTGCGTATGCTGCTGGAACAAGAGATGGGGCAAGTCTGGATCAGCGGTGAAATTTCCAACTTTACCCAACCGGCTTCCGGTCACTGGTACTTCACACTCAAAGACGATACCGCTCAAATTCGTGGGGCGATGTTCCGCAACAGCAATCGTCGCGTCACCTTCCGTCCGCAACACGGGCAGCAGGTTTTGGTGCGCGCCACGCTCACACTGTATGAACCGCGTGGTGACTACCAAATCATCGTAGAAAGTATGCAACCTGCCGGTGAAGGGCTGTTGCAGCAGCAGTATGAAGAATTAAAACAGCGCCTCACCGTTGAAGGTTTATTCGACCAAATTCATAAGCAGCCATTGCCAACCCCTGCGCATCAGGTTGGGGTCATTACCTCAAAAACCGGTGCCGCACTGCATGACATCCTGCATATCCTGAAACGTCGTGACCCTTCGTTGCCAGTGATCATTTACCCCACTGCGGTTCAGGGCGCCGATGCGCCACTGCAAATCGTGCGTGCTATCGAATTGGCCAACCTCCGCAAAGAGTGCGACGTGTTGATTGTTGGGCGCGGCGGTGGTTCGCTGGAGGATTTGTGGAGTTTTAACGACGAGCGCGTGGCTCGCGCCATATTTGCCAGTCAAATTCCCGTAGTTAGCGCCGTAGGCCATGAAACTGACGTCACGATCGCCGATTTTGTCTCCGATGTTCGTGCGCCGACGCCTTCCGCGGCAGCAGAAATTGTTAGCCGTAATCAGGTGGAGCTGTTACGCCAGATTCAGTCACAGCAGCAGCGCATGGAAATGGCGATGGATTACTACCTCGCCCAGCGCACGCAGCGTTTCACCCGCTTACATCATCGTTTGCAACAACAACATCCGCAGCTGCGTTTGGCTCGCCAGCAAACTACGCTCGAGCGCTTGCAACAGCGCCTGAATGGAGCAATGGATGCCAAACTGCGCCGCTCCACTCAGCAGCAGCAACGCCTGATGCAACGTTTGAATCAACAACAACCGCAGCCAAGAATTCACCGTGCGCAGACTCGCTTGCAACAGCTTGAATATCGCTTATCGCAGGTTGTGACTGCCCGCCTGAGCAATACCCGCCAGCGCTTTGGCACCGCTATTGCGCAGCTTGAAGCAGTCAGCCCGCTGGCAACCCTTGCGCGTGGTTATAGCGTGACTACGGCGACAGACGGCAAAGTGCTGAAAAAGACCAAACAAGTGCATTCCGGAGATACGCTAACGACGCGTCTGGAGGATGGTTGGGTAGAAAGCCAGGTCACCGGCATTACACCGGTGAAACCTGCTCGCAAGCGTAAAACAGTTGCGAAAAGTTAGAACTTAGTTCGCAACAGGCACGAAGTCGACGCGTTTCTTCGAAATCAATCCGTGGCCGTTTTGGCAGAAATAGTCGACTGCGCCACACGCTTTTAAAACTTCCAGCGGCTTATGGCAATCCGGGCAGCGGGCTTCCAGGCGAAAATCCTGCTTGCAGGTTTCGCAGCGCGCGCCCGAGTCTGTTTGCTGTAATGGGGTTTCACACACCGGACATTTCACTTCCATAATTACTCCTTTCAGTTCTACAACTCTATTCATCTTTTGTTGTAACCAGATGGAAACCTAAGCGCAAACCGATGGAATCGGAACACAACTGCATTTTTATTATTCGCTGGGAAGGTTTATTCCAAATATCGTCATTCGCATGCTGAGAATTATCGTTCCTCAACGCTTTCTCAAAATGATTCTCGCAACAGCCAGGGACTATCGACCAGCACTTTCTCCCGGTGGCTGTCGCCGTTGATGATGTGCAATGTACTTAAGCGCCCAATCTCATAATGCGGTAGCTGGACAGTGGATAGCGGGGGGAAAAACAAATTCCCGATCCCTACGAGGTTATCGTACCCAAGAACAGCAATGTCCTGTGGGATTCGGATCCCTTGCGTCAACAGCGTCTGATATACCATAAATGCAATACGGTCATTGCCACAGATCACTGAATCAAATTGTGCCCGCCCCTGAACAATATACGACAGCAAAATATCTGGAATATCGCGGTAATGCTCGTCGCCATATTGCATATAGCAGTGCTCAAGCGTATCGGGATCAATATTGGCTTCACGGCAAGCGCGATCAAGCCCCCGACAGCGGCGAAGCGTCGCCAGATGGTTGGCAGGTAAATGCAAGCAGAGAGGGCGACGGTACCCCGCCGCTAATAGCGCCTGCACTGCGGTATACTGCCCTTGTTCATCGTTAGGAATATAGCTGGCAACCGGTTCTCCCTTGTTCTCGCAGTTAGCGAGTACAAGGGGGTGCTTCAGCAACCTGGGGGAGATGCTCACTTCGCGCAACCCCATGGTGGTGAAAATGATCCCCCCAGGTCGGTGCGCGAGTAGCAGATCGACAATATCGTCAGGATTGTCATCAGCAAACATGTTAACCACGAAGCTATTCCAGCCATACGCCCGTGCGGTTTCTTCGATAGACAGCGTAATTTCGACTGAAAAAGGGGTAGTGACGGTATCCAGAGCCAGCACACCAATCGTTTTATTCCTGGAGCCAACACGACGTACCTGGCGGGCAGACAGATCCGGCACATAGTTGAGCTGTAAGATAGCCTCCTGCACCCGTGAAAGGGTTTCAGGCTTCACGCGTTTCGGGTCATTCAGCACCCGCGACACGGTCATTAGAGATACATTGGCCAGTCTGGCCACATCTTTTAAAGACGCCATAACCTTCCATTAAAAAAACTAACGATCCAATCCTGGTTTTGCACTCAATCCAGCAATTTAAGGGTTGTGATCAAACGCGAATTCCCTATTTTAAGCATCGAACCCCAGGGCTATGCAAACCACGATAAAAAATTTGATCTTGATCGCAACATATTAATGTTAACGTTAACTTTTGTGATTAACATCGGTTAACAAGCCAAAACTAAGTGTAGATCAAAAATGTTAACGTTACCATTTATACATACCCTCCTTATGAGATTACATAAATGAAAAAACGGCCTTCACGCAGCTACCTGCTGCTCAGCGCTCTGCTGTTCTTTTTCTTTGTGACCTGGTCCTCGTCAAGTTCACTTCTCTCCATTTGGCTTAACCAAGAAGTGGGGCTAAAAGCATCGGAAACCGGCATTATCTTTTCAGTATTATCCGTTTCCGCGCTCTTCGCTCAGGTTTGTTATGGCTTTATCCAGGATCGACTTGGCCTGCGTAAACATCTGTTATGGTTCATCACCGCCCTGCTGATCCTCTCCGGCCCCGCTTATCTGCTGTTTAGCTATTTGCTGAGCATCAACATTCTGTTGGGGAGCGCGTTCGGTGGTTTATTTATCGGGCTGACATTTAATGGTGGTATCGGCGTTCTGGAGTCTTATACCGAGCGCGTTGCGCGTCAGAGTACCTTTGAGTTTGGACGGGCTCGCATGTGGGGGTCTCTGGGCTGGGCTGTCGCCACGTTTTTTGCCGGGCTACTGTTTAATATCAACCCTGACCTTAACTTCCTGGTGGCCTCTTGCTCAGGGATAATCTTCTTCTGCCTGCTGCTCCGCTTAAAAGTCGCGGCTCCGGCAAGCATGGAGAAACTCGAAATAGGCGCTACAAAAGTCTCCCTGACAGATGCCCTGCGCTTGCTCACCTTGCCACACTTCTGGGCACTTATTTTCTTTGTGGTCGGAACCTGCATTTACGGCGTATACGACCAGCAATTCCCGGTCTATTTCTCTTCACAGTTCCCGACATTAAGAGAAGGGAACGCGATGTTTGGCTATTTAAACTCCTTCCAGGTCTTTCTGGAGGCAGCAGGCATGTTTTGTGCACCGTGGCTGGTTAACCGCATTGGCGCTAAAAATGGTCTGATATTCGCAGGGATGGTAATGGCGCTGCGCATGATTGCTTCCGGTCTGGTGGAAGGACCTCTGCTGATTTCAATTACCAAACTGCTTCACGCTGTTGAACTGCCGATACTGTTAGTCGCCATTTTTAAATACAACAGTCTGAATTTCGATAAACGCCTGTCCTCTACGATTTATCTGGTGGGATTCGCCTGCACCAGCTCGATTATTGGCTCCGTGTTATCCCCGCTGGCGGGCTTTAGCTATGAGAAATTTGGCTTCGCTCAGTCCTATCTGATCATGGGCATTACGGTGTTCTGCACCACGTTTATTTCCATTTTCCTTTTGCGCTCAAATAAACCCTCATCTGAGCCATCCTTTCTGCAGCAAAACGCTGTTTAATGTACTGAGAGTAAAGACGATGACATCCTTATTAGAACAGGCTGAACAGACGCTTGAAAAAGCACAATCCGCTATCAATCCACGCTGGTATCCGCGGTATCACCTTGCCGCTCGCGCAGGCTGGATGAATGATCCTAACGGCCTGGTGTGGTTTGATGGTGGGTATCACGCGTTTTATCAACATCACCCCTATTCCCCTAAATGGGGTCCGATGCACTGGGGGCACGCCCGCAGCAAAGATCTGGTGCACTGGGAACATCTACCGGTTGCGCTGGCCCCGGAAGGCCCGGCGGATAAAGACGGTTGCTTCTCCGGCTCCTCCGTGGTGGACGGCGATACGCTGACGCTGATTTATACCGGACATAAATTTCACGGTTCGGCAGACACCGACGACAATCTCTACCAGGTGCAGTGTCTGGCAAGCAGCCGTGACGGCATCCATTTTGAACGGCATGGCATGGTGATTGATACACCGCCAGGACTGCATCATTTTCGCGATCCGAAGGTGTGGCGCGAAGGTGAGTTCTGGTACATGGTTGTCGGTTCCCGCGTGGAGAATACTGGCCAGGTGCGCCTGTACCACTCCACCGATCTCCTTGAGTGGCACGACGAAGGTATTTTCGCCGAGGCTGACGACGGCATGGGTTTTATGTGGGAATGCCCGGATTTCTTTACCCTTGAAGATAAGCGCGTCCTGATGTTCTCCCCACAAGGGATGGCGGCGGAAGGTTATCATCATCGCAACCTCTTCCAGAGTGGCTATTTGCTCGGGGAATGGCAGCCAGGACAACCGTTCACCCATAACGGAGAATTTATTGAGCTGGACCATGGACACGACTTTTATGCTCCGCAAAGTTTCCTGACCCCGGATAACCGCCGCATTGTCATCGGTTGGCTGGCTATGTGGGAATCGCCGATGCCCGAACAGCAGGATGGGTGGGCCGGTATGCTCTCTCTCCCGCGCGAATTAAGCCTTGGTGACAATCATCGTGTGAAGATGAAACCCGCTGACGAAGTCACCGCGCTGCGCGGCAGCTATTATTCTGTACCCGTCCGCTGCCTGAATAATCAGAATGTTTTTGTCGCGGCAGATGCCGAAGCGGTCGAGGTGCAACTGGCATGGGATCTGAGCGCGTCTACGGCTGAACAGTTTGGCATTGCATTGGGCGATGGGCTGAGAATTTACGTCGATAATCAGGCCCAGCGTCTGGTGGTAGAACGCCGCTATCCGGAATATTCACTTGAAGGTACGCGCAGTATTCCGCTGCCAGTAGACTGCGTGCTGTCACTGCGAATTTTTATTGATCGTTCATCAGTGGAAGTTTTTGTTAACGATGGCGACGCTTGCTTAAGCAGTCGAATTTATCCGCAGCCGGGCAAGCGCGATATTTCACTGTTTGCGAATCATGGTCTTGCCTCATTACAAGATGCTGGATACTGGTCTTTGGATAAATAAATCCACTCAGTTTCGACATGTTTCTTACATTATGAGCTTTTTATTTCTGCCAGTCTCTGGCTGGCATATTATTGTCTGGGATAATGAGATAGCGAAATGGATGAAATATTAACGACTCAACATCGTATTAGAGAGATAAATAAAAAAATATTAGTTTCAAGAAAACAGACGCTGTCATTGATTCTGTCATTGGCAGCATTTCCTGCCATTGCTGAAGAAACCACAGAACAGCCAGTAAATTATACAGGATACTATCAAAGCTATTTTCAAGATGAACCTGACACTAAAGAAACGAGTTCATCAGCGGAAAAAAGAGGAAATGAGCAATCGTCCCTTAGCGCTTTATCATCTCCTGTTGCTGCGGGTAAAATAGCTGAACCCACGACATCATCAATGCCAGTAACATTATCAGCGCCAACT
>Ga0207696_1001165_pt1 | contig 15028 bp, 16 predicted proteins | sample KBSS54metaG_FD_184403 | JGI IMG/M metagenome (GOLD analysis project Ga0207696, IMG submission 184403) | Switchgrass rhizosphere microbial communities from Kellogg Biological Station, Michigan, USA - KBS S5-4 metaG (SPAdes) (version 2) | ecosystem: Host-associated > Plants > Roots > Rhizosphere >...
GGATCCTTGTTAATGTCGTTGCGCAGCGTATCGTCACTCAACGCCGCATCACGCTGGCCACTTGCGGGCCAAGTTTGTGCCTTGAGCGGTGTCGAGTTCATACAAACGTGCGACGTTGGACTGCGTACCTTCAGGGGTAGCCTGGTCCTTGTTGTTTCGGCTGCCGTCGTAATACACCGTGAACCGTTTCAAATCAGTCATCTCATGTCCCTATGAACAACCTTACGAATTAGCTCTTGCTCAGCGAACGAATCAGGTCGCCTACCGCATTCCCTGTTGTAGTAATGAACTGGCGATAGAACTCTTCACCCTGAGTCAACAGCGGTGAGTCATCCAGGGAATCGGCCGCGGCTTTCACAGCCAAAGCACCGAATTGTTCTGCCATGCCTGTCACACTGCGCTTGCGCAGGTCCGGGCTGTCGTAGGGTTTCTGGTACCACGTCGCGATCTGGTACTCGACGCCTTCTTTCTCGAATGCATTAACGAGGTGAGTATCCAATGCAATCAGGGTTTCGCGGATAAGCCCTGGTTCGATGTTCTTTGCCTTGAGAAAGTCCTCGGTGCGCGCGTGAGCGGCCGCGAGCAATTCTTTGTGGGTATACCCCGGCATCGGCGGGAAAACGCCATCGGGCAACTTCATGCCGGGGGTATAAGGTTGATACTGGCCCTTGTTGTCTTGCATGGAAATCTCTTTGGCGTGAAGCGCAGATGAAGTAAGAGGCAGGAGCACGCACGCGCCCAGTACGAGAGGAACGAGCGAGCTCAGGCGCAGCCGTGACCAGAAGCTCTTGGCACGGCGCGGGGCGTTGGCGACGATAGGTGAGCTCGCCACCCTGGTTGTACTGATCAATCTCTTCTCTCCCTCATCCGCCTCACGGCGGGGTCCGTGTTGATGTCGTGGCACGTGTTTGCCCCCTCGCATGGACCGAAGAATAACTGATTGGTATCCATCACCTGCTGCCCATCACCAGGCCGCGAGGGACATATCCTGACGTTGCGGCGGGCTGCGTTGTAACCGGCTGCTTCACAACAGCCGCCTTGACCGCCGGGGCCGTTTCAACAGCCGCCGCCGGAACTTCGCTGGGCACGCCGGAGAACACCGCACCCTGCGCCACCTGCTGGGTGGCAAAGCGTTCATCCAGCCAGTCGGCCCACCAAGCGGCACGGCGCATCACCTGCTGGCGGTAACGGGCATTGATCGCAGGGGTGCGCGAGTGGTAGTTGGCCACCCGCGTCCACAGGTCGCCGCGGTCGTTGCGCACGTGGCCGCGCAGGCGCCAGGCGGCCAGGTCATAGGAGTAGCAGCCGCCCTGTTCGACATCCTTGGGGGTGATGCCGTAGCGCGAGAGTTCACGCAGGTATGAGGTGTTGAACTGCATCGGCCCGACATCGTAGGTGCCATTGCTGTTGCGCACCCACTGGCCCGGCTTGCCGCCCTCCTGGGCGGCCACGGCGAGCACGATGTTCACCGGCAGCTCGTATTTGACCGCTGCCATGATCGAACAGACGACCGGCTCGCTCAGGGCAGGTGGCGGAACATCGGCAACGAATGGCATGGCGGTGCGCCTCAGATGACCTTGCCGAACTTGTTGTTGATCGACTTGGTCGCGCTCGGGTCGGCCTTCGGGCAGCTGTCGAGGAAGGACTGGCGGGCGTTGGCGGTCTGGCTCAGTTTGATCTTGCCTTTCTTCTTCTTGACGATATTGAAGTAGTCGGCGACTGGGCCATCGCAGTTTTCCACCACACCGGCGCCTTTGAGCTTGCCCCACATGCACAGCACAGTGGCGCAGGGGTCCTTGGCCTGGGCGGGCAGGGCGATGGCGAAGCTGGCGGCCAGGGCGGCCGTTGGAAGCAATTTTGCGATGTTCATGAGCACTCCTTGTTCAAGCCTTTTCCTGTTTGCTGTCGCGGTAGGCCGCCACTTCAGTGGCGGGGTCGAAACTGCGGCTGGACGACGCGGTATTCAGGCTCGAACGCCCGCCTGCCGAAGGGGATGTGGTGGCGGCACTGCCAACGGAACCTGCCCTGGTCTGCGCGCTGCGTGAGCCAGCGCTATTCTCTGCGGTTTGCACATTGGCGCGAGCGCCCGTGCCAGCGGTTGATGCCGAACCGCCTGCGCCATCGGCGCCGGCTGCTTGCGCCAAGGCAGCAGAACCCCCTCCGGCGCCGCCGCTCCCAGCACCACCGCTGTTCGAGCCTTCACTCGAACCACCGCCAGAACCGCCGCCAGAACCACCCTCGTTCGATCCGCCCGACTCGCCGCCAGCGCTACCGCCGCCAGTCCCGCCGTCTGCTGAACCGCCTGCGGAGTCGGCGCTACCACCAGACTCCTGTCCACCCGCTGAGGCCAACGATGAAGCCGCAGAGGCTAGCGAACCGCCGCCCATGCCGCCGGACGCCGCAGAAGCCAAGCCCATGGCACCACCCAGCGGGCTTGAAGAGCCGCCACCGCCACTGCCACCGCCCAGCATACTGGCCATTTGAGTAGCCATCCCCAGGCCAGAGGAGCCACCCGACTGCATTCCGCTGAATGCCGAGTAAATGGATTTAGCACCGCTGGCCACGCCACCGGCCATGCCGCTCACCATGGAAAGACCACCCGACATCGCTGAGCGCGCCGTACTCATGGCGGTACTGGCTGCCTGCATGCCGGCACCTGCCACCGCTCCTGCGCTGAACGATCCGGTCGCGCCAGCAGCACCACCCCCGCCAGGAATCAACCCTGCGATAATGTTTGGGAGCGTATGAATAAGCATCGCCAACACAAAGGACACTACGCAGGGGACGAGGAGCTGTTCGATCGAGGCGCCACCATCGATCTTCTTCAAAAGATCATTCATGACGGATGTGGCAATGCCAATCATCAATGTCATCGCCAATAGTTTCATCGCGATACCGGCAACGGCGCGGAAATATCCAATCGCGATATCCGACGTCCAGCGAGAACCACCAAAACCCAGCACAAACATTCCGGCATAAGCCATGATCCATGCAGTTACCAAAACCATCAGAACGTTGGCGGCCACGGTTGCGAGGCACAGCAGGATGATCAGGCAGACCAAAACAATGGCCAGACTGTCGCCGGGTTTGAATATGCTGACGCTCTTGGATGCCTTGGAGATAATCTCGAAACCTATGGTGATTGGTGTGGATGGGTTCAGCTCATCCACCCCCCCCGCTTTTGAGCCAATAGTCATCAACGACCGAATAATGTCCATGGCGAAATCAGGACCGTTTCGCAGCAACCAAAGATAAAAACCCGTAAAAATTATGAAGCGGATGAACTCGGCAAAAAACTCACCTATATCCGCTTTGCGCATGGCCATAAAACCAAAGGTCCAGACGAGCGAGATCGTAGCTAACGTCCAGAATAACCATGTCGCATAGACAGTGATTGTGGCGGCCCAATGCGATGATGCTTTGATGAATTCCTCGGTCACGTCATTGAGAATACCTTCGGTACCCGCTGCTGCGGCTGCGGCTGTCTGAGACAGCAGCAGCGCGGCAGAGAGGATCACCAATTGGGTGACCGATTTCCTCATGGCTTGAATCCTTTATCCTTGCTGCGATCTGGTGGCGTGATGTTCCAGAACTTTTCACTCGCCTCCTGCTGTGCTTTAGCTTTCTTCTCGTCCTCAGACTCCCAGCATCCACTCAACATCAGGACAGCAGCAGTGGCGAGAACAGCGGCAATGGTACGCATCATGGTTTGAATCCTTTATCTGCACTACGGTTGGGTGTGGAAATTGTCCAGAACCGCTCACTCGCCGCCTCTTGCATGGCCTCTTTATTAGCGGCGGCCTGCTGCTGAGCCGCCAGCGCGTTCTGCTGGGTAATCAGAAGCGAGCGCAACTGCAACAGCTGATTGGACTGCTGACTGGCCAGCTGGTTGGCGTAGCCCAATGCCTCCATCTGTCCTTTGGCACTTTCGGCACTCTGCTGAATACTCTGCAACCTAGCGGAGTCCTTTTTGATGTTTTCCTGTTGCAGATCAAGGCCATGAAACAGCGCGTCATTGGCCTTTTTTTGGCTCTGACTGGCCAACTGCTGACTGGCTTGCAGGGCGGCACGATCGGCGTCCGAACAGCCGGAGTTACTGAAGCAAGGACTGTTCTTGTAGTAATCAAGGTCCTGGAACTTACCAAGGTAACTATCCAGGCTGCCTGCCTGCTGCTTGTATTGGGCCAGGGTGTCGGTCGCATTGGTCAATTTATTGATCGTGCTTTGCGCTTGATCCCACCAATACGTAGCCGGCGCCACGGTGTTCTGCAGCATGTTTTCATATTGCTGCCCCTGTTTCGCCCATTGACTGAGCTGGGTCTGATACTGATCGATCTGCATCTTGTATTCTTCGACCTGCTTGAGCGTCTGGGCAACGCTCTCCATCGAAGTAACCTGATTGATGGTGACATTGGCCCCGTCGATTACCGGAATACCGGCGTTGGCCTGCAAGGTGAATCCGAGACCGGCCAACAGCGCAATGGCAGGTTTCACTAACGTCTTAGGCTTCATCTTCCTCTCCTTGGCGTGTTTCATCAGTAGTCGAAGGACTGGTAAGGCTTCGAGAACGTCATGTCCTTGGTCACCATCACGTTGAAGCGATAGCCCGGACGAATTTCCAGCGTGGGTGCGATGTTCAGGTTTTTGGCGATCATCTGCGCGGTCACCTGGCCCAGCTGCTGGCCGAGTGCTTCACTCATGGCGCTGCTGGCGGTTTCGCGGTCACTGGTGCTGCTCGTGTTGCGGTCCTGGCTGAGGCTGATGCCGGCAACAATGCCAGACATCAACAGCGCCGAACCAAACACCCGCACGTAGTGATTGTTCACCTTGTCGTTCATACCGGAAAAGCCACCGCTGTCAGCGCCAGGCATCGAGCCGATGTCCATAGCCTTGCCGTCGGGGAAAATGATGCGCTGCCAGGCCACCAACACCCTTGACTGGCCGTAGTCGACGTCGCTGGAGTAGGAGCCAACCAGGCGCGAGCCCTGCGGTATCAGCAAGTGCTTGCCGGTAGGGGTGTCATACACCGCCTGGGAAACCTGGGCCATGATCTGCCCGGGCAGATCAGAGTTGATACCCGAGACCAGCATGGCCGGGATCACGAAACCGGCGCGCAGCTCGTAGGGGCTGCGCGGCGCTTCCAGGCTCGTGTCCAGCCGCCAGCGGTCTTCGCCACGGGCATTGCCGAACTGGTCATAGTCCTTGCCGGAACTACTACCACCGGTGCGCACCAGGAACGGCGAATCGCCCTGCGCACCGCCACCCATCCCACCGCCACCACCGATACCGGCAGCACGCAGTGCTTCCAGGCGCGCCTTGAAAGCCGCGGTAGGGTCACTGCGCGATTCCTCGGCAATGCGCTGACGGGCAGCAGCGATTCGCGCCAACGCGTCCTGCTGGCTGACCGGGCCGCTTGCCACAGCGCTAGAGGCAGCACTGCGCGGGGCGTCGACCTGTACGGTGCTGCGTGCGCGGATAGCCTCATAGAGTTGCTGTTCCTTCATGCGACGAATACGTTCGAGCGCTTCGGAATTGACATTTTCATGTGGCCCTGCTGGCGGCAGCGGCGGCGCATCGAGGTTGGTTGGGCGCACTACCTGCAGGCCCCCCGGTTGTACCTGGGTATTGTCGAGCGCCGGCACCACTGGCGGCTCGGCCTTGCTGGGGATGATGCCATCAGCATCCATGCCCCTTATCTGCTGGGCGAACGAACTCGCGTTACCAGCTTTTTCGGCTTCTTTCTCTACCGGTTTGTTCTGATTCTCGGCACGGTCGGACGCGACCAACAGCATGATCAGCAAGAAGGTCATGGCCGCGCCGCCGATGATGTACATCGGCCAGTTGTTGACCCGACGCACGCCGCTCTTGCGGTTCAGCTTGCCGGGCGAAGCGTCCGGAGACATGGCATCGTTCATGTTACTCATGGCTCGTCACTCCTTGCGCACCCAAGCCCCGGCAGCCAGCAGGCGGCCGTTCTGGACCGCGTAGACACGGCTCAGAGATTCACGACCGACCAGCAGGGTGACGCGGAACAGCTCGCTGTCCTTGGGTGCATCGACGATATAGTTGACCGGGATAGGCGCAACCGTGCCGGCTGGCGCCGCAGCAGGCTGGGCCTTGGGGTCGAACTCCTGCACCGAGAAGCCCGACGCGCGCAGCGTGCTCACTAAGGACACGCCGTAGCCATCCGGGGTTTCCTGATTGATCCGCAGGCGCGTACTGGCCGGCGGGTGCACCACGGCCAGCTGGCGCACGGTGGCGCTGGCCAGCTGCTGGTTGATCGCCGGCGTGGTGCGCTCGGCGAAGTTGCCATAGGGGCCGCTGGCGCAAGCCGCGAGCCACAGGGTGGCAAACAGGGCAATCCATGCGCGCATCATCATTTCCCCCGCTGGATGGTGACACGGTCTTGCGACTTGCCGACGCCTGCCACCAGGATCGCTTTGTCGAACACGGTGTCGACGACATAGCGATCACCCTGGATGCGGTAGTTGACCATCACGGTCTCGTCATCGCTGAACCAGCCGCCGTCCTTGCGCACCACCAACAGCGACGGCGCTTCGGTCTGGGCCATGCTGCGCGGCATCTGGATGATGGTCTTGCTGCCGTCGTTGTAGACCCGTACCGGCTTCCACGAGGTGTCGCCCTCGACCTTGTAGTCGAAGCTCAGGTTGCCCAGGTACTCCCCGGTCTCCGGGATGGTCGCCTTTTTGCGCTCGGTGGCTTCGCGGTTCTTGATCAGGTTCCATTTCGCCAGCGCCTCTTCCGGGTAGGTGAAGGCCACCTGCGGCATGTACTGGGTACGGTGCGAACGCAGTTTGAAGTGGTAGGTGCGGCGGTTGGTGGTGACCACCAGGGAGGTCTCCAGGCCAACATCCATCGGCTTGATGATCAGGTGCTGCACTTCGGTGTCGCCAACGCCGGTGATGGCCGGCTCGACGGTCCAGCGGGCGGTATCGCCGAGGTTGATCGAGTTGACCTGCTCACCGGCCTGCAGGGCGATATCGCAGACCTGCAGCACGGCACAGACGATGCTCGGCTGCTGGGCGCCGTAGATGAAGCGGGCAGTGCCGTCACCGCCATCCACAGGTTTGATACCGGTGGCACTGGCCTGCTGCCAGCGCTGGGAAATGGCCAGTGCGGCCTTTTCCTGCGGCGTCAGGGTCGGGTTGGCTTCGGAAAAGTACAGATCGGCCTGGCTGGTTCCCGGCGCGGCCTGCGCGAACGCAGGCAGAAGTGCCGCGAGCATGGCGCAAAGGTAACGGTTCATGGTCGGTCCTTCAGAGTTGCTTGGACCAGGAGAAGTCGCGCACGTAAGTCCCGATCGGGTTCATCCGTACTTGCTCTTCGCTGGTCTGGGTAGTGGGTTCGGCGTTGTAGGTGGTCACCAGGGCGCGCCAGTTGGCCTTGCTCTTGATCAAGCCCTGACGGTCACGGGAAACTTCTTCCCAGTCCACCTGCCAGGTCTCCGGGGTCTGCTGCATGACCGAGCGGATGTCGACGCTGACGGTTTCTTCGGCCGCGCGCAGGAAGGGGCTCGATTCCTTGGTACCGTTGAGCCACTCGTTCATCTTTTGCGTGGCCGGGTCGTTCGGCCCCAACAGGGCATAGAGGCGGAAGATCGATTTACGCAGCAACGCGACGTCCGGGGTCACGGTGCGTGCATCGGCGACGAACGAAGCCACCTGCGACTTCACCACCCGCAGGTCGACCGGCTTGGCCACCTGGGCGGGCGCCACGGCCATCGGCTGACCGAGTTTGTCGACTTCCACCACATAGGGTACGAACTTCGACTGGCTACCGATGTGGATGATGCCGCCAACACCGGCGAGGGCAACCATCATCGAAAGGATGCCCACCACCTGCCAGGACTGACGCGAAGTGACCACGCTGCCGACATGGTCGTTCCAGGTACGCCGGGCGGTCAGGTAAGGGTTGTCGAGCGCGGCGCCCTTGGGTTCACCTGTCTTGGCTTCGCCGGTATGGGCAGAAGCTTTGGCGGGGCGTTTCATGATCATCCCCTTGATGCTTTCAGCGAGGCTCATGCTGCCACTCCATAATCATTCAGTCTCAGGCCCTTGGCTGCCAGCCACTCGGCCACCCAGGCATCGCCGTACTTGGCTTCCAGGCGTTTGATGGCGGCCACCGACTCCTTGTCGGACGAACCGACGAAGGCCAGGGCCAACGGGCCCAGGGCCAGGTCGTAGAGGCGTCGTCCGTTTTCCGACACGTAGTAGTACTGGCGCTTGGGAACAGCGGTGGCGAGGATCTCGATTTGCCGGGCGTTCAGGCCCATGCGGCGGTAGAGGGCAGCGGTGTCCTCGTCGCGGGCATAGACGTTGGGCAGGAAGATCTTCGTTGCGGTGGACTCGACGATCACGTCGAGGATCCCCGAGTTGGCCGCATCCGACAGGCTCTGGGTGGCCATCAGCACCAGGCAGTTGGCTTTACGCAGTACCTTCAGCCATTCGCGGATCTTCTCGCGGAAGGCCGGGTGGCCGAGCATCAGCCAGGCTTCGTCGAGGATGATCACCGCCGGCTGGCCCTTGAGCGCGCATTCGATACGGCGGAACAGGTACAGCAGCACCGGCAGGGCGTACTTGTCCCCCAGGTTCATCAGCTCCTCGATCTCGAACACGGTGAAGTCGGACAGCGACAGGCCATCCTCCTCGGCATCGAGCAGGTGGCCCATGGTCCCGTCCACGGTGTACTGGCGCAGGGTGTCGCGGACCGCTTCGTCCTGCACGGTGATGCAGAACTCGGACAGAGTGCGCGAACCGTCGCGGTACATGGACATCACAGCGTGACCGATCTCGTTGCGCTGCGCGGCAGTGGTTTCCAGGCCGTTGAGCGCCAGCACGGTGTCCAGCCACTCCATTGCCCAGGCGCGGTCGCCCTTGGTTTCCAGGAACTGCAGCGGGCAGAAAGCCAAACGCTCGTCGTCCGCTGCCACGGTGAAATGGCGCCCCGACTCGCCACCGCTTTCGGCGCGAATACCGGCTGCCAGTGGGTACATGGACATGCCCTTGTCGAAGGCGAAAATCGACATGCCCTTGTAGCGCCGCAGTTGGGCAGCGATGAGCGCCAGGTGCGTCGATTTACCCGCACCGGTAGGCCCGAACATGAATGTGTGGCCCAGGTCACGCACGTGCAGGTTCAGGCGGAACGGCGTGGCACCGCTGGTAACGCAGTGCATCAGTGCAGGCGACAGCGGCGGATAGAGTGGGCAGGGCGCATCGGCGCTGCCCGTCCAGATGCTGCTGGTGGGCAGCAGATCTGCCAGGTTGAGTGTGTTGATCAAGGGCCGGCGCACGTTCTCCACGCCGTGACCCGGCAGGCTGCCGAGGTAGGCGTCGAGGGTGTTGATCGACTCGATGCGGGCAGCGAAGCCCATTCGCTCAATGGCCTTTTCGACGCTGCGCGCTGCGTCTTCCAGCAGGGCGCGGTTCTCGTTCATGAGTACCACCACGCTGGTGTAGTAACCCTGCGCGACAAGGCCGGAGTTGACCTCCGCGATCGCATCAGCGGCGTCCTGTACCATGGCCAGGGCATCCTGGTCGATGTTGCCGCTACCGGTGTTGAATACCTGGTCGAAGAAGCCACGGACCTTCTGTTTCCACTTCTTGCGGTACTTCTCCAGGTGCTGCACCGCCTCGTGGGTGTCCATGAAGATGAATCGGCTGGACCAGCGGTATTCGCAGGGCAGCTCAGCCAATGCCGAGAGGATGCCAGGGGCAGATTCAAGCGGGAAACCCTCGATGGCAACAACCTGGACAAAATTGCGCCCGATCTTCGGCACCACACCGCCCCAGAGTTCCTTGCCGCCGATCACGGCATCCAGGTACATCGGGTTGCTCGGCAGCAGTACTGGCTGGCTGATGCCGGTGACACAGAACTGCACCCAACTGAGCAGGTCGTCGTGGGTGATTTGAGCACCTTCCTCGGTGACCATGCTATTGCCCTTCAGGCGCGTCAGCTTGAGCACCGAGGACAAGCTGCCCTCGACGCTGAGGCAGTCACGCTTGAACTGCTCGATCAGGTTGCGGGTGCGGGCCTTGTGGTCCGGTGGCGGCGTGTCATCGTCGAACATCAGTTCAACGAACTTCTGCTGGGCCAGCATCGGCGGGAAGTAGGTGAGGGTCATCACGAAGTAGCCTTCGTACATGGTCCCCATCGATTCAAAGTAGGACCGGCGCTCTTCGTCCATGGCTTCGGTCAGGCTATCAGCGAAGTGCGAAACGCCCTTGGCGGAATAGTTCGACGCCGGGCGGCGCACCGCATCGACGTGAATCATCCAACCATTGCCCAACCCTGCCAGTGCCTGGTTGATGCGCAATGAAACCAATTCGCGCTGCGCCTCAGTGCTGCTGGCATTGTCGTCACCACGGTAAAGCCAGGATGCCATGAAGGCACCGTTCTTACCCACGATCACGCCGTCATCAACCATTGCTGCATGGTTCAACAGGTCGGCAAGGCCAGCATCCTTGGAGCGATGCTTCTTCAGCTTGAGCTCGGCATCCACCTGCAGCAGACGCTGGACCAACAACAGGACCAGCAAGGCACCGAGGGCTGCGATGGCATACGCAATACCTTCGATCATTTGTATTGATTTCCCTGACTTGGAGGATTGTCCCTAAACGGCGTACTACGCGCCGGGTAATACGACTTGTAGTGCCGGTGGCGCAGGTAGACGTGGCGCATCTTCGGGTCGGACTTGGCCATCACGCGGAGCATGAACAACGAGCCGAACCACAGCGCCAGGCCGACTACAGTTGCCCGCAGTTCCTGCGCACTGAAGATCAGTGCAAAGGCGAGCAACCCGGAGAACATCACCAGCTCGCGATCCCCGCCCATGAACAGGTTGTCCCGGTTGCCGGCCCGACGGATGGGAATCGTGCGCAGTGCCATGGTTCAGACCTGACCCTGAGCCTGGCTGTGCTGCGGCAACTGCAGTTGCGCAAGTTCAGCGCTGGTACCGAAGAGGTTCTTCATCACGTTGTTGGCACCCACGATCAGCGCCATTACCAGTACCAGGAAGATCAAGGTACGGAAGAAGCCGTTGAGGTCACCGCCGAAGATCAGCACGCCACCAGCAACGACGATGCCGATGATCGACAAGGCAAAGGCAACAGGACCGGTAACCGACTCGCGCAGGCTGGTCAGCCAGCTTTCATAGGGCAGCTTGTCGCTACCGGTGGAGGCAGCGAAAGCGTGCTCCGGGGCGACCATCACGGCGAGTACCAGCACGCAGAAAGCCAGGTAGCCAAACGTTTGGGCGTTGAAACGGAACAGCGAAGTGTTGAATTGCATGTGCAGTGTTTTCCTTAAAGATTGCGCATGATGTAGCGGCCGTTTTCGTACCCGGAAACCTCGAGGATTTCCTGGATGCGGCGGCCTTCTGGGGTTCTGGCGATAGAAATGACGACGTGAACCGCTTCGCCAATCAGCGGCTCGATTTCGGCCGGGGCCGATTTGTTGCGGGAAACCAGGGATTTCAGACGGGTCAGGCCTTCACTGGCGCTGTTGGCGTGCAAGGTTGCCGCGCCGCCAGGGTGGCCGGTGTTCCAGGCATCGATCAGGTCAAGTGCCTCTTCGCCACGTACCTCGCCGACCAGGATGCGGTCGGGGCGCATCCGCAGCGAGGTCTTGAGCAGGTGGGTCATGCTCACGTCGACGGTGGTGTGGTACTGCACGAAGTTCTTCGCCGCGCACTGGATTTCGCCGGTGTCCTCGATGATGAACACGCGCTCGCTTGGGAACTCCACGACCATCTCGTTGATGACGGCGTTGACCAGGGTGGTCTTGCCGGTACCGGTACCGCCGATGACCAGGATATTGCGGTGGTCGCGGATGGCGCGCTTGATTGCGTCGCACTGCACCGGCGTCATGATCCGCGACTCGACGTACTGATCGAGGGTGTAGATGGCCACTGCCTTCTTACGGATGGCGAAGGTGGCTGCACGTACCACCGGAGGCAGCTGGCCGGCGAAGCGCGAACCGTCCAGTGGCCACTCACCTTCAAGCAGCGGCTTGCTGCGGGTCACTTCCTTGCCGTGGTAGCCGGCCACCGTCTTGATGATGGACTCTGCCTGCGCCGGACGAAGGTCACCGATGTGCTTCATCGGCTGCCCCAGCTGCTCCAGCCAGAGTTTGCCGTCGCCATTGCACATCAGCTCCACGGTCTGCGGATCGTTGAGCGCATCAATGATGAGGGGGCCGGCGTCGCGCTCCAGTTTTTTCCTGGCGCGATCTTTCAGGCTGGCAGTTTCTGCAATGTCCACACTAATCGTCCATGAAATAAATGCCGCCCACAGTAACGGGTCGAGCAATTCAAGCTCCCTGCACGTGCAGGTCATCGAACTAATGGCGAATCGAACAGCGCCTCGGCTCGAAGTAACCTGCACGGCTGCAGATTGGGTTCGAGTTATGAGAGGCACTTCACAAAGGCGCGCAGAGTACCCGAGCAACAAACTTTTACGAAATGGTAGATATCTTACAGCCGTGTAAGCCTTTTCCTACACCGATGGAACTAACGTTCCATTAGCTTTCCACGCCCAAACAGCTGAAAGGCGCTGAAAATACGGGCTACAGCCGTGATCTCTATCATTAGTCCGCCTAATGGCCATCATCTTTGCCAGTATTTTGCCCTTCCAAAACTAGACAGAGTTCACATTTGCCTGCGACGTATTCTTACCTGAGATATGACAAATAGATTGCCAGGCGCGACTCATTGCAATGTTTGTGGTTGCAACTTCCGCACTTGATATCTAAGTGCCATCACATGATGGCAATAAGATGCCACTCTGATATTGGTCGCGTATACATCGCCAGTTCAGAAAAGTTCAAAACAATAACAACTGACCACCTGGTGGACAGAACTGCGTGCAATCGAGGGGGGCCGCGTCGCGTCCGGCGAAATCCAGTTTCCGCATGGCCTTGGCGAAACGTTGCGCCAACAATTCAGCGAACACACCCTCGCCACGCATGCGCGCACCGAAGCGGCTGTCATACAGTTCGCCGCCTCGGCTTTGCCGGATCAGGCTCAACACATGGCTGGCCCGCTGCGGGTAATGGTCCTGCAGCCACTGCTCGAACAGCGGTGCGACTTCCAGCGGCAGGCGCAGCATCATGTAGGCCGCACTCTGCGCACCAGCCTCCTTGGCGGCTTGCAGCAGCTGCTCCAGCTCACTGTCGTTGATCATCGGGATCATCGGCGAACAGAGCACGCCCACCGGTATACCCGCCTCGCGCAGTACCCGGATGGCGCGCAGCCGAGCCTTGGGCGACGCCGCACGGGGTTCGAGCACCCGCTTGAGGTCATCGTCCAGCGTGGTCAGGCTGATCATCACCCGCGCCAGCCGCTGGCTGGCCATCTCCGCCAGCAAGTCCAGGTCACGCAGTACCAGCGAGCCTTTGGTGACGATGGTCACGGGGTGGCGAAAACGAAGCAGCACCTCGAGCAGTTTCCGGGTCAACCGCTGCTCGCGCTCGATGGGCTGGTAAGGGTCGGTGTTGGCCCCCAGGTTGATCGGTGCACACACGTAGCCAGGCTTGCTCAATTGTTGCGCGAGCACCTCGGCAGCGTTGGTCTTGGCGATCAGCTTGGTCTCGAAATCCAGGCCAGGGGAGAGGTCCCAATAGGCGTGCGAGGGCCGGGCATAACAGTAGATACAGCCATGCTCGCAGCCACGGTAAGGGTTGATGGAACGGTCGAACGGCAAGTCAGGCGACGTGTTGCGGCTGATGACCGTCTTGGCGATCTCGATCCGCACCTCTGTGCCCTGAGTGGGCGGAACCTCTTGATACCAGCCGTCATCCTCCGCCACCGAATGGTTCGCAGCGAAGCGATTATGCGGGTTGTGCGCCGTACCACGGCCTTTTTGCGGTGCTGGAGGATTCATGGCTAACCCCGATACTGTATTCATATACAGTATCGGGGTCATGCAATTGTTGCCAGCACCTCCGGTCAGGCCAGCCCGTGCCAACGCAGGTAGGCTGCCTGGCTGGGCATGCGCCCCAGGAACGCTTCAATGCCTTCACGTAGCGGGCGCGAGGCGCCAGGCTGGAATAACGCCTCCTGTAGCGCCCGACCTGTTTCGCGATCGAGCAGGCCTTGCGCTTCAAAGCGGGTGAACAGGTCGAAGGCAAGCACATCCGCCCACAGGTAAGCGTAGTAGCCTGCATCGTACCCATTGACCAGATGGTCGAACGCTTGCGCGGGGCGCTCGAAGCCCGCCAATGGCCAGTAGCCGCAACGCTCACGCGCATTTTGCAGGCGTTGCGTTAGCGTGGTGCCCTCTTGGGGTGTGCCGTGCAGGTCCAGGTCGAAAAGCGCCAGGCTAAGGTCGCGGCCAATTTCCTCGATGCCCTCCTGACGGAACTGGCTCAGATAGCTTTCGACCTGAGCCTGGCCAAGCACGCTACCTGCCTGGTTCGGCAAGGCAATGCCCGCCAGATAGCCCGCATCCCACACCCAGCGCTCCAGCAGCTTGCCGAACAGCTCTACGCCGTCTGTACCCAGCTCCGTGACATTCGACATGACGTGGTTGCCGGTGCGCACCAGCAGATGGTGCAAGGCATGGCCGAACTCGTGATAGAGCTTGCGCAGTGACAAATGGTCCAGCAGCGGCTCGCCCCCTGCCAGCGCTGCAGGGATATCGCTGTAAACCACCACGACCGCTGGATGGTAGATACCTTCGGCATCGACCCGCCGGTTGCGCACATAGGTGGAGAACACGGCATCGGCCTGTTTACCCGGGTGTTGCACGGCATCCAGATAGAAGAGGCCGATGCATGCATGGTCCTGCCACACCTCGAAGGCCTGGACGCTGTTGTCCCAGCTCGCCAACTGCGCGGGCCGCAATTCGAGGGAAAACAGCCGTTGTGCCAGGTTGGTCAACGCCGTGATCACTGTGCTCAACGGGAAATGTTCGCGAAATGCCTCGGGGGGTTGCGCGTCATCCGAACCACCCTGCAGGTAAAGGATATCCCAAGGCTCCACACGCTCCAGGCCCTGCGCAAGCGCCTTCTG
>Ga0207696_1001166_pt1 | contig 15023 bp, 9 predicted proteins | sample KBSS54metaG_FD_184403 | JGI IMG/M metagenome (GOLD analysis project Ga0207696, IMG submission 184403) | Switchgrass rhizosphere microbial communities from Kellogg Biological Station, Michigan, USA - KBS S5-4 metaG (SPAdes) (version 2) | ecosystem: Host-associated > Plants > Roots > Rhizosphere >...
GCTGTACGGCACCGTCAAATAAGCAGACTGCCTGTCTTCCACGCTCAAAATATCCGCCTGCTGTTTGCCCGCAGAACTGTTGTCGCTCATCAAATGAATATGGCTTTTATTTGAACAGTGAACCACCACGGTATCACCGCCGAAAAGATGCAGACTGGCTTTCACTACAGGCATTTTTATACTCCGCTATCACAACAAAGTTAGACATCCGCGCCGCTGGTTTTGCTGGTGATCAGTGATGTTGTTCACAAATCACACTTTATGCATAACACCAGACCCCGACGTCAGAAATGCTGACTTCGATCAAAAAATGCTGTAACGAATCAACTTTAGTGTACATATTCCTGAGACCATTCAGCTGATGAATTTTTATGCGGGAAATTCGCCTCTGGTCATCATTAAATCTGGTGTCAGAAGGTTAAGACTTTATCGGCGGCCAGCGTCCACTCAGCCAGTTCAACTAACGTGCCAATTTCAACGCCATCAACCAAAGGTAAAGCCGTGATGCCGCGCCCGTCGGTGCAGGTCTTGCACAGTTTTACCGGTACGTTCTGCGCAGTCAAAATCTCCAGCATTTGCTGAATGTTATAGCCTTCAGAAGGTTTCTGGCCGCGTAAACCCGCGGTCACTGCATCAGACATCAAAAACAGTTTCACTTCCGGCTGCGGCTGTTGATCGCACAACGCGATGGCCAGGCGCAGACTGTTAAACAGAGATTCACTGCCGTAAGCAGCCCCGTTGGCAATAATCACAACTTTTTGCATTTGTTCTCCTTTGCGCCCGACGGCACGACTTTTGCTTAATTCTTTGCATCATTAGAGCAACACTTGCCGCTCAGGAGCGTTATATGAAGGCTACCGTCGCCGCGAATCCTACTGCTCGCGACTTTTTAATCGCGGCCCGAACCCGTGGGCGTGAGCAATTGCAGGACATTTTGCAAATCGGTGAGTTGACTGGCTGCATAGCCAGGCTCGCGCACATGCTACAACGCGAACGCGGGGCTTCCAACATCTGGCTGTGCTCCTCCGGTCAATTATTTGGCGATCAACATCAGCGCTGTATCGCAGAAGTTGATCGTGAGCTGGCGCATTTTCGCCTGGCTATCGCTGAACCCGATTATCTGCCGGGGAGTGCTCTGTTTGTCAGTCTCGCGTGTGCGCTGCATTACCTTGAACGGTTACCCGAGTTGCGAGTGCAAATTACCGCTCAGCAGATTCAGCCCTTGCATGCGATGGAGCAGTTCAATCTCACCTTGCGCCATCTCCTCAGTATTGTGCCTGAAACCAGCAACGTGATAGATGAAGCCGGTGTGGCTCGGGCTCTGGCGGCGTTGTTTAGTTTTATGCAAGGCAAAGAGCTCGCCGGACAAGAGCGGGCGATTGGTGCGCTGGGTTTCACGCAAGGGGAATTTAGCGACACCTTGCGCCAGCAACTGGTGGATCGCATCGATAGCCAGCAACGCTGTTTTGACGCATTTTGCAGCATGGCGGAGTTGCCTCTACGCCAGCAATTCCTCGACTGTGGGGAACCGTGCCGCGAAACGGAACAACTCCGGCGCATGGCTTGCACCCGACTCCTGCACGATGGGGATGAACCGCAGCGAGCATTGCGCTGGTTTGCGCTGCTAACGACGCGAATTGACGCCCTGAAAGAGGTGGAAGACGCGCTTATCGATGCCGTGATGGCGCAAGCGCAGCAGGCACTTGGTCAGGTGTTGCAAGAAAGGGAACCCGGCGAGAGCGACATCGCCAGTTGGGTCGCCGGACATGGCGGTCAGGAGGGCGAGCGTTATTTCGATCGCCATCTTTTACCGCTGGTGCGCCAGCAGGCCCAGCAACTCGAAACCATGGCTCAACAGTTAGCCTCGCTCAAGGCCACGCTTGAAGAGCGCAAAGTTATCGACCAGGCCAAAGCCATGCTGATTCATCACCAGGGTTACAGCGAAGAACAGGCGTGGCAAACGCTGCGCAAAATGGCGATGAACCAGAACAAACGCATGGTGGATGTTGCAAGCGCGATGGTGTCCGTGGCGGATATCTGGCGGCTACCCACTAAGGAGTAGCTGCACGAAGTGTGGGCATTTAATGCGTTTTTCCGGTGCATGACTTAGCTGATTTACCCTAAAACCCGTGTTTCATCGGCTTTCTAACCTGGCACGCGAGTTGCAGTAATAACGTGAAGATTATTTTTGACCTGGATTGTGCCAATGGCGGTGCGGTTCGGGTTGGACAAAGGCGTCCTTCAATGTGCTGACCCACATTGTTGGGCGCTTTTTTTTTACCCTTTTATCAGGATGAAACCGATGAGCAACAAAACCATAACCCTCTCACGCCGTCGATTTCTACAGGCGGGTGCGGCATTAGGCGGTGCATATTTGCTGCCTGGCATGATGAATTCCGTGTGGGCGGCGGGGAGCGACAAACCCGAACAGAACACGGTGAAAGTCGGGTTTATCCCGCTGACCGATTGTGCCTCGGTCGTCATGGCTGCGGTCAAAGGCTTTGATAAAAAGTACGGTATTTCAATTGTACCGAGCAAAGAAGCAAGCTGGGCGGCGGTGCGCGACAAAATGGTTTCCGGTGAACTCGATGCTGCTCACGTGTTGTACGGCCTGGTTTATGGCCTGGAAATGGGCATTGCGGGTAAACAGCAATCGATGGCGAACCTGATGACGCTTAACAACAACGGCCAGGCCATCTCCCTTTCGATGGATCTCGCAAAGCAGGGCGTGACGGATGCGCAAAGCCTGAAAAAACTCGTGGCCAGCAAAGAGCCGGGAAGTTTCACCTTCGCGCATACCTTCCCCACGGGTACCCACGCGATGTGGCTCTATTACTGGCTGGCGCAGGCGGGCATTAACCCGTTTACCGACGTGCGCACCGTGGTCGTTCCGCCGCCACAAATGGTGATGAATATGCGCATTGGCAATATGCAGGGATTTTGCGTCGGTGAACCCTGGAACCAACGGGCAATCAGCGACGGTATCGGCTTCACCGCTGCAACCTCGCAATCAATCTGGCCGGATCACCCGGAAAAAATCCTCGGTACCCGCAGTGCTTGGGTGGAACAAAATCCCAACACCGCACGAGCCTTAGTCGCCGCCATTCTTGAGGCATCGCGCTGGATTGATGCCAGCGACGACAACCGCCGCGAAACCGCTAATGTGCTCGCCGGGCGGGCGTACCTCAACACCAAAGCCGATTTCCTGACCGGGCGCATGCTCGGGCAATACGACAATGGCATCGGCAAGAAATGGCAGGACGACCACGCCATGCATTTTTTCCGTGATGGCGAAGTGACCTTCCCGTGGCTTTCCGACGGCATGTGGTTCCTGACCCAGCACCGCCGCTGGGGCTTGCTGGATAGCGACCCGGACTACCTTGCTATCGCCAAACGCATCAATCGTATCGACATCTATCAGCAGGCCGCAACCGCCGTGGGCAATATTTCCGTCTCCACAAGTCCGATGCGCAGCAGCACTTTGATGGATGGCAGCACCTGGAACGGCAATGACCCTGCCGCCTACGCCGCAAGTTTCGCCATTAATAAACGCTAAGGGGAATGACATGAATCAGCCTGCACAGAAACCGCCCGCCACGGCACTTAGCACCACCGTTGGGGAAGTGATTGTTCTGCCGCCCGTCACCGTTCGCCGCCGTACACCGCAGTGGCGTAAATATTGCGTGAGCTTTTTCCAGCGCCTGGTGCCCGCCGTTCTGGGACTGGGATTGTTAGTGGTGGCCTGGCAGATTGCCGCGCTGAACAGTAAAGGTTTCCCGACGCCGCTTAGCACGCTGGAATCGGCCATCACGCTGTTTTCCGACCCGTTCTATAACGCCGGGCCAAACGACCAGGGGATTGGCTGGAATATTCTTGCCTCGCTCGCGCGCGTCGCCGTTGGCTTCGGCCTCGCCGCCATTGTCGGTATACCGGCAGGCTTCCTGATTGGTCGCTTTACCTTCTTAGCCCGCATGTTTAACCCGGTTATCTCGCTCTTGCGCCCGGTCAGCCCGCTGGCCTGGCTGCCGATTGGTCTGCTGCTGTTTCAAAAAGCGGAGCCTGCGTCGAGCTGGACCATTTTCATCTGTTCCATCTGGCCGATGGTGATTAACACCGCCGAGGGGGTGAAGCGCATCCCGGACGATTACCTCAACGTGGCGCGTGTGCTGCAGCTCTCCGAATGGACGGTGATGCGGAAAATTTTGTTCCCGGCGGTTTTGCCCGCGGTATTAACCGGTGTGCGGTTATCTATCGGCATTGCGTGGCTGGTGATTGTCGCCGCCGAAATGCTGACCGGCGGCCTGGGCATTGGCTTTTGGATCTGGAACGAGTGGAACAACCTCAACGTCGAAAACATCCTGATCGCAATTGTGATTATCGGTGTCGTCGGGCTGCTGCTCGAACAGGGTTTGATGTTATTGGCACGTCATTTTAGCTGGGAAAAATAAGGGGAAACCAATGAAGAAGATCATCCAGGTTCAGAATGTCAGCCAACGTTTTTCCACCGCAAGTGGCGAATTTTTAGCCCTGAGCAACGTCAGTTTTGATATCGCCGAAGGGGAAACCATCAGCCTGATAGGGCACTCGGGTTGCGGCAAATCCACGCTGCTAAATCTGATTGCCGGGATCACCTTACCCTCTGACGGCGGCCTGCTTTGCGACAACCGCGAAATCGCCGGGCCGGGGCCGGAGCGCGCCGTAGTGTTCCAGAACCATTCCCTGCTGCCGTGGATGACCTGCTTTGAAAACGTGGCGCTGGCGGTGGATCAAGTGTTTCGTCACACCATGAGCCGCGCCGAGCGTCGCGAATGGATAGTTCACAACCTCGAACGCGTGCAAATGGGCCACGCGATAAACAAACGACCCGGTGAAATATCCGGCGGCATGAAACAGCGTGTCGGCATTGCCCGTGCGTTGGCGATGAAACCGAAAGTGCTGCTGATGGACGAGCCGTTCGGGGCGCTCGATGCTTTGACGCGCGCCCATTTGCAGGATGCGGTAATGCACATACAACAAGAGTTGCATACCACCATCGTGCTGATCACTCATGACGTTGATGAAGCCGTTTTGCTCTCAGATCGCGTGCTGATGATGACCAACGGCCCGGCGGCTACGGTAGGTGAAACATTACAGGTTGATTTACCGCGCCCGCGTAATCGTGTGGAACTGGCGGAGGACAGCCGCTATCACCATCTGCGCCAGCAAGTGCTGCGCTTCCTCTACGAAAAGCAGCCAAAGGCTGCCTGAGGGAACGCTCATGATGCGACGTCTGATTGTTATCGGCAACGGCATGGCGGCCATCCGCCTGGTCGAACAAATTGTCGCGCAAGCGGCGGGGCAGTTTGCCATCACTGTTTTTGGTGAGGAGCCCGCTCTGAGCTACAACCGCATTTTGCTCTCGCCGGTGCTGGCGGGGGAGAAAACCGCCGGCACGACACAATTGCACGATGCCGCCTGGTATGTCTCCCACGGTATTGAGCTTTTAACCGGCGAAGCGGTATTAGAAGTGAATACTCAGCGCCGTACCGTGCATTCGGACAAACGCATGCTCGAATATGACGAACTGGTTTTTGCCACCGGTTCACGCCCGTTTATCCCGCCGATTGACGGGCATCAGTTGCCGCATGTACACGGTTTTCGCAACCTGGCGGATGTCGACGCGATCCTGGGCGGCGAGGGAAATGCCGTGGTACTTGGCGGCGGTTTACTGGGCGTGGAAGCGGCGGCGGCACTTTGCGCGCGCGGTATTCCCGTCACTTTAATTCACCGCCAGCCGTGGCTAATGGACATTCAACTTAACCCGCAGGCGGGTTTGCTGCTTGAGGAACATCTCGCGCAAAGGGGGATTTCATGCCAGTTAAATTGCGGCATTGAACGCATTTCTGATGCCAGTGTGACGTTAAGCAACGGCGAGGTATTACCTGCCGGGCGGGTGATTATCGCCACCGGTGTGAAGCCGAATATTACGTTGGCACAAGAGTCCGGAATTGCCTGCCAGCGTGGCATCACCGTCGATGCGCAACTGCGAAGCTCGATGCCCCATATCAGCGCGCTGGGCGAATGCTGCGAAATTGACGGGCAAACCTGGGGGCTGGTGGCGCCTTGCTTGCAACAGGCCGATGTTTTAGCCGCCCGTTTATGCGGCAACACAGCGCACGACTTTTGCTATCAGGACTGCGGCACGCGCCTGAAAGTCAGCGGTATTCCGCTGTTTTCCGCAGGTGAAATCCGCAGGCAGCCAGACACGCGTGTGCTCACCGCTTTTGATCCCCTGACAAAACACTATCGCTGCCTGCATTTGCGCGGCGGCAAGCTGGTGGGCGCATTGCTGATGGGGGATATCACGCCCGCCAGTGCGCTCACCGACATTTTACTCAGCGCGACCCCCGTTACACCTGGCGTGCTGTTTGATGAATATCACTCTGATGAGCAGCAGCTGGCTGCTGGAAATGACGACATGACAAAAGCAACCCTGGTAGTCATTGGGCACGGTATGGTCGGGCACCACTTTCTGGAACAGTGTGTGGCACAGCAACTGCATCACAGTTATCACATCGTGGTGTTCGGCGAGGAGCGCCACCCAGCGTATGACCGCGTGCATCTCTCGGAATATTTTGCGGGCCGTAGCGCCGAATCGCTCTCGATGGTGCAGGGCGATTTCTTTAACCAACACGGGATTGAGCTGCGTTGTCAGAGCAAAATCGTTGCGATTGACCGCCAACAGCGCGTTGTGCGCGACAGCGAAGGGCGTGAAACCTACTTCGATAAACTGGTGCTGGCGACAGGATCTTATCCGTTTGTCCCGCCGGTTCCCGGCAACGATTTGCCCGGGTGCTTTGTCTATCGCACGCTCGACGATCTGGATGCTATCGCGCAACGTGCGCGTCACGCCAGACGTGGTGTTGTGATTGGCGGAGGTTTGCTCGGGCTGGAAGCGGCGAATGCTCTCAAACAGCTTGGACTGGAAACGCATGTGGTGGAGTTCGCCCCAAATCTGATGGCGGTACAACTCGATAACGCGGGGGCGACGATGCTGCGTGAGAAAATCAGCGATATCGGCGTGCAGGTGCATACCAGCAAATCGACGACGGCCATTACAGATACCGATGGTTTGCAGCTTAATTTCGCTGACGGCGAAACGCTGAGTACCGACCTCATTGTCTTTTCCGCCGGGATCCGCCCGCAGGATGCACTGGCTCGCAGCAGCGAACTCGCCCTTGGCGAACGTGGCGGCATTGTGATCAACGACAGCTGCCAGACCAGCGATAACGCGATTTACGCTATCGGTGAATGTGCGCTGTGGGAAGGGAAAATCTATGGCCTGGTGGCGCCGGGTTATCAAATGGCGCGCGTCGCGGCGGCAGCGCTTGCCGGGCAAGAGTCCGTATTCCGGGGGGCGGATATGAGCACCAAACTCAAATTGCTCGGCATTGAAGTGGCATCGTTTGGCGATGCACTCGGGCGCACACCCGGCAGCCAAAGCTACCAGTGGACTAACGGCCCGCAGCAGATCTACAAAAAGATTGTGGTGTCTGCCGACAACAAAACCCTGCTCGGCGGCGTGCTGGTGGGTGACAGCCAGGAATACGCTACGTTGCTGCAAATGATGCTCAACGGCATGGCGCTCCCCGCACAGCCCGAAAGCCTGATTCTGCCTGTATCCGCAGGTGGCGTGCCAAAAGGTCTGGGGGTTGCGGCATTACCGGAAACCGCACAGATTTGCTCCTGCCATAACGTCAGCAAAGCCGATATTTGTGCCGCGGTGAGCAACGGAGCGGGCGACATGGGGGCCATTAAAACCTGCACCAAAGCAGCAACGGGCTGCGGCGGTTGTTCAGCCCTGGTGAAACAGGTGATGGAATACCAGTTGCAAGAGCAGGGTGTTGAAGTGAAAAAGGATATTTGCGAACACTTCCGGTACTCACGCCAGGAAATCTACCATCTGGTGCGCGTTAACCATATCCACAGTTTTGAACAGCTGATTAGCCGCTACGGTCATGGGCACGGTTGCGAAATTTGCAAACCGCTTGCTGCGTCGGTGCTGGCATCGTGCTGGAATGAGTACTTATTAAAACCAGCGCATCTTCCGCTCCAGGACACCAACGACCGCTATTTCGCTAACATCCAGAAAGACGGTACTTACTCCATTGTACCGCGTGTGCCTGCCGGGGAAATCACGCCGGATGGGCTTATTGCCATAGGCCAGGTGGCAAAACGCTATCAGCTGTACAGCAAAATTACCGGCGGTCAGCGTATCGATTTGTTTGGTGCACGCCTCGAAGAACTGCCCGCCATCTGGGAAGAGCTGGTGGCGGCTGGGTTTGAAACCGGGCACGCCTACGGTAAATCATTGCGCACGGTGAAATCTTGCGTTGGTTCAACCTGGTGCCGCTACGGCGTGCAGGATTCTACCGGCCTGGCGATTGAGCTTGAGAACCGCTACAAAGGTTTGCGCTCTCCGCACAAAATCAAAATGGCTGTTTCGGGCTGCACCAGAGAATGTGCCGAAGCGCAAAGCAAAGACATCGGCGTGATTGCCACCGACAAAGGCTGGAACCTCTACGTGTGCGGCAACGGCGGCATGAAGCCGCGGCACGCCGATCTGTTCGCCAGCGATCTTGACCGTGAAACACTGATCCGCACCATCGACTGTTTGCTGATGTTTTACATCCGCACCGCAGACCGTTTGCAGCGCACCAGTACCTGGATGGATAACCTTGAAGGCGGCATTGAATATCTGCGCGACGTCATACTCAACGACAGTCTTGGCCTTGCCGATGAGCTGGAAAAAGAGATGGCGGGCGTGGTGGAGACTTACCAGTGCGAATGGCAGACCACGCTTAACAGCCCGGACCACCTGGCGTTGTTCCGCTCTTATGTCAACAGCGAACAACCCGACGAAGCGGTGCAACGCCAGACTCTGCGCGGGCAGCTACAGCCGGTCAGCGAAGTTGTCCATCTGCCCGCCACGACGCCAGCCAAACCATGGCAGGCGGTGTGCGATATCAGTGCAATCCCGGCGCAGGCAGGTATTGGCGCACGTTTGGGCGAGTTGCAAATCGCGCTGTTCCGTATTGGTGATGCCATTTACGCGCTGGATAACCTGGAGCCTGGCAGCGATGCGAACGTGCTTTCTCGCGGGATTGTTGGTGACGCTTCCGGCGAGCCGATTGTGATTTCGCCGCTCTACAAACATCGTATTCGCCTGCGCGATGGGCGTATGCAGGACGGTGAGCAGGCGGTTCGTGCCTGGCCGGTCAAAGTAGAACATGGCACCGTGTGGGTCGGGAGTCAGGCGCTAATTTTGCGTGCGGAGGCATCATGAATAGCGTGGTGCGCACCACTTGCCCTTATTGCGGAGTCGGGTGTGGCGTTGAAGCCCGGCCAGCAGAAAATGGCGGCTACGAGATAACCGGTGATAAACATCACCCGGCAAATTTTGGGCGGCTGTGCGTTAAAGGCGCCGCGCTCGGAGAAACGCTTGGCCTTGACGGGCGTTTGCTTTACCCGGAAGTCGGCGGCGAACGCGTGAGCTGGGACGCGGCGCTGGATGAAACCGCCAACCGATTGCAGGCCATTATTAATGAGTTTGGCCCAAAAGCGGTCGCGTTCTACGCTTCCGGCCAGTTGCTGACCGAAGATTATTACGCCGCCAATAAACTGATGAAGGGGTTTATCGGTGCGGGCAATATCGACACCAATTCACGGCTGTGCATGTCGTCAGCGGTGGTGGGGTATAAACGCGCCTTTGGCGCAGATTTTGTGCCGTGTAGCTATGAGGATCTTGAGCAAACCGATTTGGTTATTCTGGTCGGATCCAATGCGGCCTGGGCGCATCCGGTGCTGTATCAACGCCTGGCTCAGGTTAAAAAACTGCGTCCGCAGATGAAAGTGGTGGTTATCGACCCACGCCGTACCGCCACCTGCGACATTGCCGATTTACACCTGGCGCTGCGCCCCGGAAGTGATGCCGCCTTGTTTGTCGGGCTGCTGAATATTTTGCAGCCGTCTTTGGCTATTAATTCTTTTGATGGCCAAAACGCAGCGCTTGAAATCGCTGCCGAGTGGAGCCTGGAGAAATGTGCCGATTTTTGTCAGCTCGAAAGCGCTGCGGTGCAGACATTCTGGCAATGGTTTACGCAGGCCAATCGGGCGATGACGCTTTACACCATGGGCATCAATCAATCGTCGAGCGGCAGTGACAAATGCAACGCTATCATTAACGTTCACCTTGCGAGCGGAAAAATTGGGCGCGGAGGTTGCGGTCCGTTTTCGCTGACCGGGCAGCCAAATGCGATGGGCGGGCGAGAAGTGGGCGGTCTGGCGAATCAGCTGGCCTGCCATATGAATTTCGAGCCTGCGGATATTGCCCGTCTGGGGCGCTTTTGGGGCAGCGAACGCATTGCCGAAACGCCAGGATTGATGGCGGTTGAACTGTTCGAGGCGATAGGGCGCGGTGAAGTGAAGGCCGTGTGGATTATGGGGACCAACCCGGTGGTATCGCTGCCGGATAACTCCCGTGTGGCGCAGGCGCTGGCGCGGTGCCCGTTGGTGATTGTCTCAGATGTGGTGTGCGAAACAGATACTTCGCGCTTCGCCAGCGTTAAATTTCCGGCTCTGGCGTGGGGGGAGAAAAACGGCACCGTCACTAACTCTGAACGGCGAATTTCGCGCCAGCGCGCGTTTCTACCGGCGCCGGGTGAGGCTCGCGCCGACTGGTGGATGGTGGCGCAAATAGCCCGGCGCCTGGGTTATCGCGAGGCCTTTGACTGGCAGCATCCGCAGCAAATTTTCAGCGAACACGCAGCGCTTTCAGGTTATGAAAATAATGGCACTCGTGCATTTGATATCAGCAACCTGGCGTACATGACGAGTGAACAATACGACGCGCTGGAACCTGTGCGCTGGCCGGTTTCAGGAGATGCACATTCATCATTTAAAAGCTGGCGCGAGAATGGAAAGTTTCAACTGCTGCCGGTGGAACCGGTTTTACCGCAGGCAAAAGTCGACCATTATTATCCGTTGATTCTGAACAGCGGACGCATTCGCGATCAATGGCATACCATGACGCGTACCGGGAGCGTGCCGCGCCTGATGCAGCACATCACTATGCCGATTATGGAAATTCACCCGAGGGATGCGAAACGTTACGGTGTCACCCATGAAGGGTTGGTCAGAGTGGCCTCGCGTTCCGGTGGCATGGTGGCGAAGGTGCGGGTGAGCGAAAGCCAGTTACCGGGGAACGTCTTTGTGCCGATGCACTGGAATCAGCAATTTGCGCGAAAAGGGCAGATTAACAGCCTGGTGGCAAGCGTATGTGACCCGCATTCCGGGCAGCCTGAAAGTAAGCAAACCGCAGTACGTATTCAGCGCTGGCAGCCCGCATGGTGCGGAGAGATTTTTGCCAGGGTCGCTATCGCCTTCGGCGAGGAGTTTCACTGGTGGAAGCAAGCAACACCCGGTGTTCACCATTTCCTGTGTGCGGCAGACAGCGACGCTAAAGCGTGGATTGAAACGCTTGCCGCAGGGCGTGGCTGGCAGTTGCAAACCGCCTGCGGAGACGGTCAGTTTCACCATGTGCTCGCCTGGTATCACGGGGAGTTACAGCTGGCTTTTTATAGCGCAAATGGCTGGCAAGACATCAGTGCGGCAGCGGTGCTCAGCGCTTTTGAACAGGCCCCGACAACGGCATCGGAACGCCATCGCCTGCTGGCCGGAAAGGCACCCGACACACAACCTGATACGGGGGCCACGGTGTGTAGCTGCTTTGGCGTGGGAGAGAAAACGATCCTTGCTGCCATCGCCGGGGGATGCCGGTCGGTCGCCCAGTTGGGTGAAAAACTGCGCTGCGGCACAAACTGCGGATCCTGTATTCCTGAACTCAAAGCGTTGTTGAAGTAAAACCGGAGTAATCTGGGTTTACGAGTTTGGGAATGAATTGCGGTGGGGTGATGTTATAATTTCCAGATGTTTAGAAAAGCAGTTCCATTTTTCACCTTGTCGTACGCACTCCTCAGCGCAGGAGGGGCTGCCAGTACCCGGCAGACCTTTATCGAGAAAGCCGAAAACCCTTTTGACCAATCAACCGAACAGTTGCCCGACCTGGGAATAGCCCCGGAATCGGACGCGGCTGCACGCGAAATTGCCGCCATGGCAAAAAAATTCGGTGAAGCCAGCATGGTTGATGATGGGCTGGATGCGGGAGATCAGGCGCGTATGCTGGCTTTTACTCGCCTGCGGGATGTGCTCACCGACAAAGTCACCAGTGAAGCGGAATCGCTGTTATCTCCCTGGGGTAAAGCCAGCGTCAATTTGCTGGTGGATGAGCACGGCAACTGGAACGGCAGCAGCGCCTCGTTGTTTACGCCCTGGCAGGACAACAACCGTTATCTCACCTGGAGCCAGGTGGGTTTCACCCAGCATGACGACGGGTCGATAGGGAATATCGGTGCCGGGCAGCGTTGGGTGGCGGGCGACTGGCTGCTGGGATATAACGCTTTTTATGATAATCAACTTGCCAATAATTTGCAGCGAGCCGGATTTGGCACCGAAGCGTGGGGTGAGTATTTACGTCTGTCTGCTAACTACTATCAGCCATTATCCAGTTGGCAGGAAGGAAATAGCGAAACCCTGGAGCAGCGTCTGGCGCGAGGGTATGACATTACCGCGCAGGCGTGGCTGCCATTTTATCGCCATATCAATACCAGCCTCAGCTTTGAGAAATACTACGGTGATAGCGTTGACCTGTTTGATAGCGGCACGGGTTATCGCAACCCGGTGGCGGTGACTATGGGATTGAGTTACACGCCGATTCCGCTGCTGACGCTCACCGCGCAGCATAAGCAGGGTGAAAGCGGCGTGTCGCAGGATAATCTGGGCCTGAAGCTGAATTACCGCTTTGGCGTGCCGGTGGCAAAACAGTTATCCGCCGCTGAAGTCGCGACCACCAGTTCATTACGCGGTAGCCGCTACGACAACGTGGAACGTGATTCATTGCCGGTGATGGAGTACCGCCAGCGCAAAACGTTATCGGTATTTTTGGCAACGCCGCCATGGGAGTTGCACGCGGGCGAAACGGTGGCACTTAAGCTGCAAATCCGCGCCAGCCACGATATTCGCAGTATTACCTGGCAGGGCGACACTCAGGCATTGAGTCTGACGCCGCCTGCGAATAACCGCGACACTAACGGCTGGAGCATGATCATGCCAATGTGGAACGATAACGGGTCGAATGAATATCGTCTTTCGGTGGTGATTGAAGATGATAAGGGCCAGAAAGTGACGTCTAACTGGATTACGCTGAAACTGGCGGAGCCGCTGGTCATCAGCCCGGCGGCAGATCCGCGTTACGAGTTGCTTGCGGAATAACCTGTAATGTCGGATGACGCTTCGCTTATCCGACCTACCGGGGTCGTTGTAGGGTGGATAAGCGCTTGTGCGTCATCCACCACTTTCACCGTTCTAACCTTAAAATATCCGGTCCTGATGCACCCACACGGCGGCTTCGACACGGGATTTCAGTTTCATCTTTTTAAGCAGATGTTTCACGTGAACTTTCACCGTGCTTTCGGTGATCTCAAGACGGCGTGCAATCATCTTATTCGGCAAACCCTGGGCGATGAGTTTGAGGATGTCGCGCTCGCGTGGAGTCAGCAGGTTGACGTCACGGTCAGAGGTGGCGCGGTTGGCACGCAGACTGGCGGCCAGAACGGGCGTTAACGCTTCACTCAGTACCATTTCCCCGGCGGCGGCTTGTTGCAAGGCTTTCAGCAAATCTTCCGGTTCCATGTCCTTCAACAAATAACCATCTGCGCCTCTTTTCAGCGCCGTCACCACATCTTCTTCATGGTTCGACACGCTAAACACCACGATGCGGCCAGAAAGCGGTTTTTCACGCAGGCAATCCAGCGTTTCCAGACCGTTCATACCCGGCATATTCAAATCCAGCAGAATCAGATCCGGGTCGAGTTCCTCCGCCAGTAGCACGCCTTGCGCACCATTGCCCGCTTCACCCACGACGGCTAACTCCGGCGCCATACTGATCAATTGTTTAACACCAGTACGCAGCATCGGATGATCGTCGATGAGCAAAATGGTTGAGGCTTCAGGGTGACTCATGATTGGCTCCTGTGGCTATTTCGGGGATAAAACTGACGACGATCTGGGTACCGCCATTTGGGCGCGCCAGTACCTGGCAGTCACCTTTCAGACTCTGCGCGCGGTCACGCATAATGATCAGTCCGTAATGATTGCGCCGCTCGCCGTTGTCGGGGATACCACGACCGTTATCCCATATGGTTAAGGTCATTTGATTCTCGCGATGTATCACGCTTACCCCACACGCGGTGGCGCGGGCGTGTTTGAGGCAGTTATTCAACGCTTCACGGGTGATTTGCACCAGATGAATCGCCTGATGTGAGGGCACCAGACGCGGCGGTACTTGATAATCAAGAACCACCGGGAAACCCAGTTTTTCACTAAACTCGCGGCAACTCTCTTCAAGCGCCGGACGCAGTCCAGGCTCGATTAACTGCAGGCGGAAAGTGGTCAGCAGTTCGCGCAACTGTCGCCATGAAGTATTCAGTTCGCTGCGCATCTGGCTGAGTAAGGTCTGCATCTCAGGCGGCAGCGTGGCCCCCTGCATTTGCAAACAGCTGACCTGCATCTTCAGGCAGGATAGCGATTGGGCGATGGAGTCGTGCAGTTCACGGGCAATGGCGGAACGCTCTTCCATCACCACCAGTTGCTGTTGGCGTTCATATTGCCTTTCCAGCGCGAGAGTGGCCGTCAGTTGTTCCATCAGGGTCAGCACTAATTGCTGCTGGTCGTGCGTCAGACTGCAGCCGATCGGTAATTGCGCCAGCACCAGGCCATATTGAATGTGGTTGTCGGTTAATCGCCACTTTTGCGGCGTGGATTCGCAAGGCTGCGGTGCCGGTTCGCGTGGGCAAAGATTGCAGCCGCTGGCTTCGCAACTGCTGTCTGGCTGGTAGGTGTATTCTTCGTAATTCTCTTCATCTTCA
>Ga0207696_1001168_pt1 | contig 15019 bp, 13 predicted proteins | sample KBSS54metaG_FD_184403 | JGI IMG/M metagenome (GOLD analysis project Ga0207696, IMG submission 184403) | Switchgrass rhizosphere microbial communities from Kellogg Biological Station, Michigan, USA - KBS S5-4 metaG (SPAdes) (version 2) | ecosystem: Host-associated > Plants > Roots > Rhizosphere >...
TTGCGCGGCCATTGTGACGCTCAGTGCCGCGCCGAATGCCAGACGTACCCACTGCTTAGCCATGTTTAACTCCATTGAGTTTCGTTATGTAGCGCACAATATAACGATGCTAAGAAGGAATTTACAGAACTTATCGGCAAGAAAGCCGGAAACTTGATCCAAACCCTGGTTGCCTGTTACATGAGCATGAAGCCAGACAAGTTTCATTCAATACCAATATGGCACCTGAATTATATTCAGATAATATATAAATCAATGCTAAATATATTTTTAAATTACCATTAAATTTATTTTTAGATATTAGAGCTAAAAATAAAAAAACAATAAAATGCCACATAACATTATGTTTATATTGATATATCATAAATATCTTTAATTATTACATGACCAACAATAATGTCTTCACATAAAATTCCTCTCCAGCAAAATGTGTTACAGGCATCCCTTGAACGTATTCACTGGACATTCACTAACTTCGACCGCATTTGCATCTCATTTTCCGGCGGAAAAGATTCCACGTTAATGTTTCATTTAACCGCTATGGTCGCACGCCAACTCAAGCGGAAAATCAGCATTCTGTTTGTCGACTGGGAAGCACAATTTAGCCACACCATTTCGGTTATCGAAAAGATGCGTGAACAGTACAAAGATGTAGTCGATGACTTTTACTGGGTTGCCCTTCCCCTTACTACGCCGAATTCAGTTTCACAATTTCAACCAGAATGGACGTGCTGGCAGGAGGGCGTTTCCTGGGTTCGCCAACCCCCATCAAATGCCATTACTGATGGTAACTTTTTCCCCTTTTATAAGTATGCAATGAGCTTTGAAGCCTTTGTCGGTGCATTTTCTGAATGGTTTTCCGCATCAAACCCAGCGGCTGTGATGATTGGTATTCGTGCGGATGAGTCCTATCACCGTTTCCTGAGCATCGCCTCAAACAAAAAATTACGTTATGCCGACGACAAGCCCTGGACGACCGCCACCGCAAAGGGACACGCTTATAATGTTTATCCCATCTATGATTGGAAAACTGCCGATATCTGGACGTGGTTTTCCCAGACAAATGAAACCTGCAACACACTGTATTCTCTGATGTATCAGGCTGGGGTTCCCATGCGCCATATGCGAATTTGCGAACCATTTGGCATGGATCAGCGGCAAGGTTTATGGCTTTACCACGTACTCGAGCCGGAAAAATGGGCGTTGATGTGCACACGCGTCAGCGGGGCAAATAGCGGCTGTTTATACGCCTCAGAAAAAGGGGATTTCTACGCCCGTCGGCAGATTAATAAACCAGAACACCTCACCTGGCGTGAGTACGCCATGGCGCTGCTCGACAGTATTCCCGACACCACCGCCGAGCATTATCGCAATAAAATAGCAGTTTACTTGCGCTGGTATCAGACACGAGGCTTCCCCGACGATATTCCTGATACCCAAGAAAAAGATACCGGAAGCAAGGATATGCCCTCATGGCGGCGTATCTGCAAAGTGTTATTAAACAACGATTACTGGTGCCGAACACTTTCATTCAGCCCTAATAAATCAAGTAGTTACAAACGTTACATCCAACGTATTCAGGAGAAACGTCAGATATGGAAAATAATATGACAGTTGAAGAAATTACCGCTTCATTACGCACTCTTCTAACTGCAATGCCGGAAGCTCAGCGCATCACGTCGATCAATCAAGTGAAAGTCGCATTGCATGAATGTAGCCCTTTCAAAAATGAGCCAGTTGATTGCGTTATCTGGATGAAAACACAAGAAATAAAAGCGAATGATTACAACCCGAATAACGTGGCACCTGCGGAGAAAGCGCTGTTAAATACCTCGCTGATACAGGACGGGTTTACTCACCCGATTGTCGCGACATGCGATGAGAGTACCGATCAATTCATTATCATTGATGGTTTTCATCGTTTTGAAATCAGCAGCAAAGCCGGTGAATTGAACAAACGACTCAAGGGGTATGTTCCAGTTGTTCTGATGCCTCAGGTAAATAATGACAAGAACCGCCGCATGGCAGCCACTATTCGTCATAACCGTGCTCGCGGGCGTCATCAAATTAATGCGATGGCTGAAATCGTGCGCGAGTTGTCACAACTGGGTTGGGATGACTCGAAAATCGGTATTGAGTTGGGAATGGATACGGACGAAGTGTTGCGACTCAAGCAGGTTTGCGGCCTGTTCGAACTGTTTAGCCATCGCCAGTTCTCACAAGCCTGGACGGTAAAATAACCGCGTTTAAAGTAGAAAGATTGTCGCAAGCCCAAGGAAAATAAAGAAGCCTCCGGTGTCGGTGATAGCGGTAATCAACACACTCGAACCGACTGCCGGATCTTTCCCCAACCGCATCATAATCATCGGGATCAGCACGCCCATCAGCGATGCCACCAATAAATTGAGCACCATCGCCAGCGTCATCACGCCGCCTAACGCGAGGTCGTCGTAGAGTAGCCAGGTGACACAACCCATCACGCCACCCCAGATGATACCGTTGAACAGCGCAACGCCCAGTTCACGCAGCACCAGGAACGAAAAGTTACCCGGCTGAATATGTTGTAGCGCTAATGCGCGCACAATCATGGTGATAGTCTGGTTTCCGGTATTCCCGCCGATACCCGCGACAATCGGCATTAGTGATGCCAGTGCCACCAGTTGCGAGATAGTATGTTCAAACAGGCCGATAACGCGTGAAGCAACAAACGCGGTGCACAAGTTAATCGCAAGCCACGCCCAACGTGCTTTGACTGCTTTGCTGACTGGAGCAAAAACATCTTCTTCAGCACTCAAGCCACCCATGCGGCGCAAATCGTTATCGGTTTCTTCATAAACCACATCAACGATTTCATCGATGGTCAAACGGCCAATCAGTTTACCGCTGCTGTCGATAACTGCCGCACTGATTAAGTCATCACGTTCGAAGGTTCGCGCCGCAGCCTCATCATCATCCTCGGGGGCAAAACAGGTGGGATTATCGTCCATCACGTTAAGCACCAACGTTTGCGGCGCGTGCAGCAAAATGGTGGTTAGCCCCAATTCCCCGAGCAGCGTTTTATCACGCGTGGTAACAAAAACTTTATCGGTGTTTTGCGGCACTTTTCCGCGTAGGCGTAGAAAGCGTTGCACCACCGCCAGCGTGACATCAGCACGCACGGTGATCACTTCGAAATCCATGATCGCGCCAACACTGTGTTTTTCGTAGTGCAGGACTTGCCTGACGCGAGCCCGTTCCTCTTGCGGCAGAGTGGCCAGCAAGCGCCCCATCAGATCACGAGGCAAATATTGTGCAAGATAGATTTGGTCGTCGATATCCAGTGGGCGAATAATATTCAATAAAGCTTTATCGCTCATGCCTTCGATCAAGTCGTCCCAGACGGTTTCGGAGGCTTCGATCAGTACTTTGCCGCGTTCATCATCTTTGACCAGGCTCCACAACGCATGGCGCTCTTCGCTGGGAAGTGCTTCCAGTACGTCGGCCAGATCGGCGGCGGGCAGTCTTGCTACCAGCTTGACGATTTCGGCAATATCTTGCTCTGGGGTATGGGCATCTGGCTGCGGAAACTTGCCGAGAATACCGGTGGCAACCGCTTTGTTGGTTAACAGAATCTGGAGGATTCGCGCTCGATCTTGCGCACGCTGTTTAGTGCTGTACTTGTTAGTGCTGAGCTTACGAGTGACAGACATCTGGCGGTTTTCCCTAATTGCGACGTGCTAAGTTATAGTCCTTTCAGGCGCATAAAACAAAAAACCAGCCGATTAAGGCTGGTTTTATTGATCAAATCTCGGTTCGGGCGACCGCATCTCGCGAAGCATGCTCGCGTTCATGTCCGGTTAATTCACTGAGTTGCCCCTGGCGCATTTCCAGCAACCGATCGGCATGAACAAAGTAGTGATCGTCATGGCTTATGGCAAAAATGGTTTTCCCCATTTGCTGCATTAGCGGCAACAGCACCTGATAAAACTCACGGCGGAAATGCGGATCCTGGTCGGCGGCCCATTCATCCAGCAAAATGATATCGCGTTCTTCTGCCAGCGCCAGCAGCAACGCGACACGTTTGCGCTGCCCTTTCGAGAGTTTCAGATTCAGGATGGTGCCGTTTTCCAGCTCGAGCTTTTCACTCATTTTCAGGCGTTCAAGCCAGCTTGAAACTAATGCTGAGTTGGCTTGCTTACCCTGCGGGCCAAGCAGACGGTCAAACAGCCAGACATCGGTAAACACCGCAGAAAACAGTTTGCGGTAGTCGTCCTGATTACTGGCATCAATCTTTTTGCCATCCAGATAGATTGCGCCGGACACCGGCTGATAAAGCCCGGTCAGCAGCATTGCCAGCGTCGATTTCCCGCTACCGTTTCCGCCAATCAGGAACAGCAGTTCGCCACGTTTAATGGTGAGATTGAGCGGCCCAACGCAGAAGGTGTTATCGGCATACTGGAACACAACATCACGCATCTCAAGGGTTTGCCAGTCTGCCGGTTCTTTGCTGCGCGGAAATTTAGCATCGTATGGCGCAAGCTTGAATTGGTTCAGTTTGTTGAACGCTACCTGCGCGGTCAGTAACGTAGGTAAAGCACCAATCGCCGACAACATTGGCGTGCGCAGAAACAGCAGAGTAAGAGAAAAAGTGGCCGCAATATTGGTGTCAGACCAGCCAAGGCTATTTGCCATCCAGAACACCAGGCCAATGACACCGAGCATCATAATGTTCGACCAGTTTACCGCGCTTAAATGGAAGGTATCCGCGCGAATAATATGGCGACGGTAGTCGCTGGCATGAGGAATATAGGTATCCTCAAAGACGCGTTCTGCACGTTCACGGTTTAACGCCAACTCCTTGCGGCCTTCGATAACGGTCTGGTAATCGTTGTACAACTGGTCTTCAATTTCACGCAGTTGCGCCAAATGTTTGTAAACCCGCGCCACCAGCACATAGCCGCCATAGACGGTTATCGCGACCCAAATAGCGGTGACCCCGAGCATTTTTGGCGACAGCCACGCCAGATAAGCGGCGGAACCCAGTGTCAAAATAATGCCTTGTACCAGCTCAGGTAAGCGCACAAAAGCAATGGTAATATTACGCACATCGCTGGTTAATCCGGCTAGTAGCGCGGCGCTGCCGAGTTTTTCGATACGTTCAACATGGGTGTCCATCAGGCGCTTAATAAACTCGCTACGCAGACGGAAGACAAAGTGGTGGCCAAGCGTGGTGAGTGCCCATTGTGAGCCGAGCGTCACCGCCATTAACAGCAGTAACAGGCCAAGAAATTCGGGTAATACCGAAAGAGAAATATCCGGCGTTTCAATCAGCCGCAGATTGATAAAAGCGATCAAACCAATACCTAACGCCGCGCTGAGCAGGCTTAATGCCATCACCATCAAAAAAGGCCAGCGATACTGCCGGTAAACCACACGCAAAAGTTCCATCACTCACTACCCAAAATCGAAAACAGCGAGCAGTTTAAACGGCAATTTCGCTACAGCAAGAATAATTCTTATTTATATTCGTGTTAACGAGTGTGGCGGAAGGTCAGATTGAAGCGGTACTCGCCGGTCGCTGGATGATGCGCAGGTTTGAGCGGTAAAATTCCGTGATAAAACAGCCGTGAAGGCCCGCCCCACACCACCACATCACCGTGTTCGAGCATCACTCTGGTCAGTGGGTCATTACGTTTAAGGCCGCCAAACTGAAACACCGCGGGCAACCCAAGCGATACCGAGACTATCGGTTGTTGCAGGTTAAGTTCGTCTTTGTCCTGATGCAGCGACAGTTTTGCACCCGGCGCATAACGGTTAATCAAACAGGCATCGGGTGCAAAGTCGTGATATCCGGCAGCCTTAGACGCCGCATCAGATAACTGACGAAATAGATTCGGCATTGCCGGCCAAGGTTGTGAAGTCAGCGGGTCAATCGGTGAGTAGAGATAACCGTGAGCATCGGTTGTCCAACCGACACCCCCACAGTTGGTCATCGCTACCGACATCGTGTAACCGCCGGGTGTGACCATCTGACGAAAAGGTGAAACCGCGGCGAGCGCCGATATTTGCGCGATAAGTAGCTGCGCGTCTGCACAGGCAAAGCGGCGCAAAATCACCGCGCCTTCCGCCAGCGGCTCCTGCCAGGGCGCTTCATCGGCAAATAAATCGAGCATCACTCCTCCTGCTGTTCGGCTTCAATTTCAAGCAACTGGCGTTTACGCTCCACACCCCAGCGGTAGCCCGAAAGCGCACCGTCGTTTCGCACCACACGGTGGCAGGGAATAACCACCGCCAATTTGTTTGCGGCGCAAGCGCCTGCCACGGCACGAATGGCCTGCGGTTTGCCAATACGCTGGGCTATATCGCGATAGCTCGCCGTCTGCCCGACGGGAATGTCGCGCAGCGCCTGCCAGACCAGCTGCTGGAAGGCGGTTCCCTGAATATCGAGCGGCAGGGAAATGGGTTGGCCGGGATGCTCCAGCAAGTTGACGACCTGTGCCACCCGCGCCGCAAAGTACGCATCACCCGCCATTAAAGAAGAATGCGGGAACAACTTTTCCAGTTCCTGAATCAAACGTTGCGCATCGCTACCTAACAGTATGGCGCAAATCCCCCGCTCACTTTGTGCCACGAGGAATTCCCCTAACCGGCAAGTCCCGACCACAAACTGGATTTCTGCGCGTTCCCCGCCCTGACGAAACTGCTTCGCGGTCATCCCCAACACCTCGTCAGCTTGCTGATAATAGTTACTGCCCGATTGATAACCGGCATCGAAAACAGCCCGCGTAACAGGCTCACCTTGCGTGAGTTGTTCGCGCAGGCGTTTGGCACGTAGCGCTTTTTGCCAGCCATGGGGCGTTAACCCAGTGACTTGTTTGAATAGCCGATGAAAATGAAATGGGCTCATGGCAACACGGCTAGCCAGTTCAGCCAGCGCTATGGGTTGATTGCTGGTTTCCAGGATGCGGCAAGCCTGGGTGATGCGGTCAATTCGTTGTTGCTCAGGGGCAAGTTTGTCTGGCTGGCAGCGTTTGCACGGGCGAAAACCGGCGTTTACCGCTTGCCCGACATTTTCAAAAAATACGACATTTTTGCGTAACGCATGGCGGGCGCTGCATGAAGGACGGCAACAAACCCCGGTAGTTTTTACCGCAAAAACAAACTGCCCGTCAGCACGGTGATCACGGGTTTCCACAGCCTGCCAGCGGCTTTCATCATTGGCATTGTCAAAAAATGGTTTCATGACTGGATCCTGTCTTTTGCTGTCATGAAATGATTCTGACAGCGTTACCGGAATGAAAAACCCGCAATCTTGCTTTCTATTATAAAGACCCAGTGAACAGCGCATAACTCTCAAAAAAAGAATTTAAGACTAAGATATTTATTCTGCAAAGTTATACTTTCGACAGAGTAAAATCATTCATTAGCCATCCGTAACAAAGGTAAACCGTTACACATGTCCACATCACCGTATTCCCCTCCACTTCAGGCGCTAAGGATTATAGCCACTGGAGTTGCGCTGCCGCCTGGTAAGGTGGAGTCCTCAGCCCTCGATCACAAGCTCGGTAAAACTGCGGGATATGTTGAGCAGCGTTCGGGCATAAAATACCGATTCCATGCCAGTGAAAATGCCAGCCAGGCCGAACTCGCCGCGGCGGCATTGCACGATGCGCTTGAGCGCCACTCCATTGATCCTCTCTCCATTGACCTCTTAATTTCAGCTTCCGCAGTCGCCTACCAGGCCTTGCCATGTACCGCAATACATATCCTGAAAGCCGCCAGACTGGCACCAGGAACGGCGGGATTTGATATTAACAGTAGCTGCGTCAGCTTTATTTCTGCCCTGCAGGTCGCCAGCGGTTTACTGAATACTGGCAGCTATAAACGCATTGCCATCGTCAGCGCCGATATTGCGTCACGCGGTATCGACTGGGACCATGAAGAGTCCTCGCTAATTTTCGGTGACGGCGCGGCCTGTGCCATCGTTGAACGCGGTGATGGCAGCAGCCGTATTCTTGGCAGTCTGGTGGAAATGTATCCATCCGGCAGCGAACTATGCGAAATACGTGCCGGGGGAACACGGTGTAACCCGCGAGCAGGTATGGAAGATGCCGACTTCCTGTTCCATATGCAGGGGAAAAAACTGTTTCGTCACGCCTCTTCTATTATTGAAGGTTATTTTCAACGCCTTCTGGATCAAAGCAAGTTAACGCTGAGCGACATCGCCACTGTGGTTCCCCACCAGGCCAGCCATTTATCACTGGAACATATGCGCAAGCGCCTTCATGTCTCGAATGACGTGCTGATTGATATTTACTGCCATCATGGCAATCAGGTCTCCGCCTCTATTCCAAGCGCATTGCATGAAGCGATGATTACTGGCCGTTTTAACGCCGGTGAACCGGTGATGCTGATTGGTACTGCGGCAGGGTTGACGCTGGCGGGAATGATTATTCTGCCATGAAAATTCTGGTCACCGGAGCCACCAGCGGGCTGGGGCGGAACGCGGCGCAATGGCTGCTGGAAGCCGGGCATCAAGTTATTGCCGTCGGGCGCAATCAGCAGGCGGGTGCGGAATTACAATCCCTCGGAGCCACGTTTATCGCCCAGGATTTAACCCACTGTTCGGATGAAGTATTTGCTCATCTGGTGCAAGGATGCGACGCCGTCTGGCATTGTGCAGCAAAATCATCTCCCTGGGGCGACGCGCAAGATTTCTTCAATGCCAATGTGGTTGTCACCGAAAAACTGGCATTCGCCGCAGGGTGTGAAGGGGTAAAACGCTTTGTGCATATCTCATCACCCGCCGTCTATTTCGATTTTCACCATCACCACAATCTGGCGGAAACCTGCCGCGCACCCCGTTTTTCAAGCCATTACGCCAGTAGCAAGTATGCGGCTGAACAGGCGCTACAAAAGTCGATTGAGCGTTTTCCGGACACCATCTATGTGCTCCTGCGCCCACGCGGGTTATTTGGCCCGCACGACCGCGTGATTGTGCCTCGCCTGCTGCAACAAATCAGCGCCAAACGCAACGTTCTGCATTTGCCTGGTGGAGGGATGGCTCTGCTTGATCTCACTTTTGTGCTGAATGTCGTTCACGCCATGGACTTAGCGACACAGCATCAAAGCCTGCGCTCCGGCTCGGTTTATAACATCACGAACCACCAGCCGCAGCGGTTAGCTGACATGCTGGATGCACTATTAAATCAGCAACTTAATTATAATCTTACGGTGCGAGCACTGCCCTGGTGGCTGCTGTATGTCGCGGCTTTAGGTATGGAACTGGCCTCTAAAATGACCGGCAAAGAGCCTTTACTGACACGATACAGTGTTGGTGCAGTCTATTTTGATATGACACTGAATTCCCAACTTGCCATAGATGAGCTGGGTTACCACCCTCTTTACTCTCTGGAAAAAGGCATTGCGCTAACCGGTGAGTGGTGGCGGGCACAAGGAAAAGGCCGCCATGGCTAATATCACGACGTTTGAAGTGGGTTACTGCACCCATGTGGGATGTATGGCGTTGAAAGGGGCGGGTTTTCGGGTCTGTAAATTTCCGGCTCGCGCTTATTTAATTGAAGCGGGAGATAAGCGCTGGCTGTGGGACACCGGCTACGCAACCTGGTTTGAACACTACACCCGTTCGGGTATTTTCCGGCTGTATCGCCAGGTGACGCCGGTTTATTTTGACCCGAGAGAATCGCTGGCTGCCCAGTTACACGAGCAAGGCTACGCCCGTGGAGATATTCATGGAGTGATCCTGTCCCATTTTCATGCCGACCACGTTGCCGGGCTGCGTGATTTTGCCGAACTCACTTTTATTTGCTCCGGTGAAGGCTGGCAAAAGACCCGTGGTTTACGGGGGATTACGGCATTGCGACAGGCATTTATTCCGGGGCTGATCCCCGAGTCGTTCGAGGATTCAGTACAATTTTTTGAAGGTTTCGCAAGCGTTGCATTGCCCGCAGAATTAGCGCCCTTTGAACAGGGCTTTGAGTTGCCGGGTAGCCAGGGGCAAGTGATTTTGGTGCCGCTGCCTGGTCACGCAGTCGGCCACACCGGGGCGTTTGTGCAAACCGATGATGGCTGGGTGTTGCTTGCCAGTGATGCGGCCTGGTCGCCAGCGAGCTACCAGACGCTGCGTGGCCCGTCCCGAATCGCCAATATCGTGATGGACAACTCAGTTGCGTATTACCAGACGTTAGAAAAACTCAACCAACTCTGGCGGGGTGGAAAGTGCGACATTCGGTTATGTCATGAGGGGGATTTATGATCCCGTTTCGTACCCTCTGGCACTATTTTCGCATCCGCCACCGGCGTTTTTCCAATCGCGAGGCGCTGGAAAAATACCAGCAGCTACAGCTCAGGCGCTTTTCCCGTCGTCTCCAGGCAAAAAGCCTGTGGTTTAGCCGCTTTGTTTCGCAACCTATCAGCAGCTGGCCTTTGATGGATAAGGCGCTGATGATGAATAACTTTGACGAAATGAACACCCAGGGGCTGCGCTGCAGAAAACTGCTGGCGTGTGCGCTGGAATGCGAAAAGGATCGAGATTTTTCCCGCAAGAGTGGCAGATTCAGCGTGGGGCTTTCATCAGGAACATCGGGCCAGCGTGGGGTGTTTGTCGTCAGCCCAGAGGAACAACAACTTTGGGCGGGAGGCATGCTGGCGAAAATGCTGCCGGACGGTTTGTTTGCGGGTGAACGGGTGGCGCTGTTTCTGCGCGCCAATAACAACCTTTACCAGAGCGTGAATAACCGCTGGTTGAGCCTGGCTTTTTACGATCTGTTTCAGCCGATGCGCTCTCATTACGCCCCGCTTGAGCAACAGTCCCCGACGATTATTGTCGCACCCGCACAGGTGTTGCGCGAACTGGCATTGAGCGTAAAACGCGGTGAACTGAAGTTGCAGGTGAAAAAAGTGATTTCTGTAGCGGAAGTGCTGGAGCAACAAGACCGCCTGCTGCTTAACGAAGTCTTTGCTGACGTGGGCGAAGTCTACCAGGCCACAGAAGGATTTTTGGCTGCCACCTGCGCCCACGGAACGCTGCATCTCAATGAAGAATTCCTGCACATAGAGCCACAGTGGATTGACGAGCGGCGCTTCACACCGATTATCACGGATTTCACCCGCCAGACTCAGCCCATCGTGCGTTATCGGCTGGATGATGTGCTGGTTGCCAGCAACGAAATTTGCCCGTGCGGTAACCCCGCGCGGGCTATCAGCCATATTGAAGGCCGTTGGGACGATCAGCTCCAGTTGGTGAATTGCCAGGGGGATTTACAAATCGTCTTCGCCGATCTCTGTAGCCGGGTTCTGGCGATTTCGCTGCCTGTGACCGCGGATTACCGGCTGATTCAGCACGGTGAAGCCACGCTGCATTTGATAGCCGATTGTTCTGCGGCTGAGCTTGAACAGTGCAAAACTGCTTTACTGGCGATGCTGCAACAACAAGGCATTGAGACACAAAAGCTCAGCTGGAAGCTGGAAACCACCACGCTAATCCCGCAGTTCGATAGCAAACGGCGGCGTATCACCCGCAAGGAAGCGGCATGAAAATCGCGAGGGTCGTTATATGAAACACCAGATTTGCCTGGGATACTACTGGCTGAGCCGACAACAACCATGACAAAAATCCTGATAACCGGCGCCTCTGGCTTTATAGGCAATGCCTTCCTGCGGCATTTTGCAGGTGTTGATGGCCTGGAACTGTATGGCGTGGGAAGACGTGAAGTGCACAACCTTCCCGACACGGTTCGCTACTCGCGGCTCGATTTAGCCAGGCTTGACGATCTCGATTTTGCTCCCGATGTGGTGATTCATGCGGCAGGCAGAACCAGCCCGTGGGGAACGCCCGAAGATTACTGGCGCGATAATGTGTTAACCACTGAGGACACGATAAAGTTTTGCCGTCATCGGGGAAATCCCCGGCTGATATATCTTTCATCCGCCGCCGTTTATTACCGTTATCAACATCAGTTGGGGCTCACGGAACAAAGCAAAATTGGGCCTGATTTCGCCAATGAATATGCGCGAACGAAATTCTGCGGCGAGGAGCGCGTGCAGACTTATCGGGGAGAGAAAACTATTTTACGCCCCTGTGCGGTATTTGGGCCTGGAGACAAATTACTCTTTCCGCCATTACTGAATGCCGCCCGCAAAAAAATGCTGCCATTAATCACCGCTGACGCAACGCCTGCTTGCAGCGACATTATGTACATTGACGTGCTGTGTGAATATTTGCTGCGCGCTGCAACATTGCCGCAGCTGCGCCCGATTTATAATCTTTCGAATAGCGAGCCGGTTGAGATAAATACCTTTTTGCAACAGGTCCTCAAGCGTTTCGACTTGCCTGCCCCCACAAAACATCTGTCGGTTAATCACGCCATGCTTATTGCAAACGTGGTTGAAGGAGTCTGGCGATTGTTAAAAATCACTAAAGAACCCCCCATTACGCGCTTTGGCGTTGGCGTATTCGGCTATAGCAAAACCCTGGATATTCGCGCAGCGCTGGAAGATTTTGGTGCCCCTTGTTGTTCGTTATCCGCAGGGCTTAATGCTTTTATTCAGCAATACTCAAAGGCTATCCGATGATTATTCTCGCCACAGCCTGGCTGCTCATCTTGCTTGTGAAAACGGTATTAACACTCAACGTTATTCGGCGAGAACGGCGGCAGAAATATCAACCTTTGTTTGGAAAAGTGACTATTATTCAGCCCATTTTGAGCGGTGATCCGACATTAGCCAGCGTTCTGGAAACCAATGTGATTGCTCTCGAACAAGCGAGTTTTATGTGGCTCATTGATGATAATGACGCGGTTGCCAAAAATATCGTCAATCATATTCAGCAGTGCTATCCAGATAAAAAAATCACGGTGCGCTCTTTCCCCCAGGCTCCTGAGGGCATCAATCCTAAAGCCTTTAAACTCGAGCACGCCTGGCGCGAGGCCGACAATGAGGTCATTCTGGTGCTGGACGACGATGCCATGCTGTCGGCGGCTGCCCTGGCGCAATTACTGGCAGAAATGGGTGAAGATACCCTGGTCACCGCACTCCCTTATTACACACAAACAGGAAGCCGTTACTCGGCATTATTGGCTCAATTTGTAAACGATAATTCCGCACTAACCTACTTACCCCTGTTACCCTGGTTGCCGCCATTAACCATTAATGGCATGTGCTATGCGTTAACAACCAAAACGCTGGCAAGCGTGGGCGGGTTTGCCCCTATTCAACACCATCTGACCGATGACCTGGCAATGGCCTCTTTATTGAATCAGCATCAGATTCGCCTGATTCAATCTACAGCGCTGGTTAAGATCCAGACCCATTTATCCAACGGTAAAAAATACATTCAGCAAATGCACCGCTGGTTCTTGTTCGCCACGTTACTGCTGCGCGAAAAACCACTGAAAATAAATGTTCTCATTTTCTTGCTGCAAGGTTTACATCCCCTGCTGCTATGGCTGATGTTATTGAATGCTTTTTCTCATCCATTGATTTTTATTGGTTGCCTGGCAATACGGCAATTTGCTATTGCTAAAGTTCAGCAAGAAATGACGGCAGATATTCGCGCGCGGCCTGTTCTTTCCTTACTTTCTGAGTTGCTTCAGCCACTGCATTTGTTTCATGCCTTATGTAATCGAACCATCGTATGGCGCACCCGGCGCTACCGAGTGTTAGACAACAAAAGATTTATCTCCGATGAATAAACCTCCGTTACAGATAGCCTATATTACCGGGCGGAGTTTTCCCGGACGCGCTGATTTAAGCCCGGTACAGTCGGCATTTATTAACCGACTGGCAAAGCCTGGGCGCACGCTTGCTCAGTTGAATTTCCCTTATTTCACAGGCGCAAGCGATTCAACTACCTTCGAAGCAGTGGGTTTATTCACAGCGAGCCTCAATAACAGCCGCGACTATTTAGCTTCTCGCCGTCCGGTATTTGAAAAAAATTATCAAATGCCGGTAGCTGGGTTGTTGGCGCGCGCGCAGCATACTGTTTTCCTTGCGGGGAGTTGTGGCCTGGAGTTATTCAACAACCTTAATTTGCCTGCTACGTTGTTAAAAACCACCAGCGTCTTTGCCTATGGGCCGGTTGCCCGAAAGCGGCCGGTCTGTCACCATTTTCTGGTGCAGGGAGATAACGATCGGATTTCCCAAATATGGTTCCGCAACGTTGACAGCAAAGTTCGTAGCGGGCACATGAACTATCTGGTGAACCCTGAGTTACTCACGCTGTGCGAGCACTTTATTTCAAGTATTGAATCAAACCAGGCGATGCCATGAATACCTTATTGTCGATAATCCCTCCCGCAACACGAAGAATCGATCTACTGGCACCGCCATTCTCGGGGCATTTGCATCCTGTGCTCGCACTAGGGCGTGTGCTCGCCACTCATTATGACGTGCGCATTATCAGCACTCAGGGAGCTCAAGAACGTATCACTGGAGCAGGTTTACGGGGTATCGCTTTACCGGGGGATTTCGACCGCCCGCTGTTGGCGATCGCTAATCCAGATTACGCCGTGAAAAATAACCCTCTCAAGCTGTATCGGCAGTTCAAAGAGGCAGTCGGATTGCTGGTTGATTTTGCCTCCCAACTGGAAGATTTGTACCGCAAGGGAGATGCCCCCGATCTGGTTATTGCTGACTTTACGTTACCTGGAGTGGGCAAAGTGGCAGAAACATTGGGGATTGAATGGTGGACGAGTTTGCCGTCACCTTGTGTGCTGGAAACGCCAGATGGACCGCCAGCCTACTGTGGCGGGTTAATGCCTGCCACAAATCGTTTTCAGCGGCTGAAGCATTTGATTGCCCGTAAAAAAGTACGCTGGTTTAAAAGCACTATTTTCTGGCTGTTCCGCAAGACGATAATGCAGACCGGAATCACCCAATTGTATCGCCATGACGGCACAGAAAGTGCCTACTCCGCGCAATGTATTCTGGCGCTGGGTGACAAATCTATTGAGTTTGATCGTAGCTGGCCAGCCAGTGTTCACTTCATTGGCCCCGCGTTATATACCCCGCCGGATTCAGG
>Ga0207696_1001170_pt1 | contig 14986 bp, 16 predicted proteins | sample KBSS54metaG_FD_184403 | JGI IMG/M metagenome (GOLD analysis project Ga0207696, IMG submission 184403) | Switchgrass rhizosphere microbial communities from Kellogg Biological Station, Michigan, USA - KBS S5-4 metaG (SPAdes) (version 2) | ecosystem: Host-associated > Plants > Roots > Rhizosphere >...
TCATCGCGGCTTAAAACAGCATTGATGACGATGTATCGAACGCCGCGCGACGGCGCTTCTCGGCACTCATCTGTTCAAGCTTGTTACGATCGACGCAGACCAGAGCGTGCGTCGGGCAAGCTTCGATACACGCCGGGCCGCTTTCACGATGGTTGCACAAGTCGCATTTGTTCGCTTCGGCTTTTTCGGCACGCACACTCAGGCCCGCACCGCTGTTGCGTACCACCGGGTGCACAACCACTTCCATCGCACCATACGGACAGGCCACCACGCAGGTTTTACAGCCGATGCAACGCTGCTGCATCACCTGCACAAAGCCGTTTTCGCGGCTAATGGCACCGTTAGGGCAGACATTGGCGCAGGGGGCGTCTTCACACTGGCGGCAGATGGCCGCCGTTGAGATATTCACGCCCTTAATGACATGAATACGTGGCAGGAAAGATTCTGGGGTCAGGGAGGCGCAATCCTGCTCCGCCTGATGGGACACAACACACGCCACCTCACAGGTGCGACAGCCAATACATTTACTGGCATCGGCCATAATAAAACGGTTCATCTGCTTCTCCAGCATTAAGTTATGCGGCGAAACATACATAAAACGTGCCACATTTTAATTAACTGATTTCACTGAATTTAATCAGTACCCCTCGGTGTCATCGACACGAATGACGATGACACCTGTCGACGTCAGACGCGAACGTTGGCGATGACGGAATCGCGCAGGATCAGCTCACCGGGGAAGGCTTGCTGATAGCTGAACTCGCCGCCATCGAGCATAAAAATCAGGCGGCTGATGGTCTCTTTGATCATCTCCGTCACCGGAATGCGCACGCTGGAGAGCGACGGCACGATGTAGGGCGCGATCGCGACATCATCAAATCCCACCACCGACACTTCCCCCGGCGTGGCGATCCCGCTGTCGTGAAGCTGCTTCAGCGCACCGATGGCCATATCGTCATTGCTGGCGACCAGCGCGTTGAATTGCGCTTTGCGCGCCAGCAGCGTGGTGACTCCCGCCGCCCCGCTTTCCGGAGTCCATTTCCCCTCCACCAGCAATTCGTCGCGCAGCGGGATCTGATACTGCGCCAGCGCCGCTCTGTACCCAGAAAGACGTTCGATACCGGTGGGAGAGTCGAGCGAACCGGTGATAAACGCGATATCACGATGGCCCATTTCAATCAGCTGTGAGACCGCATCCTGACAGGAGGCTTTATGATCCGACCAGACGCACTGGCTGCTGTTTTTACGCAGACGACGGTTAAGCACCATGATCGGCTGCTCCTGTTTTTCGATGATCTCATCCATCTCATCAACGCTTAAAAAACGCGGATAGATGATGATCGCGTCGCAGCGCATATCGAGCAGATACTGGATCGCCTCGCGCTCTTCATCGGCGCTGTGCTTGCCGTCCGCGAGGATCAGCTGACGCCCTTTTTCTTCCGTCATGCGTGCCGCGTGGAACAGCAGCTCGCTGAAATACACGCCGTGGTAAAGGGTGTTCGTCACTACCAGCCCCAGGGTTTGGGTGCGTTTGGTCGCAAGGTTTCGCGCCAGCAGATTGGGGCGGTAACCGCTCTCTTCAATCGCCTGAAAAACCCGGTCTTTTGTCTCCTGGCTCACGTAGCCATTGCCCGAAAGCACCCGAGAAACCGTTGCCTTCGACACCCCTGCCCGCTTCGCCACTTCAAGCATCGTGGTCATCTGATTATTCCCTTTAAACCTGATGCGCCGAAGTGTACTGCACTGCACGAAAATTGTCGCAGCGCGAATCTCACGCTTTTAAACACTCAAAGTGATCGTTATCACGAATGTAAAAAATGCATAGATCACCATCTTGTTTCATACGAAGAAACTCATCATGATTTTGTGGAACCGGTTTCCTACATGTTCTCACAACTACAACAGGATCACTTCCGATGGCCAAAAATTATGCCGCGCTGGCGAAAGACATTGTCAGCGCGCTCGGCGGGAAAGATAACATCGTCGCCGTCACCCACTGTATGACGCGCCTGCGCTTTGTGTTGCAGGACGAAAGCGCCATCGACAGCGCCACGCTCAAAAGCCTCTCCGGCGTGCTCGGCGTGGTGCGTAACGATAACCAGTGTCAGGTGATCATCGGCAACACCGTTTCTCAGGCCTACCGCGAGGTGGTGAACCTGCTGCCTGCCGGGATGCGCCCTGCAGAGCCGCAAGGCCCGCAAAAACTGACGCTTCGCCGCATCGGCGCTGGCGTGCTCGACGCGCTGATCGGCACCATGTCCCCGCTGATCCCGGCGATCATCGGCGGCTCGATGGTGAAACTGCTGGCAATGATCCTGGAGATGACCGGCGCGCTGCCGAAAGGTGCCCCGACGCTCACGATTCTGACGGTGATCGGTGACGGAGCCTTCTTCTTCCTGCCGCTGATGGTGGCCGCGTCTGCCGCCGTGAAATTCAAAACCAACATGTCGCTGGCGATTGCCATCGCAGGCGTGCTGGTGCATCCAAGCTTTATTGAGCTGATGGCGAAAGCCGCCCAGGGCGAGCACGTCGAGTTCGCGTTTATCCCGGTGACGGCGGTGAAATACACCTACACGGTGATCCCGGCGCTGGTCATGACCTGGTGCCTGTCGTACATCGAACGCTGGGTGGACAAGATCACGCCAGCGGTCACCAAAAACTTCCTGAAACCGATGCTGATCGTGCTGATTGCCGCCCCGCTGGCGATTGTGCTGATTGGGCCGCTGGGTATCTGGATTGGTAGCGCGATTTCGTCGCTGGTCTACACCATTCACGGCTATCTGGGCTGGCTGTCGGTGGCCATTATGGGCGCACTCTGGCCGCTGCTGGTAATGACCGGTATGCACCGCGTCTTTACGCCAACGATTATTCAGACCATCGCCGAAACCGGCAAAGAAGGGATGGTGATGCCGTCGGAAATCGGCGCGAACCTCTCTCTTGGCGGTTCTTCCCTGGCGGTGGCGTGGAAAACCAAAAACCCGGAACTGCGCCAGACGGCGCTCGCCGCGGCGGCGTCCGCCATCATGGCGGGGATTTCTGAACCGGCGCTCTACGGCGTGGCGATTCGCCTGAAACGCCCGTTAATTGCGAGCCTGATCAGCGGCTTTATCTGCGGCGCGATCGCCGGTATGGCGGGGCTTGCCAGCCACTCGATGGCGGCACCGGGCCTGTTCACCAGCGTACAGTTCTTCGATCCGGCCAATCCGATGACCATCGTCTGGGTGTTTGGCGTGATGGCCCTGGCCGTGGTGCTTTCGTTTGTTCTGACGCTGATCCTCGGCTTTGAGGATATTCCGGTGGAAGACGAGGCCGAAAAAGCACGCGCCCTGCAAACCGCACCGGTTCCGGCACAAGAAGCACGAGCATAAATGAATAACGAGGTAAAAATGTCTGTTTTTCCAGAAGGATTTTTATGGGGCGGCGCACTGGCCGCCAACCAGAGTGAAGGTGCTTACCGTGAAGGCGGTAAAGGGCTGACCACCGTCGATATGATCCCCCACGGCGCAAACCGCATGGCGGTAAAAGTCGGTAAGGAAAAACGTTTCTCGCTGCGCGACGATGAGTTTTACCCGAGCCACGAGGCGATAGATTTTTACCATCGCTACAAAGAAGACATCGCTCTGATGGCGGAGATGGGCTTTACGGTGTTCCGCACCTCGATTGCCTGGAGCCGCCTCTACCCGAACGGTGACGAACCGCGGCCGAATCAGGCCGGTATCGCCTTTTACCGCGCGGTGTTTGAAGAGTGCAAAAAGTACAATATCGAGCCGCTGGTGACCCTGTGCCACTTCGATGTGCCGATGCATCTGGTCACCGAATACGGCTCCTGGCGCAACCGCAAAATGGTCGATTTCTTCGCCCGCTATGCGCGCACCTGCTTTGAAGAGTTCAATGGTCTGGTGAAATACTGGCTGACCTTCAACGAGATCAACATCATGCTGCACAGCCCGTTCTCGGGCGCGGGGCTGGTCTTTGAAGAGGGTGAAAACGAAGATCAGGTGAAATACCAGGCCGCGCACCACGAGCTGGTGGCGAGCGCACTGGCGACCAAAATCGCCCATGAGGTGAACCCGGAAAACCAGGTCGGCTGTATGCTGGCAGGCGGCAGTTTCTACCCGTACTCCTGCAAGCCAGAAGACGTGTGGACCGCGCTGGAAAAAGATCGCGAAAACCTGTTCTTTATTGACGTTCAGGCGCGCGGCACCTATCCCGCCTACTCGGCGCGCGTGTTCCGCGACAAAGGGGTGACGATTGTTAAAGACCCGGCCGACGACCAGATCCTGAAACATACCGTCGATTTTGTCTCGTTCAGTTATTACGCGTCACGCTGCGCCTCAGCGGAGATGAACGCCAATAACACCAGCGCGGCTAACATCGTTAAATCCCTGCGCAACCCGCACATTGAGGTGAGCGAATGGGGCTGGGGCATTGACCCGCTGGGCCTGCGCATCACCATGAACATGATGTATGACCGCTACCAGAAACCGCTGTTCCTGGTGGAAAACGGCCTCGGGGCGAAAGACGAGATCGACGCCAGCGGCGAGATTAACGATGACTACCGCATCAGCTATCTGCGTGAGCATATCCGCGCGATGGGCGATGCGATTGAAGACGGCGTGCCGCTAATGGGTTACACCACCTGGGGCTGTATCGATCTGGTGGCAGCCTCCACGGGCGAGATGAGCAAGCGCTACGGGTTTGTGTATGTCGATCGTGACGATGCAGGCAACGGCACGCTGGATCGTAAACGCAAGAAATCGTTCTGGTGGTATAAGAAGGTGATTGCGAGCAACGGGGCGGATTTAGCGTAACGGAGTTCTGCCCGGTGGCACGTCGCACACCGGGCATTGACTTCTCAGAGCTGTGCAAACCCCCCGTCCCCTGCCCATCCTGCAAGCCGGGAATAGACCGTTTCCACCGCCGCTTTTATCGCGGGAGTCATCGGATAATAAAAGCCGACAATATCCGGCTGAATGCCCAAAAACAGCACCTCGCCCACGTCGTCTTTAATCTGATCGACCAGATAGTTGAGCGGCATATTGTGAGTGGTCATCATGAACATCTCAGCAATATCGTCCGGGTCGATGAGGCGGATTTCGCCGGGGTTTAGCCCCATGTCGGTGGCATCGACAATCAGCAGCCGGTCCGGGCGCAGCTCGCGAAGGGCAACCACGTCATTTTCCGGCGCGCTGCCGCCATCGATCACCTGCCAGTTACCCTGCGGATGTGCGAAGCACATTTCCGCCAGCAGCGGGCCTGCGCCGTCGTCGCCCATCATGCTGTTACCCACACACAGTAAAACGTCAGTCACGTAATCTCCTCACCATCAGGTAGATGGCGCTCTCCTGATGAATATCATGCAGCATACTGAGCACCGTTTTGCTCCACGCCTGCTGCTCAGGGGTTTGCACTGCGAGTGCCGCATCGAAGGCGTTCGCCAGCATGGCGATATGGTTGCTGTCGATGACGATCTCGCCATACTTCGGCACACCTTCCATTTTGCGTCGTGCGGTGCTGCCCGCCTCCAGCGTGCCGATCCACGCCAGATAGTCCTGCCACGGACAGCTCAGCGCCGCCTCTAAACAGTCGATCACCCCGAGATGGTGGCCAATCGCCAGGCTGTAATAGACCACCTGCTGGGCCGCATCCGGCGTCGCGTCGTTCTCATCGATAAATTTACGGCTCAGCTGACTGAACACCACCTTTTCACTCATCGGATACGCGCCTCATCCACCACCTGGTCCAGGTTTGCCACGATCTCGTTCAGACGCGGATCTTTCTCCGCCTCCAGCCAGCGCGCCACCTGATGCTCGCCCTGGCTCAACAGACGCAAATAGTCATCGGCAATCTGGCGGCCATAGCGATACCCGGCGAGGCGTCGCGCCGTGCGATCGACCTTCACGCGCAGAGGCTGCACCATATCCGGGTGCAAAATCTGCGCGGGCTGATTGTCCAGCTCACCCGGGGCGCGAGCGTGAATTTTCTGCTCCAGCAGACCCAACGCCATCGCAAAACCGTACAGCGTCGCCGCAGGCGTCGGCGGGCAGCCAGGGATATACACATCCACAGGCACGATTTTGTCGGTGCCGCCCCACACGCAGTAGAGATCGTGGAAGATCCCGCCGCTGTTGCCGCAGGCGCCGTAGGAGATACAAATTTTTGGATCCGGCGCCGATTGCCAGGCGCGCAGCGCCGGAGAGCGCATTGCGCGCGTCACCGCGCCGGTAAACAGCAGAATGTCCGCGTGGCGCGGGGATGGCACCACTTTGATACCAAAACGTTCGGCATCAAACAGCGGTGACAGGGTGGCGAAGATTTCGATTTCGCAGCCGTTGCAGCCGCCGCAGTCCACGCGGTAGACGTAGGCGGAACGTTTGATGTTTTTCAGCAGGGAGGCTTTCATGCTCGCGATGGATTCGTCCACCGTCATCGGCACCGGAATGCCGTTATCGTCGCGCGGGCCGAGTAAATTATTCATCAGCTGGCTTCTCTCATGTGGCGGGTGATATCAATGCGGTCGGACGGCAGCAGGCATTTCTGACGCTTGCATTCGGGGCAGGTTTCAAACCCTTCCCGATGCATTTCGGCGCGCGCATCACCGTTGTGTTTCAGCAACGCAATGGCGTAATCGATCTCTTTTTGCACGGCGAACGGATGGTGGCAAACGCGGCAGTGGCACAGGTCAAAACGCGACTGCTGGAGGAAATCCTCTTTTTTCCACACCGCCAGCTCGTACTCCTGCGACAGCTTTATCGCCGCCGTCGGGCAGACCTCTTCACAGCGGCCACAAAAAATGCAGCGTCCGAGGTTGAACTGCCAAGCCAGCTGATTCGTTGCCAGATCCGTCTCCACCGTCAGGGCGTTCGACGGGCAGGCGTTAACGCACGCCGCGCAGCCGATGCACTGCTGCGGGTTGTGCTCTGGTTTGCCGCGAAAGTTTTTGTCGACCGGCATCGGCTCAAGCGGATAACGGCTGGTGACCGTACCGGTTTTGATCACTTTTTTGATAAAGGTAAACATGACGGTTCCTTATTTCAGCGGCGAGTTCTTGCGCTCGATGCTGTAGCGTTCAAGCTCTTTGTACGGCACCACCTGGCTTTTCTTCTTGCGCACATCCACCACCGTCATGCGGTCGGTACAGGAGTAGCAAGGATCGAGGCTGCCGATGATCAGCGGCGCGTCAGAGACCGTATTGCCGCGCAGCATGTAGCGCAGGGTCGGCCAGTTGGCGTAGGTCGCCGCACGGCAGCGCCAGCGGTAGAGCTTCTGGTTATCGCCGGTCATGCTCCAGTGGATATCATCCCCGCGTGGCGCCTCGGCGAACCCGAGCGCAAAACGGTTCGGGATATAGGTAAAGCCTTCCACCGCCAGCGGACCGCCGGGCAGATTATCCAGACCAAAATCGATCATATTCAGGGCGGTGAAGACTTCGTTGATACGCACTTTCAGACGCGAGATAACGTCGCAGCCCTGCTCGCTGTGTACGGTCATCGGCAACAGACCGTAACCGACAAACGGGTGATCGGCGCGGGTATCACGGGCGTGACCGCTGGCGCGCACCATTGGGCCGACGTTGCTGAAGTCGCGGGCGATCTGCGGATCGAGACGGCCCACGCCGACGGTGCGCTGCTCGATATTCGGCGTGCTCAGAAGCATATCCACCAGATCCTGCACATCGCGGCGCATCTGCTGTGCCAGCAGGCGGGTCTGGATCATGTCGTCTTTCAGCAGATCGCGGCGAATCCCGCCGATCAGGTTCAGACCATACGTTTTACGCGCCCCGGTGAGGATTTCCGCCATCTTCATCGACGCTTCACGCACGCGGAAGAACTGCATAAACCCGGAATCAAAGCCGACGAAGTGACAGGCGAGGCCGAGGTTCAGCAGGTGTGAGTGCAGGCGCTCGACCTCCAGCAGAATGGCGCGGATCATCTGCGCACGCTCAGGCACCACAATGCCCATGCCGTTTTCCACCGAGGTGGTGTAGGCGGTGCTGTGGGCAAAGCCGCAGATCCCGCAAACACGATCCGACAGGAAGGTGACTTCGTTGTAACCCATACGGGTTTCCGCCAATTTTTCCATGCCGCGATGGACGTAGAACAGGCGGTAATCGGCGTCGATAATGTTTTCGCCGTCGACAAACAGGCGGAAGTGGCCCGGTTCATCGGAGGTGACGTGCAGCGGGCCAATCGGCACCACGTTGTTCTTTTTACTGCCGAGTTCGTTGATGAACTCGTAAGTTTCGCTGTCGGTCGTCGGCGCCGGACGCTGGCGATAATCCATGCTGTCTTTGCGCAGCGGATAGAGTTCATCCGGCCAGTCGTCGGGCAGCACCAGACGGCGTTCATCCGGCAGGCCAACCGCCACCAGGCCGTACATGTCGCGCACTTCGCGCTCGCCCCAGACGGCGGCAGGCACGCGCGGCGTGACGGACGGGTATTCCGGTTTATTCGGATCAACTTCGACGCGCACCGTGAGCCAGCACTTCACGCCCTGCTCCATCGACAGCACGTAGTAAACCGCGTAGTTGCCACACAGCTGACGCTCATCGTTGCCGAACAGTACCGACAGCCAGCCGCCCTGCTGGTAATAGAGAAACTCCACCACTTCCGGCAGGTAGTTCACCTTGATGGTGACAGTGATCTGGTCTTTGGTCTGCCAGCTCTCCTCCAGCACCACGCCGGGAAACGCCTGATGCAGTGCGGCAAGATACTGTTGACCTACTTTTTCTTCAGACATGCTAAGACTCTCTGTAATCACGCCACCAGCAAGGAGACGAAGGCTAAAAATGCGAACCCAAAACCGGCCCAGGTGACGCGCGACGTGGCGTTGAAACGCAGTCGCGCCATGCTGTTTTCAAACAGCGCGATAATCAGCACCCCCGCCACCAGCTTGAGCACGGCGATAACCACTGCCAGCAGCAAACCCGCCGCCGAGAAGTGTGTCATCTGCCCCCACGGGAAGAAGACGCCGACAAACATTTGCAGGACCACCAGCTGTTTGAGGCTGATGCCCCACTTCAGCACCGCAAAGCCGTAGCCGCTGTACTCCGTGAGCGGTCCTTCCTGCAGCTCCTGCTCCGCTTCCGCGAGGTCAAAGGGCAGCTTTCCCATCTCAATAAAGGTGGCGAAAGCACAGGCGCAGAGCGCCAGCAGCAGCGGAACGGTGCGCGTAACCGGCCAGTGATAAACCGTGTCAGTGATAAAGCTGATATGGGTGGAACCCGCGACCTGCGCGGCTACCCACAGGCCCAGCAGCAGGATCGGTTCCACCAGCACGCCGAGCATCGCTTCGCGGCTGGCGCCGATACCGGTAAACGGACTGCCCGTATCCAGCCCTGCAATCGCAAAGAAAAAGCGCGCGATAGCGAAGAGGTAGAGCAGGGTGATCAGATCGCCGAGCACCGGCAGAGGCGACGCGACGGTCACCACCGGCAGCGCGGTGGCGATGGTCAGCATCACGCCGACCATCACGAACGGCGTCAGGCGGAACACCCAGCCGGACGCATCCGGGGCGATGCTCTGACGACCCATCAGTTTGATGAGGTCACGGTACTCCTGAAGCACGCTCGGACCACGACGGTTGTGCATCCGGGCGCGTGCCACGCGGGTAATGCCCGAAAGCAGTGGCGCAACGGCGAATAACACCAGCGCCTGAAGTAATGCCAGTAACAGACTCATGTCAGGCTCCTCGTGAAATCACAATCACCACCAGCACCGCCAGCTCGATCACGGCGAGACGACGGAACAGCGTCGGTGCAGCCGCGCTTTGCCAGCCGGGAATCACCTTCACCGGGTTCAGCGCGTGGCGCAGTTTCAGGACAAAGGCGAAGTTCTCTTTCACCGGCATCGCAAAACCGTGGGCGGTGATAACCATCGATTGTTCATGCTCGTACCCGCACGCCCATGCCGTACCGCGTGAGCGCGCAGGCAGACGGTCGCGTTTGAAGAACATCATCAGCACCAGCGGCAACAGCGGCGCAGCGATCAGCAGCAGGGCAATCATCGGCTGGGAAACGACGGTGTGCGCGGTCGTAAGCGGTAGCGGAACCGCACTCCCCAGCAGCGGCAGCAGCCACGGCGCGGCAACGCCACCCGCGATGCAGCACAGGGCCAGCAGAACCACGCTTGTGGTCATCAGTGCCGGTGCACATCGGGCATTTTCTGCCTCCGGAGTGCGCGGTGCGCCAAGGAAGGTGACGCCGTAGACTTTCGCCATACACATCACCGCCAGCGCGCCGGTGATCGCGAGGCCGACCGCTAGCATTGGCCCGAGCAGACGGGCAATAAAGAGGTCGCTCTGACCCAGCGCAAAGAAGGACTGATAGATCACCCACTCACCGGCAAAACCGTTGAGCGGCGGAAGTGCGGCCATCGCCATCAACCCCACCAGCATCGCGAGCGAAATCAGCGGCATTTTTTTGCCGATACCGCCCAGCTTTTCGATATCGCGATGTCCGGTGCGGAACCAGACGCTGCCCGCCCCCAGGAACAGGGTGCTTTTAAACAGGCTATGGTTGACCAGATGGTACAGCCCGCCGATAAACCCGGCGGCGACCAGCGCCGGATGGTTCAGTGCCAGCCCCGTTACACCCGCGCCTAAGCCGAGCAGGATGATGCCGATGTTTTCCAGGGTGTGATACGCCAGCAGGCGCTGGATGTTGTGTTCCATCAGGGCGTACAGCCCGCCGACAAAGGCGGTGATCATCCCGGCAATCAACAGCACTACGCCCCACCACAGCGGCGGTTGGCCACCGATAAGCGAAAGCGTGAGGATGCCAAACAGACCGACTTTCATCACCACCGTCGAGAACAGCGTCGCGGCGGGCGCTGACGCAGTGGCGTGTGCCTGCGGCACCCAGCCGTGTAGCGGAATAATCCCCGCCAGCAGACCAAAGCCGACCACGCCAGAAAGCCAGATATCGGCCCCAAACGGCAGCAACTGCGTGCGGGCGCTCAGCAGGTCCAGGTCAAGCGTGCCGTAGCGCTGCCACACCAGCCAGCAGGTGAGCGCCAGCAAAAGGGTGCCGAGACGCCCCAGGAAAAACCACAGTTTGCCGGACGGGCTGCATCCCGTGAGGAACACCCCGCACAGCGCCATGATCTCCGCCATTACGACCAGCGCGGCCAGATTGCTGGCCACCACGGTACAGACGGCGGCGGCGAGCAGCAGATTGACCAGCAGGCCGTTCGGTTTGGTCTGCGGGTGACGGTGCCAGTCAATATTAAACAGACTGACAAACAGCCCGCACAGGCCAAAGGTCACCAGCCAGATCGCATTCAGCGGCGTGAGCTGAAGAGTGTGGCGAATCAGCGGCATGACGCCTTCTACATGGACACCCTGCGTCAACACCATGAATCCGGCTATCGCCGTGATGACACTTCCCGCCGCGCCGCCGATTCCGGCAATCCATCCGCTGAGGGTTTTGTGAAAAGAGAAGAGAAGCGCCAGCACCGCCGTTGCAGCAAAGCAGGCTACGGCGCTGTTAATCAGATAGACAGCGTTCATTTCGCCCCCTCGTTTTGCGCCTGAAACAGCGACAGATCGCCAAAGTCGGTATTAATGGTCAGTTCGCGTTTGCGCTTACTGGTGCGAGCGATATCGTGGATATTGACCAGAATCAGCGCTTTAGTTGGGCAGGTGCGTACGCAGGCGGGGCCTTGTTCATCAAAGCTGCACAGATCGCACTTCACCGCCACGGCGCGCACGCCCGGCACCCAGTCCAGCAGGGTACTGACGCGAGCCGGTGCGGGAGGCGCAGGCGGCGCTTTTGGCGAATTGGCATTGGCCGGAATATGCAGCGGGCGGCTGCCAGAAAATTCAATCGCGCCAAACGGACAGGCGATGCCGCACAGTTTGCAGCTTACGCACAGGCTTTCGTTCAGCTGAACAGCGCCATCGATACGGTTGATGGCATTCACAGGACAGACGCCCGCACAGGGGGCATCCTCACATTGATGGCAGAGCTGCGGGGCAGACTCTTTTTCATTACGCATAACGCGCAGGCGCGGCATGGACTGCAGCCCGTGCAGGCGGTGTGTTTCGGAACACGCCGCTTCACAGGTGTGGCAGCCAATACAGACCGTCGAGTCAGCAATTACAAAACGGTTCACCGGGTAGTCCTCAGGACAGTGTCATTTTTGACGACGGACGTGCCATATCGACACATCTCGACACGCAAGCATCAGGCCGTGTGCGGTTCGCTGGTAAGCGACTGCAAATTCACCGGCAAATTGTGCTCGACCGCGGAATAGAGGCCGTTGTAAACCGGCGCGATTTTTTCCAGATAGTGTTCAAGCACCTGGTGGCGATCGCGGGTGCTGACGTGGCCGTCAACCATGCCGTCGATCATCAGCTGCGCCTGTGCAATCCGCTGTCTGTCGCCGTCTTTGGTCTCGACGTGATACTCAATGACGTGGCTGTTAAAGGCATCGGCCAGGGTGACGTAAATCGTAAAATGGCCGAACAGGATGAAGCACAAATCCTCTTGCGCCGCACAGCTCATCGCGTGGTGCAGATGGGCTTTTGACAGGGTGATGCCCTGAACCAGTGAGTTGCAGTAGAGGTGCCACTGCTCCTGTAATTGTTGATGGCGTTGCGCGATGTAATCCGCTTTTTCGCTAAGTTCCCAAATAGTCATCTCAGGTATCCGGTTAATGGAGATAGCGGCTGTTAAGCAGATTTTGTGCCAGTTTTTATCTTATTGATAATTAACGATTTACAAATAAAAAAGACTGTCAAAACGCGTGTGTCGACGTGTCATTTCGTCAGCGCCGTCATCGACACTCCCTTTCCTAAATCAGGCTGGCATCGTTATTGCATCACCGCCCCAAATCACCGAGGAGGCGTCATGCACGAAATCACCCTCTGCCAGCGAGCGCTGGAACTTATCGAACAGCAGGCGAAGCAGCACCACGCAAAACGCGTCACTGGCGTATGGCTCAAAGTCGGGGCATTTTCCTGCGTCGAGCCAGGTGCCCTCACCTTTTGCTTTGAGCTGGTGTGTCGCGACACGCTGGCAGAAGGCTGCGAGCTGCATCTCGAAGAGCAGCAGGCCGAATGCTGGTGCGAGACCTGCCAGCAGTACGTCACCTTGCTGTCATCGAAAGTGCGAAGCTGCCCGCAGTGTCAGAACACCGGGCTTCGCATCGTCGCGGACGACGGTTTGCAGATCCAGCGCCTCGAAATAGACCAGGAGTAAATCATGTGTAGTACCTGCGGTTGCGCCGAAGGCAACCTGTATATCGAAGGGGACGAGCATCACCCCCACTCCGCGTTTCGCTCCGCACCCTTCTCTCCCGCCCCGCGCACAGTGGCGGCGCTGACCGGCATCACTTTTGCCCCGAAGCAGTCTGACGCGGGCGATCTGTATTACGGCCACGGCGAAGCGGGCACGCATGCGCCAGGCATGAGCCAGCGCAAAATGCTGGAGGTCGAAATTAACGTGCTGGATAAGAACAACCAGCTCGCCGCCCGCAACCGCGCGCGTTTCGCCGCTCGTCAGCAATTAGTGCTGAACCTGGTATCCAGCCCCGGTTCCGGTAAAACCACGCTGCTGACGGAAACCCTTAAACGTCTCAATCACCGCGTCTCCTGCGCGGTAATCGAAGGCGATCAGCAGACCGTTAATGACGCGGCGCGCATTCGTGAAACCGGCACCCCGGCCATCCAAGTGAATACGGGTAAAGGCTGTCACCTGGATGCGCAGATGATTGCCGACGCCGCGCCGCGTCTGCCTCTTGCCGATAACGGCATTCTGTTTATCGAAAACGTCGGCAACCTCGTCTGCCCGGCCAGTTTTGATCTCGGCGAACGGCATAAAGTGGCGGTGCTATCGGTGACGGAGGGCGAGGACAAGCCGCTGAAATATCCGCATATGTTTGCCGCCGCCTCGCTGATGTTGCTTAACAAAGTCGACCTGCTGCCCTATCTCAATTTTGACGTTGAGAAGTGCCTGGCCTTTGCCCGGGAAGTGAACCCGGAGATTGAAATTTTGCTGGTTTCCGCCACCAAGGGCGACGGCATGGAGAGCTGGCTGGCCTGGCTGGAGAACGAACGATGTGCATAGGCGTTCCGGGACAAATCCGCGATATCGACGGTAATCATGCCAAAGTGGACGTCTGCGGCATACTGCGCGATGTCGATTTAACGCTGGTGGGCGCGGTTGACGAAAACGGTGTCTCGCGCCTCGGCCAGTGGGTTCTGGTGCACGTCGGTTTTGCCATGAGCGTGATTAACGAAGCCGAGGCCCGTGACACCCTGGCGGCGCTGCAAAATATGTTTGAAGTGGAGCCAGACGTCGGCGCCCTGCTGTTTGGCGAGGAGCGATAAATCATGCGCTACGTTGATGAATATCGCGCGCCGGAACAGGTGATGCAGCTTATTGCACACCTGAAAACGCGCGCTGCCCGGCTGGATTACACCGCAGAGCGCCCGCTGCGCATCATGGAGGTGTGTGGCGGCCACACCCATGCGATCTTTAAATTCGGTCTCGATCAGCTCCTGCCCGATAACATTGAATTTATCCACGGCCCCGGCTGTCCGGTGTGCGTGCTGCCGATGGGCCGCATCGACAGCTGCATTGAGATTGCCCGCCAGCCGGACGTCATTTTTTGCACCTTTGGCGATGCGATGCGCGTGCCGGGGAAAAACGGTTCGCTGATGCAGGCCCGCGCACACGGCGCGGATGTGCGTATCGTCTACTCGCCGATGGATGCCCTGAAGCTGGCGGCAGAGAATCCGGCGCGCAAAGTGGTCTTTTTCGGCCTGGGGTTTGAAACCACCATGCCCGCCACGGCCATCACCCTACAGCAGGCAAAAAAGCAGAATCTGACCAATTTTTTCTTTTTCTGTCAGCACATTACGCTTATCCCGACCCTGCGCAGCCTGCTGGACGAACCTGACAACGGGATTGATGCGTTTCTGGCGCCGGGCCACGTCAGCATGGTGATAGGCACCGAGGCCTATGGGTTTATCGCCGCAGAGT
>Ga0207696_1001173_pt1 | contig 14949 bp, 5 predicted proteins | sample KBSS54metaG_FD_184403 | JGI IMG/M metagenome (GOLD analysis project Ga0207696, IMG submission 184403) | Switchgrass rhizosphere microbial communities from Kellogg Biological Station, Michigan, USA - KBS S5-4 metaG (SPAdes) (version 2) | ecosystem: Host-associated > Plants > Roots > Rhizosphere >...
ATACGTTTTCGTAGTTATTGGCTATGACTGTCTTGGAAACCAGTGTACCCAGTTCATAATTCTCAACTGTAGATTTCTTAATTCGTGGGAATTTAACCTTGGTGGTCGGGTACGCACTGTCACTTACGAAATCTGCATCAGCCACTGTTAGCTTAGACACCACAGCATCATTCGCTTTGGTCACTATAGATTTCGCCATCCCGGTAAATGGATAGTTCTGATTAAAGATGGTTTCTTTCTCTACAGTATTGGTAACAGCATTAATATCCGATGGCTTATTATAGGTTTCCAGTTTTTCTGTTTGTCTTCCGAACCCAAGAAAACGGTTTTCTTTAACGTCTACTCGGGGAGTGGCATAATCATAAGTCGCTTGTGCACCTAACACATCATTTAAGTAGTTACGTATATATTTAACTGTCCAGATCGGCGCACTTGTCCCTCTGACTGGAAATGGCTTGGATTCTTGGTTTTCGGGATCTCCACTTATACCAGAATATGAAAAAACTTGTTTACGCCCATCTCCAGGTTCAATTGAACGCAACATATCAGGTAAAGTCAAAGTAGGCATATATACGCTAGTAAACTGCCCATCAAATATAGGGTCCGGAGCTCTATCAGTCGCATTTGTTACTATGGAATACAAAAAACTTTTTCCGTCAGCTTTATGCGGATATGCCAAAATTCTAAAATCTAAGTCAGGTAAACCATCTAAATTTATATCAAAAAGTGCAGGAATAATGTCAATTTTAAAATATTCTGGGCTTACAAAACCAGGATATCCCATAATTGCAAACATAATTTCTTCAGCACTACCAGCTTGGGCTTTATCCCAACTCGTTAAATAAAAATTATCGATATCAAACTGTTTAGTTGGCTTTTGTAAAAAAGTAATAAGATTTGGTTTAAATGAATAAGTATATCTATAGAAGTCAATCAATCCATCTTGGTTAAAATCTACAAAATTTGGTGGACTAATTTTGGTGGTTTCCCAGTCACTCCCCCAATTTGTCGTATCTATAACAAAAGGTGAAGTTTCAACTGTGGTAGACAACTGAAAACTATTTGCATCATCTCTTGAAAGTAATGGTACTATTTGATCTTTAAACCTTGTAGAGCTCCCATTTGCACTATCCATTCTTATGATTTTAGACATCACAACATCATCAAGACCATCGTTGTTATAGTCAATTACATTAAATGTATAATCTTTATATTTATTACCTTCTTCTCCCAGAACTACCCATTCCCGCGATAAAAAATTAGAATTACAGTTCAGAGTTTTGTCTACATTTACTACATTCCAATAAACACTAACAGCACAGAAGCTAAGTCCCCACATGGGATCAGTATAATAAAGTATTACATCATTTTGTTTATTTCTATTAAAATTACCGGTTAATATTCTTGAAGATATTTTAGAGCTTCCAGTACTATTTTTTAGTTTAGTTATAACTGCCGGATCGACTGTAGAGGTTTTAATAGAAAGCTTTGCTCCTGTACCATCGAGCTTAATACCATCAAAACGAATATTGTTATCATCAGCATAAGTTATAATAAGATCATTAATACCATCTCGACTTCCATCCATTACCTTTATATTTACCAATGGCAATGGAACCACATTAATATTTAGAACTTCTTTATAGAGCTTAAACTCTTTATCGCCTTTGGTATTAAAAGAAGCAGAAAATTCTAGAAGTGATACATTATTAGAGCTATCTTTGCCATAAATAACTAGATCCTCAATTTCATCCCCATTAACATCCATAACAATTGGGTACCATTCTTTAAAACCACTCAATAAACTATGTGTAGTTTTAGCAGAATAGTCACTTCCTAGTGGAAGTATATTTAGGCCCTCAGTATTTTTTGAAATAATTGTCTGGAGTTTATTTTGATTTTTATTTACCCTCAGTGAAACATAACGTACATTGCTTTTATCAGAAATTGATGGAATTGGGGCTATTCCCGCCCTTGCAGGTTTATTCATACGCTCTTTACCGTATGAACTCCAAGTTAATTTAGTTGGAATTGTGCAAGATCTATCGCTTCCATTAATTGAGCAATAGTTAATTGACTTTAATCTGGTTTTCTTTGCAGCCGTATCATTAATATCCTCATATTGAAAGCCATACTCTCCCTTTAACGTATTATTTACTTTTAAATTTATTTTTGAGAGTTTTTTATCTAATACGTGTGCAGAAACACTTTCAGAAGTAATGATTCGTTTTTCAATATCTAACCGAGGAATATATTCGAAGTCAATTGAATTAAGAGGAGCTGTAGTACTATTACCAGTATATTTAATTGATTTAGGATATAAAAAACCCTTTTTTAAGTCATCATATTCAACTGTCCAATAGTTATCATTATTATCTTTTACAGTTGTAAGTGCCCAATCTGTAATATTTTCGGCAGTTTCGTATTGTCCAGTGACTAAGTCTTTATGATTAAATTTAAGTGGGGTCGCATATTCTTTTGTTAGACCATCTTTAGTTTTAACTATAAATTTTTTGACTTTAGCTGTGCCTGATTCAAGTTCAAGCGTAATTTTTGAAAAATCATCATCTTCAAACCGGAACTCTGTAGAAGCCACAGCCGCAGTATCTGGGCTGACTTTAATTAATTTTTTTCCATCTAAAGAAAAACAGGATTGATTAAAAATTGATGAGTTAGGTGGATTATTCATTGCATAATCGAGGGACTCAAAAAATATACCTCCATCTATGGTCTGATAACTATCTAGCTTTGAGTTAATCTGATAGCAACGAGATACAGCAGAAATCCCCCCAACACTCCATCCAAAACCTAGAATACCATCGGGATTTTCTCCATTATAGTTAAGAGATAACGGAGGGACAAAGCCATTAAGTGAAGGAGGAATATTCAGTGGAATATTGTGATTTAGTACGCCCACTGAACTAACAGAGGTTTTACCATTTAAAGTTTCTGCGAGTTCTATATCTGCGGCATGAGAATGATGAATTGCTAGAAAAATTGATATAAAAAGTATTTTGTATTTCATTATGTAAAGTTAAGTATCATTAATATAAACAATTATACATTTAGCAACATACAACCACAACAAATAAAGTAAATTAATCTTGCATCTAAAATTATTTTCAAAAAAAACGAGTTATCATTTTCTATAATGACAACTCGTTTTATATACAACTAATAATTATCTAGATAATTTAATAATAAATATTTTTCAACTCATCAACCACACTCATAATATAATCTTCAGAATTTTTATTTATAATTATTTCAAAAAAATCAGGGGAACTTATCAATACTAAAGGCTTCTCAACAGTTTCAGATTGTCTTTGTAAAGCCAATAAAATATATAAGAACTCATACAAACAACTACTATCAATATTATTTTTGATAAAGCCTATAACATATGAGGTTAACTCAAAAGCCTCCGATGGCGACAACTTAATTATATTCTCATCAATAAAGTCTGTTAAATACCATTCATCTAACTCTACTCCAGATTCTAATTTTTTAATAAATTTTTGAAATTCATCAATAAACATGTTTATTTATCCTTAAATTTAAAATCGCCTTTTTGCCCTGTTTTAACATTTTCAACATAATGTATCTCTACACCATTCACATTTTGGGCTCTTTTGACCCAACCATCTTCGTGATAAAGGCCATTCTTACTATCAGACATTTTTGGCATTCTTGGTGGGGTAACCCCTTGTGGATTACTTTTAACCTGTTCCATAGCTAAACGCTCTTTTAAATTATTTGCTACCGTTCTACCAGTACTAATTTTATCTAAATTACAATTATGCACCCATATACTTGCATCACCTGCAAAATAAGTATGGTAACCCTCAACCTCAAGATTATAAGTCGTTTCTACTCGATCTGTTTCTGTTATAGAAACAACTTTATGAACTTGATTATTCGCATCTAGAAGTTGGTCACCTTCTTTCAGATCAATACTATTTACCCATTTCTTATCAACCACCCAGAATGGATGATCATCAGAAACTTCAATAATATTTTCTTTACCTATACTATCAATTGTCTTCAGTAAATAAATACGTCTGTTCGGTACTACAAATACTCGTTTAACAGGTTTATAAGCCATTTCACCTATTTCTTCATGGCGAGCGAGAACTAAATCACCCTCTTTAATTTCTATAATTCGCTTATAGCCATCTTTTGTTAGGACTGGCGTATCATCATCAAAACAGCCGCAAGGTCTAAATAATTTATTCAATGTTCTTGAAATACCAGCACCAGCTCTACCTAAAGAAGGGAAACGCCCTACTGTTGTAGTCCACAATGAAGCCTCAACAACAGTTTCTGCTTGATCTGGTGTATTCTCATCAATCGCTTGTCTTTGGTCTTGCTGTATACCTGTAAGAAAATCACCTAATTCTGTGCCAGTGGCATTATATATATACCTAGAAAAATTACTAAAAAAACTAGCATCAATACTATATGCTGGCATGAGCTTCGCAATTCCACTCCCCACACCATCATAAGAATTATATCCATAACCAAAACTATTAAAGTCTAATCCACCATTTTGATATGAGAAATTAAGCGTATAATTACTGTTCTGACCAGTTAAACCAATATATGGCTGGATTGTCGTTTTTCCGCTATTCGCATTACCAATTGCAGTATTATTTGGACCATAAGTGACACCTACGGTCATTCCACAATCACCTCTACTACTTGAACAGTTACCTAGCCAATCATCATTTATCGTAATAATGGCATCTTCAATAGCATGGCCCAACTGCTTAAATGGACGTATAAGTTCCCGACCTAACTTTTTAAAGAAACCATAACCACTTGGATCTAAAAGTGTGGCTGGGTTATTATGAACATAGCTATAACGGTTGTAGCCTTGCAAATTATCAGCACCATCGATATTAGGATCGGCACTTAAAAATCTTGCAACTTGTGGGTCATACACACGACCGTTCATGTGAACTAAACCAACATTGTCCATCATTTCATGTAAGGTATAGCCACGATTTGTTTTTGTAGACTTTAAACCAGTTGCAGGTGTTCCATCTAAATTACGTCTTTTTCCCCATACATCATAGTTAAACCGCTCTATTACACTACCAGTCGAGTCAGTAATAGCTTCGAGTGAATCCAGATGGTCATAGTGGAAATAACGAATGGGTCCCGTTTTTAAAGTTGTACCAAGAGTCGCATTTGGAGCAACACCATCTTTATAGATTGTACTAAGATCTGCTGTCGGTGCTGTACCTTTATCTGTTGTAAGATAACTACCAACTACGTTACTACCAGCGTAAATATAATGCGTATTTTCCATACTTCCATCTGGTAAATAACTACGCTCAAAAGTATTTCCTACATCAATTCTTGGATTGATATAAATAGTTGTGGTTGCTTTCCCTGCGCTATCAACACTTACTCTGCGTACTCTTTCATGGTCAGCATTATATAAGAAGCTTTCTGTACTTGTTCCTTGCTTAATTTGCAGAGGCATATCGAAGCTTGTCCAAGTATTGGTTCGGCCATTACCTGTTAATAAATTACCGTTAGCATCATAAGCAAAGCTTGTATTAAGACCACCTGTTGTCGAACTTATCGCACAAACTTTATGTACACCACAACTGGTCCCGCCTGTTGTGTAGTTATATGTTCCTACATCACTTTTGCTGGCAATATTTCCAATTGCATCATAAGTCGCAGTTGTTGTTAATCCCTTCTGATTTACAATACTCTTGATGCGGTTAATATTGTCATAGGTAAATGCCTCAGTTATTGAAATACCATTTATATTTTGGTTTCTATTCGTTAAATTCCCCAATGCATCAAAAGTATAACTATTCTGTTGAACAGTAGAACCACCTGTGTTGATTGACTCTAAGAAACCAGTATCAGTTTTATATTTGTATGCTGATACCAAACCATTACCAAGTGTCTGAGAAGTTACATGCCCTAAAGCATCACGAGCGGTGGCTGCCCAATATAAACGTGTACCAGCCAAATCTCTAACTTCTCGCAAATATCCATTGGTATCATAGATATTTCTATAACCTATCCCAGTTGGGTAAACCAAACTTAGTAAACGTCCAGCCGAATCATAATTCCATTTAATAATAAAGTCAGGATCAGTAGAAGCTTGAGCTTTAGGGTCAATTTGTTTTCCTGTCACTATCTGAGTAGGACGACCAAAAGTATCATATGAATAATTTTCAACAAATCCGTTATTGGAGTTTACTTTTGCAAGTTTACCTTTACCATTTCCACTTGTATCCCATGTCCATTCAGATATTAGATCTGGTTCAGTTCGTTTAATTAAACGACCTAATACATCGTATTGATAAGTAACCTGCTGCCCTTTTGCATCCTTTGACCATACAGGCTGGCCTAACGGATTATATCGATAAGAAATAGTTCCAACATCAGGGTCAACTTGTTGTAATTTATTACCCTTTTTATCTAAAGTAATTGCAATTGTATTATTGGCAGCATCTGTTGTCTTAATGACTCGACCAAGTGCATCTCTTGTATATTTTAAAGATTTAGAATCGTGATCAACCACCTCAACTACTTCATCAGCAATATTAGATATTTCTTTTCTATTTTGTCCTTTAGCATTGGTAGTTGTAGCTTCTAAACCATTAATAACCGTTTTAGTCACTCTGTTACCTGGCTCAACTGTTTTAATTAGACGTCCTAAACCATCATAGCCAAAAGATGTCCATTGTAAATTTGCGTATGCCACATTACTTAGAGCAGGTTGGCTACTACGATATAACCGTCCATTATTATCATATTCATTTCGGGCAACAATATAATTAGTATTGTCATATGCCTTCGTCATAGTTCTAGTTACTTGATTAGAACCATTTAAAAAACTAATAGTTGGAGCAGAACCCGTAGTTGTCGAAGTAAATTTATATTTTTCTCCAGTTTCACACTCAAGGGAATTTGTACCTACACCCACATAGGTCTTACACAATTCATTTGCATTTGTTGTTAACACACCATCAGGGCTTTTTGTTGTTAATATTCTTCCAATAGAATCTATTGTATTAGTCGTGACTTTCGCATTCGCATCTGTAGAGGTTAAAACCTGACCGGTTAAAGCATCATAAGTAAACTTTTCCTCATGATTTAATGCATTTGTTTGCTTTGTTTTAAATGTCCCTGCTACATAATTTGTTCCAGCCTCATACGCATAGGTTACTTTACGAGTTCCTATACTTGTATCAGCTCCATTTCCAGCACCCGTCACAGTAATACTAGTAGGATTACCATAAACATCATAAGTAAAATCAGACTGTGTTTTTAAAGATGTATCATCAGGCTCATCAGTTTGTTTTTTTACTCGGCGTTTATCATCATATTCAAATGATGTTTTTGTCTGAATAGCTGTCTGACCCGTACGACTAGTTAATACTGTACGATCTTTAACTAGACCAGGTTTCCATGTAGCAAGATCTTCAGGATAATAAGCAGCTTTAACATTCGTTGTAAAAACCGAAGTATTATCAACATTTGAAGCTACCAGATTAGACTCTAAGGTATTACCAAAACGTGTTTCAATGGTTTCACTTTTAATAGATTTTGAGACAAATTTACCTTGTTCATATTTTTCTGTTGTGAATGACTTAATGCGTGGAACTTTAACTTTAGTCGTTGGATAAGCACTATCACTCACAAAATCAGCATCATTTACTGACATTTTGGAAATTAGATTGCCATTTAATTTTTGAACAATAGATTTTGGCATTCCCACATAAGGATAATCTTGTTTATAGATTATTTCTTCTTCTAATTTATTTGTTACAGGATTACCTGCCTCATCTTTATTATAATTTTCTATAACTTTAGTTTGTTTTTCAAAGCCTAAATAACGTTTTTCTTTAACATCTAAACGGGGTGTGAAATAATCATAACTGAGGCTAGATTGTTTAACATCATTTAATAAATTATCAACACCACTCACAACCAAAATTGGTTTATCAACTGCCTGAACAGGAAATGGTTTTTTAACAATAGAATCAGTAGATTGAGTTTTATTCATATACCCAACTCTTACTTTTTCACCATCCCCCATATCTATAGTAGTTAATAAATCATTAAATTTATTATTCTTCGTTAACATAATTGCAGATGGAAGGCCTGGTGTGCCAACCACATCATTTTTATCGTACGCTCTAGCAGCATATGATAAAAGAAAAGCATTAGATCCAACACTTGTTGTTTTTGGTCTAGCTAAAATTGAAAAGGCAGCATCTGGATAGCCATCTAAATTAAAATCTAGGTTAGGTTCAGATATAAAACTAAAATTGTAATTCGTATCATTAATTACATAAGGGATACCCAAAATAGTATATAAGGTTTGATCTGCTTGCAAAGTAGCATCTTTCCAAACTTGCACTGGTTTATTATGGATATCGAATTTTTTATTAGAGTTTTGCAAAAAACTGATTAAATTAGGAGAGGATGCTTTTGTATAACGATAATAGTCAAGATAACCATCTAAATTAATATCATTAAAAAATGGTTTTGACCAATACCCTTCCCATGCACTGGCCCATTTGGTTGTATCAACTGTAAAATAGTCTGTTTCAAAGGCTGGCAGAAATTCAAAACCCATACTTCCACTTGTTGGACTTTTCGATAAAAGAATAATAATTTTATCTTTGAATCTGGTAGAGGTTCCATTCGCTGCATCAACTCTTATGACTTTTGAAATAATAATATCATCTAAGCCATCATGGTTATAATCAACAACAGAAAAATCATAGTTTTTATAACTTTGACCTTCTGTACCATTTATAATGATATAATCAGAACATGGAATTGGTTCACTCTTATTTTGATAAATAAAATCTTGTAAATTTAATGCACAAAAATTCAACCCATTACTATCTGTATAGTAAATAAGAGTATCACTAGTTCCATCCCGATTAAATCTACCTTTAAGAAGATTTCTACCAATATCTCCTCCATCAATCTTACTTTTCAAATCTGATAAAATAGAAGAATATAGGTCAATTGTATCTAAAGAAGTTTTATTCCCTGCTTGGTCTAATTTTAAACTATAAAATCTAGCCATACTAGAATCAATAAAGGTTAAATTTAGATCATTAACTCCATCATAATTTCCATCTTTTATATCTAGACTATGCAACGGAGCCGAGACATTTGCGAAATTTGAAATTTCTTTATAAAAAGTAAATGTTCTCTTTCCATCTGTACCAAATGCTGAGGTAAATTCTAATAATGAAACATTATTACTTGAATCTTTACCATAAATCACAAGATCCTCTATTCCATCTCCGTTCACATCCATGACAATTGGAGACCACTCTTTGAATTTCCCTAGAGTTGCATGTGTTAGAGTAAGATTCTGGCCCTCACCATTCATTAAATTACTATCATAAATAGTTAATATATTCGCATCTACTGCTAAACCAATTGTATTCTGGAAGTCATCATTTTTTTTTGTATGAAGTTTTACTAATTGCACTTGCTTAGCTGTATTAGGAATTTTTGCAAGATTAGAGTTTATAACATAAGACATATTGTCTTTGCCGTATGAACTCCATCCAAAGTTTAATGGTAAAAGACACTCTCTATTTGCACCAACTATAGAGCAATATTTGATTGTTTTTAATCTATTTTTATTCGCAGTATTATCATCAATAGTTTCATATTGAAAGTTATATTCACTTTTTAAAACGTTGTTTATTTTAATATTTATTTTAGCTAGCTTTTTATCAATAATTGTGGCAGAACCATTTTCCACGAAAGTAATTTTTTTCTCATTTTCTGGTCTATTTATATAATCAAATTCAATTGAGTTTAAAGGTAAAACTGATCCATTACCAGTATACTTTATTGCTGATGGATATAAAGCACCAGTAGTAGCAGAATCTAAATAATCTATTGTCCAATAGTTTCCATTTATATCTTTAACAGAATTAAGACCCCACATAAATGAAAACTGCTCATTAAGATTTTCATATTGACCAGTTTGCAAATTCTTTTTATTTAATTTTACTCTAGCTCCATATTCTCTAATAATTCCATCTTTTTGAGTCACAATAAATTTATTAATATATGGTATTGTTAAAGATCCTGTAGTCCCTGTAGTTACCTCTAATTTAATTTTAGAAAAATCATCATTCTCTAGATGAAACTCCATATCAGTGTTTGTACCAGTATCTGAACTAGTCGGAATTAATCTTTTTCCATCTAAACAAAAGGGAGAAAATAAATAGGAAGGTTTATTAGATATATTTAAGATATATTCATATATTGTAGCAGCAAATATAGAAACGCCTATTTTTTTTTCATCATATACAGAGTCATCTACACAACGTGAAATAGAAGATAGTCCTGAGATTCCCCATCCTTGCCCTAAAACTCCATCATTTGCCTGCCCATTATAATTTAAGTTTAATTCAGGTGAAAAACCATAAATAGAAGGGGGAAGGCTTAAAGGCAAGTTATAATTTAAAACGCCCAAACTATCCACAGATGTACTTCCTTTTAAACTTGCGGAGAGTTCAATATCAGCAGCATTTGTGTAATGCATAGCACACAAAATAGATACAAAAAGAAATTTCAACTTCATTATTTTTCCGTTTTTAAAGTTTTTTGACAAAATATAACAAAAGGTAAAATTTTGCAACATTTAGTATAAAACCTTAAATGAGAAAGAGTATTTTATATATTAAGATCTTTAAATTTTATTAACTACTAACACCAACAAATTAATTGCCATAACTTTTTTATAATAATTAGAATTTAAAATTCGATTCTTTATGCATTAAAAACAGAAGCTTACCAACTGCAATAATGTCCTGTCCTTCAAAAACAGCAGCATCCTCTCGAATATAAAAAGATTTCTTTAAAATAGGGCCTGCAAGCTTAATGTGTCGAATGCCAAGCTATACTGCTTGTCTAAAATTACGCGAAGAATATAGCGCGTAACCATATACACCAAAATTGGACAGCCACTGCTTTTGCCCTGCACGTAAACCAATTAACGGATCATGCGACAAACGTTGAATATTTTGAAATAGCTGAATTTTTTGAACTTGATAAATATATAAAGAGGATTGGTTCAACGCATCAGGCGAAATATTTGTGCCAGATAAAACATCTGATATTGAATGGTCTTGCAAGCTCATTTCATCAAATAAACTGGTCAAACCTAGCAAATATGTATTCGAACCTAAAGATGTATTATCATAATTTCCTTCGATAACACTATTTGCATTTTTATAAATATTTTTAGGCATTTAATTCACACCATCCATAGAGTGACGTGCATAATGGCACTAATCTACCTCTTGTTGTCTCAATTTAACATCGACCATACAGCGCTTCAAGCATAAAGTATGATAAGCAAAAGTATGGAAGGAACAATAATGGAAAGCTCCACTTTAAAAGAATATAGCGGCTCTGCCACCGAACATATGGAACTTATTTTTGCCAAACAACGTGCCAATTTTGAGGCAGATCCATACCCAAGTATTGAGACACGCCGAACAAAACTGCATCAACTCAAAAAACAAATTATTCGTTATCAAGATGCTTTGGCTGCCGCGATTAATTCCGATTTTAGTTCAAGATCGCTTGATGAATCTAAACTATTAGATTTACTTGGCTCTGTGTTAGAGGCTGATCATGCAATTCATCACTTACGCCGCTGGATGCGCCCAAGTAAACGCCGTACTGAGCTTTTATTTTTATCAAATCGTTTAAGTGTGCAATACCAACCTAAAGGCGTGGTTGGTGTGATTGTACCTTGGAACTTTCCAGTTTATTTAGCACTTGGGCCACTCATTGCCGCTTTAGCTGCTGGCAACAGAGTGATGATTAAATTGTCTGAAATTACACCGAATACCAATGCAATGCTACGACGAATGCTCGCCGAAGTCTTTAATGAAGATGAAGTCGCAGTTTTTGGTGAAGAAATTACAGATCCTGCAAGATTCACCTCTTTACCTTTTAACCATATTGTATTTACTGGCTCTCCAGCTATTGGCAAAGTCGTAATGAGAGCAGCAGCTGAAAATCTAACTCCTGTTACACTTGAGTTAGGCGGTAAATCACCAGCAATTGTTAGCCGTAACTACCCGATTGCCGATGCGGCAAAACGTATTACACATGGTAAAGCGACAAACAGTGGTCAAATCTGTGTAGCTCCTGACTATGCGCTGGTTCCCAAAGAAAGTATTGATGAATTTGTGGATGCTGCAAAATCAAGCTTTATAAAAATGTTTGGTCAGAACATCACAAACAATGAAAATTACACATCCATTGTGAATGACCGCCATTTAAAACGTATTCAAGATATTTTGACCGATGCACAAGAAAAAGGTGCACGGATTATTCCTTGCGATACTTATAGCTTTGACCAACAAGGCCGCAGAATGCCTGTACAGATTGTGCTTAACTGCACTCCCGACATGCGCATTATGAAAGAAGAACTATTTGGCCCTATTTTACCTGTGGTGGCTTATGACTCTTTAGATGATGCGATTACCTATGTGAAATCAGACGAACGGCCTTTAGCACTTTATTGTTTTACGCATAGCTCAGTAGAACGTGATCGTATTTTACGTGAAACTCATTCGGGTGGTGTAACCATCAATGATTGGGGCTGGCATGTAGTTAACCATGATGCTCCTTTCGGCGGTATCGGCAACTCTGGTATGGGGTCATATCATGGTGAAGAAGGTTTCCGTGAACTTTCTCATGCCAAAACGGTATTTACACGCCATCGGTTTTTCCCGACTCAACTTTTCCACCCGCCTTATGGAACATTCCTGCAAAAGCTAGCAATCCGCTTTTTCTTGAAAAAAGGCGATCCAAATATTAAATAAAGATTATGAAAAAAGCCTCGTAGTGAGGCTTTTTTATCGGCTTTTAATTAATCAATCGGACGTAATAGAAAAATTATGGAATTTACAGATCTTTATATAAGTATCTTCAAATAATTTTTCCATTTTAGGGTTCCCATCATGATAGTCATCCCAAAATTCTCCACTAAATTCTTTAGGTTCAATAGTAGTAGTTATAGTATCTTCCTGCTTATAAAATGAAATTTCCCAACCTTCAGGTATACTAGGATTAATTATTTCAAATTTAGAAATTTCTACAATAACAGGAGTACCATCAGAATCGCGGCGAACAGATACTTTTGTTTCATTTCGATATTCATTAAATTGCACCCCAAAACAGATGTATCTTTTTCCAATAGTAAAATCATTTAAATCACTATCTTTACACTTAAGTATCATGGGATTACCATTCCTTTTAATTTGTAATCTTTAGTTTTAAAATTAATTTAATTCATTTTGATATCTATAACCATATTTAAAATCCTATAAGTATTTCGGACCTTATAAAAATTTTCTGACTAAGTTTATTATTAGACCTTGCAACCATAATCAAATTGTCTTAAAAAAAGTATAAGTTATTATTTTCAAAATAAAAAAGCTAGGCTCGTGCCTAGCTTTAAAAAAATTCATTATGTAGTTTAAATATAATCAACCTTTTGAGCTTTTAAGATATCAAGCTGCATCATTTTCTTCTTTTTATACTTATAGGCAATAAATAAACCGATAAACCAGATTGGTGAACACTTAAGTGCAATTAAGGTATCGTGATCTAAAGCTAAAATGACGATGGTGAAAACTAAAAACAGCATCGTAAACCATGCCATAAATAAGCCGCCCGGCATTTTATATTGAGATTGAATATGTAATTCAGGGAATTTTTTACGATAGGAAATATAAGAAAGCACAATCAACATGAATGTAAAAATACATAAAATTGAAGTGAGCGCCGAAATAATTGTAAATGCAGTCATGACGTTTGGAACAATAAATAAAATAGATGTTCCCACCGTCACACAAGCCATCGAAAATACGAGTCCTCTAATTGGAACCTTACTTTTAGATAACTTACTAAAGCTTTTAGGTGCATCATTATCTAACGCGAGACCATATAACATACGACTGGTCGCAAAAATTCCGCTATTGGCAGAAGATAGCGCCGAAGTTGCTACAACAAAATTGATTAAACCTGCTGCAATAGGTAATCCCACCAATGTAAACATTTCTACAAATGGACTTTTTTCTGGTGAAACTTTTGCCCAAGATGTGACCGCAATAATACAAACCAATGCACCCACATAGAATAATAAAATACGTAATGGAATAGAGTTAATTGCTTTTGGAAGTGATTTATGCGGGTCTTTGGTTTCAGCAGCAGTTGTACCGACAAGCTCAATACCCACAAACGCAAATATGGCAATTTGAAAACCTGCCAAGAAACCTGTTACACCATAAGGAAACATAGATTGTGTTTCAAACAAATGGCTAACTGATGCCTTAACACCATTCGGAGAAGTAAATCCGGTACTAATTAAGTAAATACCCGCAAGAATAAACAGAATAATTGCTGTAATTTTGATGAGGGAAAACCAAAATTCGAGTTCACCAAATAGCCGAACCGCTACAAAATTGAGTATGGTTAAAATTGCTAATGAAGTAAATGCAGGAATCCAGACGGGTAAATCGGGATACCAAAACTGCATGTACCCTCCGATCACAATCACATCTGCAATAGCAGTAATAATCCAGTTACACCAATAGGACCAGCCCAGAAAAAAACCTGCCCATGGACCTAAATAAGCCGTTGCAAAATCGGCGAATGTTTTAAAATTAGTATTCGCCAGCAGCAGCTCACCCATTGCTCGCATTACGAAGAAAAAGAAGAAACCAATAATTAAATAGGTTAAAACAATTGAAGTTCCTGAAATGCTTAATGTTTTACCAGAACCCATAAATAATCCAGTCCCGATTGCACCGCCAATCGCAATCATCTGAATATGACGATTGGTTAATGAGCGTTGCAATTTCTCTTCTTCTTGCTCAGTCATATGTTGACTACCAAGAAGATCTC
>Ga0207696_1001174_pt1 | contig 14942 bp, 8 predicted proteins | sample KBSS54metaG_FD_184403 | JGI IMG/M metagenome (GOLD analysis project Ga0207696, IMG submission 184403) | Switchgrass rhizosphere microbial communities from Kellogg Biological Station, Michigan, USA - KBS S5-4 metaG (SPAdes) (version 2) | ecosystem: Host-associated > Plants > Roots > Rhizosphere >...
GCGAGCGCCGGGGCGAGATGCGCTACTTCGATCCCTACACCGCCGAGTTCAAGGGCGAGGCCACCGGCCAGGACTTCTTCGGCCTGATGCTGCAACTGCACCGGTTCCTCGCCATGGGCGATACCGGCCGCAACATCACCGGCGCCTGCACCCTCATGCTGCTGTTCTTCTGCCTGTCCGGCCTGTACCTGCGCTGGCCGCGCCAGTGGAACAGCTGGCGCGTGTGGCTGACCCTCGACTGGAAGAAAAAGGGCCGCAGCTTCAACTGGGACCTGCACTCGGTGTTCGGCACCTGGTGCATGCTGGTTTACCTGCTGCTGGCACTGACCGGACTGTCCTGGTCCTACGAGTGGTACAACAAGGGCCTGACCAAATTGCTTTCCGATGCGCCGCAAAACGAACGCGTGCGCGGCGGACGCGGCCCGGCCCCCGAAGGTCCGGCGCCGACTGCCGATTACGCCGCGATCTGGGTCAGCATCTACAGCACCGCTGGTCCAGGCCTCGCCTCCTACAACATTCGCATGCCGCCAGTGGCCGGCCAACCGGCGACCGTGTTCTATCTGCTCGACAGCTCGCCCCATGACCGCGCGCTGAACCAGATCACCCTCGACCCGGCCACCGGCGTCGTCAAACGCGTCGACCGCTACGCCGACAAAAGCTTCAAGGCGCAGTTGCTGACCAGCATTTATGCGTTGCACGTAGGCAGCTATTTCGGACTGGTCGGGCGGATCATCGTCACCGTCGCGGCCGTCTTGATGCCGCTGTTCTTCATCACCGGCTGGTTGCTGTACCTGGATCGCCGACGCAAGAAAAAGCAGATCAAGGATGCCCGCAAAGGCCTCGACCAACCGGCCGGCGATACACCGGCGTGGCTGATCGGTTTCGCCAGCCAGAGCGGTTTTGCCGAGCAACTGGCATGGCAGACCGCCGGCCAGTTGCAGGCAGCCGGATTGCCGGTGAAGGTGCAGCCGCTGGCGAATGTCAGCGAGCAGGATCTGCGCGAATCGAACAACGCGCTGTTCGTGGTCAGCACCTTCGGCGACGGCGAAGCGCCGGACAGCGCTCGCGGTTTCGAGCGCAAGGTATTGAAGAACGCCTCGACCCTCGACAGCCTCAACTACGCGGTGCTCGGCCTCGGCGACCGTCAGTATCAACACTTCTGCGGCTTCGCCCGACGCCTGCATCAATGGCTGGGCGAGCATGGCGGCAAGACCCTGTTCGCCCCGGTGGAAGTCGACAGCGGCGATCCTTACGCCCTGCGCCACTGGCAGACCCAACTCGGCCTGATCACCGGGCAAGCGCCGGTCGACACCTGGCAAGCGCCGAGCTACGAGAACTGGACGCTGGTGCGCCGCGAGCTGATGAACCCGGACAGCAGCGGATCCCCCGTCTTCCTGCTCGGCCTGACCGCGCCGACCTCCCGCAGCTGGCTGGCCGGCGATCTGGTGGAAGTGCTGCCACGCAACTGCCCGTGGGCGATCGAGCATTTCCTCGACGGCCTCGGCATCCGTGGTGAAACCAGCGTGAAGGTCAACGGCCTGGAAGAGTCGCTCGAAGTCGCCCTCGCCACCCGCCAGTTGCCCGAGCACCGCGCGCATCTGGTGGGCCTGCACGCCCAGGCGCTGGTCGATGCGATGGTGCCGCTGGCGATGCGCGAATACTCGATCGCCTCGATTGCCGCCGACGGTGTGTTGGAGCTGATCGTGCGTCAGGAACAGCATGCCGACGGCAGCCTCGGCATCGGCTCCGGCTGGCTGACCGAGCATGCTCCGGTCGGCGGCAGCATCAGCCTGCGGGTCCGCCGCAACAGCGGTTTCCATCTGCCGAACGCTCCGGTGCCGATGATCCTGCTGGGCAACGGCACCGGCATTGCCGGCCTGCGCAGCTTGCTCAAGGCACGGATTGCCGACAACCAACAGCGTCACTGGCTGCTGTTCGGCGAGCGCAATCGCGAGCACGATTTCCTCTGTCGTGCAGAGCTGGAAGAGTGGTTGATCAATGGCGATCTGGAACGCCTCGATCTGGCGTTCTCTCGGGATCAGGCCGAAAAGATTTACGTGCAGGATCGCCTGCGCGAATCGGCCGGCGAGTTGAAAAAATGGCTGGCGGACGGTGCAGTGATCTACATCTGCGGCAGCCTTCAAGGCATGGCATCAGGTGTGGATCGGGTGCTCAATGAAGTGCTGGGCGCCGCTGAAGTCGAACGCCTGATCGAACAGGGTCGCTATCGTCGCGACGTTTACTGATTCACCTTGGGTCACTGTGGGAGCAACCTTGCTCCCACAGCTTCAGCGCTGCATTCAGACTGGCTGCAGCTTCTGCTCAAACACCGCAACACCCTCCAGATCCCGCAACACCACGCTCATCTCCCCGCTCTGCCCGTCAATGTTCACCTCACCGAAAAACTGAAACCCGGCAAACGGAGAGGCGTTCTGTACCGCCGGCGCCTTCTCGAATACCACCTGCGGGCCAAAGGTCTTGTCCAGCGGATTGGGTCCGAAACTGCCGGCGTTCAACGGCCCTGCGACAAACTCCCAGAACGGTTCGAAATCCTGGAACGCCGCGCGATCCGGGTGGTAGTGATGCGCCGCGCAGTAGTGCACGTCCGCCGTCAGGAACACGAAATTGCGTACCTGCTGCGCGCGTAAAAAGCCCAGCAGCTCGGCGATTTCCAGCTCACGTCCCTGCGCCGGGCCAGGGTCACCATTGGCCACCGCTTCCCAGCGCGCAACACCGGGACTGACTTCGCCATCCGGCACGCCGAGACCGATCGGCATGTCGGCGGCGATGACTTTCCACTGGGCTTTCGACGCCTTCAATCCGCGCTTTAGCCAGTTCAGTTGCTCACGCCCGAGGAACGGTTTTTCCGCCCCGAGGTTGTCGTCGTTGGCGCCGCGATAACTGCGCATGTCGAGCACGAACACATCGAGCATCGGCCCGTAACTCAGCTTGCGATAGATCCGCCCGCCGCCATCGGCTGCCTGCAAGCGCATCGGCGAATATTCGAGCCAGGCCTGACGCGCACGCCCCACCAGAGTGTGGATATTTTTTTCCTGATAACGCTCGTCGAGCTGCTTGCCCGGCGACCAGTTGTTGACCACTTCATGGTCGTCCCACTGCCAGATCTGCGGTACTTCGGCGTTGAAGCGACGGACGTTTTCGTCCATCAGGTTGTAGCGGTAATTGCCGCGATAATCGTCGAGGGTTTGCGCGACCTTGCTCTTGGCTTCGGTGGTGAGGTTGCGCCAGATCCGGCCACCCTCGGTGGTCAGTTGCGCCGGCACCGGGCCGTCGGCGTAGATGGTGTCGCCGCTGTGGATAAAGAAGTCCGGCAGGCGCATGCGCATGGCTTCATAGATGCGCATGCCGCCGATATCGGGGTTGATGCCGAAGCCTTGGCCGACGGTGTCGCCGCTCCACACAAAGCGGATATTGCGCCGCGCGGTCGGTGCACTGCGCAAGTGACCGAGCCACGGCTCGCTGGCGACGCCGGTGCGGGCGTCCTTGAAATACACGCGGTAGAAAATCGCCTGATCGGCGGGCAGCCCGGTGAGTTCGACGCGGGCGGTGAAATCGCTGCGGGCATCGGCCAGCGCCGAGACGACACGGCGCGGATGGCGGAACTGACTGCGGGTGTCCCACTCCACCACCATCTGCGCCGGGCGGTCGGCGCGGCTCCAGATCATCGCGCGGTCGCCCTGCAAGTCGCCGGATTGCACGCCGTCAGTCAGTTGCGGTCGATCCTTGACCGACGCGATCACGGCCGGCGCCAGCCCCGGCATCAGCAGTCCGGCGCCGACGGCTTGCATCACGCGCCGGCGACCGGGATTGAAATCGCTCATGGTGTTCTCCCTGAAAAAAGGAAAACTTAAGCACCGCTAGATGAAAGGGGTGTGACACCTCAGGCCTTCGCGGGCTCCAGCGCCAGTTCCACGGCCTCCGGCCGCTTGACCAGCGCATACACCACCGCTGTCAGCAGGCTGCCCGCGACGATTGCCAGCAGGTACAGCAGCGCATGGTTGATCGCATTCGGAATCGCCAGCACGAACAGGCCACCGTGGGGCGCCATCAGTTTGCAACCGAAGTACATCGACAACGCACCGGTCAGCGCACCGCCGGCAATGCTCGCCGGGATCACCCGCAACGGGTCTTTCGCAGCAAACGGAATCGCCCCTTCGGAGATGAAGCACAACCCAAGCACCAGCGCCGCTTTACCGGCTTCGCGCTCAGTCTGGGCGAACTTGCGCCGGGCGATGAACGTGGCGATACCCAGACCAATCGGCGGCACCATGCCGGCAGCCATGGTCGCGGCCATCGGTGCATAACTCTGCGAGGCCAGCAGCCCCACCGAGAACGCATAGGCAGCCTTGTTGATCGGCCCGCCGAGGTCGACGCACATCATGCCGCCCAGCAGCACTCCGAGCAGGATCGCGTTGGTGGTGCCCATGCTGTCGAGGAAATGCGTCAGCGCCGCGAGCATCCCGGCCACCGGTTTGCCGACCACGTAAATCATCACCAGCCCGGTGAACAGACTGGCGAACAACGGGATGATCAGAATCGGTTTCAGCGCTTCCAGACTTTGCGGCAGCGCCACATACCGACTGATCGCCTTGGCCGCGTAGCCTGCGATAAACCCGGCAACGATCCCGCCAATGAAGCCGGCGCCCAGGGTGCTCGCCAGCAAACCGCCGATCATGCCCGGCGCGAGACCGGGACGGTCGGCAATCGACCAGGCGATGTAACCGGCCAGCAGCGGCACCATCAATTTGAACGCGGTCTCGCCACCGATCTGCATCAGCGCCGCCGCCAGCGTGCCCTCCTCCTTGAACGCGGTGATGCCGAACACGAACGACAAAGCGATCATCAGTCCGCCCGCCACCACCATCGGCAGCATGAATGACACGCCGGTCAGCAGGTGTTTGTAGACGCCGCTTTTCTCTTGTTTGGCCGAGGCCTTGCCGTCGCTCGCAGCGCTTTCCTGCTTGCCTTCGGCCAGGGCTTTTTTCAGGGTGGCTTCGGATTGCTTCAAGGCAATTCCGGTGCCGCAGCGATAGATTTTCTTGCCGGCGAAACGCTCGGTGGCGACTTCAATGTCGGCCGCCAGCAGCACCACGTCAGCCTCGGCGATGGCTGCCGCACTCAGCGGATTTCGCGCGCCGACCGAGCCCTGGGTTTCGACTTGCAGGTCGTAGCCCAGACGCTTGGCGGCCTGCTGCAAGGCTTCGGCGGCCATGAAGGTATGAGCGACGCCGGTCGGGCACGCGGTTACCGCGACCAGACGCGGCGCTTGAGCACTGGCAGCCACAGGCGGCGTTTCGGCAGCGACGTAAACCTCGGCCTCGAGCGCGCCACGCCGCAGTACTTCTTCCACATCCTGCAGGGCTTGCGCAGGCGCGATCCGAAAAACTTTCTTGCCGATGAACCGGGTCATGTCCACAGGTCCCGTGGCCACCAGCAACACCCACTCGGCGGCCTCGATGGTGGCCGCCGACAACTCGCGTTCCGGGTGCGCGGCATCCACCACTTCGACGCTGGTGCTCCAGCCCTGACGCTGGGCCGCGGCATCCAGCAGCCGGGCGCACAGCACACTTGTGACCATGCCGTTCGGGCAGGCCGTGACAATGGCTAACTTCATGACAAACCCTCTTATTGTTCTGTCAGGGGGCGCACGCGCACGCCCTGTTCGAGCTGCGTCAGTTGCGCAGCATCGTGAATACCGAAACCGATCTGGGTCACCGCCTGCGCCGCAATCGCGGTGGCCGTGCGCAGGGTTTGTTCCGGCGTATCGGCGCTGAGCAGACCGTGGAGCATGCCGGCCAGCAACGAATCGCCGGCACCGACCGTGCTGGCGACGCTGACCTTCGGCGGCGTCGCATGCAGCGCCGAGCCGACGCTGAACCAGTTCACACCGTCGGCACCGTGGGAGATCACCACATGCTCGATGCCTTGGGCGTGCAGCCGATTGGCTGCCTCGGCCTGAGACGCATGGGACACCACTTCACAGCCCAGCGCATCGGCCAGCTCTTCGGTATTCGGTTTGATCAGCCACGGGCCAGCCTTGAGCGCCGCGCGCAAGGCGTCGCCGCTGGTGTCCAGGGCGACTTTCAGGCCCAACGCCTTCAAGCGCTCCACCAGTTCGCGCAACCACTGTGCAGTGACTCCGCGCGGCAAACTGCCGGCGACCACCACTGCGTCATGCCCCGGTGCAATCTGCACCAGACGCTCCAGCAACGCCTGTTGCGCCACTACGCCGACCACCGGGCCCGGGCCGTTGATGTCGGTGATGCGTCCATCCTGTTCCGCAACCTTGATGTTGCTGCGGGTCTCGCCGGGCACCCGGATAAACGCATCGGTGAAGCCACGTTTGGCGAACAGGGTTTGGAAGGCTTGCAGATTGTCTTCGCCGAGAAAGCCGCTGACCGTCAGTTGATGACCGAGGTCGGCCAGCACCTGTGCGACGTTGACGCCCTTGCCGGCGGCGTGGGTGTGCATTTCGTCGCTGCGGTTGACCTGACCGGCCTCAAGACGTGGCAACTGCACCGTAAGGTCCAGCGCCGGGTTGAGGGTCAGGGTGAGAATCTTGGCCATTACAGGGCCTCCACTAATGCGCGCACTTCGTTGGCGCTGCCCACGGCCAGGGCTTGTTGAGCAAGGTTTTGCGTTTGCGTCAGGCTGAGTTCGCGGATGCGCGCCTTGACCTCGGCGATGCTGCGCCCGGAGACGCTCAGTTCATCCACACCAAGGCCAACCAGCACCGGCACCGCCAGCGGATCCGCCGCCAGCTCGCCACAGACACCGACCCATTTGCCGTGGGCATGGGCCGCGCGCACGGTGATGTCGATCAGTTGCAGCACCGCCGGGTGCAGGCCGTCAGCCTGGGCGGACAGGGTCGGATGACCACGGTCGATGGCCAGCGTGTACTGGGTCAGGTCGTTGGTGCCGACGCTGAAGAAGTCCACTTCTTTGGCCAGCACCGGCGCCAGCAGTGCGGCGGAAGGCACTTCGATCATGATCCCCAGTTGCAGATCGGCCACCGGGATTTCCAGACGCAGGCGTTCGGTCATGTCGCGGGCCTGACGCCACTCTTCGACGCTGCCGACCATCGGGAACATGATCCGCAATGGACGGTTGTCCGCCGAACGCAGCAAGGCGCGCAACTGCGCTTCCATGATCTGCGGTCTCTGCAAGGTTAAGCGAATGCCGCGCACGCCGAGGAACGGGTTTTCTTCCTTGGCGATCGGCCAATACGGCAGAGGTTTGTCGCCGCCGACATCGAGGGTGCGCACCACCAGCGGCCGACCGGCGAGGCCGTCGAGGACGCGGCGGTATTCGGCTTCCTGAGTCGCCTCGTCCGGTGCCTGTGGATGAGCCATGAAAATCAGTTCGGTGCGCAGCAGGCCGATGCCTTCGGCGCCCTGCTCCACCGCGCTGATCACACCGGCGCTTTCGCCGATGTTGGCGAACACTTCCACGGCGTGGCCGTCGGTGGTGTGCGCCGGTTGATGGCGTTGTTCGGCGGCGGCTTTCAGGCGTTGTTCGCGGGTATCGCGCTCCTCGCTGGCGCGTTGCAGGGTCGCGGCATCCGCGTCCACATGCAGGCGACCGCGCTGGCCGTCGAGCAGCAACGGCGTGCCCGGTTTCAGCAGCAACACCGCAGCGCCCGCACCGACCAGCGCCGGAATGCCCAGCGCGCGAGCCACGATTGCACTGTGTGCGGTGGCGCCGCCACGGGCGGTGAGAATCCCCGCGACCCGCGCCGGGTCCAGCCGCGCAACGTCGGACGGACCGACCTCGTCCATCACCAGAATGTACGGTTGCTCAGGCTCGGCGGGCGTCTGCACGCCACACAGTTGCGCCAGCACCCGACGACCGATGTCGCGCAGGTCGGCGGCACGTTCAGCGAGCAACGCGTCCTGCAACGATTCCTGTTGTTTTGCGGCGGCTTCGATCACAGCCATCCAGGCTGCTTCGGCGCTTTCGCCCTGCTTGAGACGGGTATCGACTTCGTCGGTGAGTTCCGGGTCGTCGAGCATTTCCTGGTGAGTGATGAAAATCTCGCGGATCGCCTTGGCCTTGCTGCGTTCGATCAGGCCCTGAATGTCCTGACGCACGTCGGCCAGCGCTTGCTTGAGACGCTCGCGCTCGATGGCGGCAGACTCGCCGCGCAACGGGTAATCGATGGCTTGCTGGACCTGAATGTGCGCCGGGCCGATGGCGATGCCGGGGGCAGCGGGAATCGCTTGCAGCAGGCTGCCGGAGGCCGGCGCGGTCAGCACTTCGGCGATGTCGGCGATCACTTCACGCTGCTGACTGACTGCTGGCAGCGGCTCGACTTCTTCGCCAAGGCCTTCTTCGATGGCGGCCAGCAAGGCCGGCAACGCATCGGCGGCGATGCTCGGTTCGGCGATGATTTCCAGCACCTGGCCGCGACGGGCGCCGAGGCTCAGCAGTTTGCTCAGGCTCTTCACCGATACGGCGCTGTCCTGACCGTCGACGATGCGCACACGGATTTCACCGTCAAAACTTTTCGCCAGTTGCGCGAGGATTTTCGCCGGCCGCGCGTGCAGACCATGGGCGTTGGCCAATGCGATACGTGCGCTTGGCCAGTCGGCCGGCAACTCACCGCCAAGCACTTCGAGGACTTTGCGGCTGCTGGTGGCGCGGCCCAGTTCATGGCCGCGACCTTCGATCAGCAACGCGCACAAACGCTCGAGCAGCGCCTGATGCGCTTCACCGAGGCTGGCCAGACAGAACAGACCGCTGAGCGGCTGGCCGAGGTAGCGCATCGGTTTGTCCGGCGTGACGAACGCCAGGCCCGGACGCTTCACGGTCTGCTCGCTGTGCAGCCACCACAGGCCATCGCCCAGCGGCAGCGCTTCGACCTGCTGCAATACACCGGCGAAACCATTGCTCACGCAATCGGCCTGGCGCAGCAGACGCGCACCGCGCCAGACCAGCTCTTCGAAATCGTCGGCGGAAACCCCGAGGCCGATCATCTGCGCATCCAGCGCCAGCTCTTGCGGCGCACCTTGCAGCAGTTTCAGCAGCGCTTCGGGCGAACTCGCGCGGCGCAGGGCCTGGCCCAGATCGGTCTCGCCGAGGGCGCGGGTCAGCAGTTGCAGCAGGCGCAAATGTTCGTCGGATTTGGCGGCGATGCCGATGGCCAGATAAACGATCTGGCCGTCGCCCCAGTCCACGCCGTCGGGAAACTGCATCAGGCGCACGCCGGTGGCGAACACCTGATCGCGGGTTTCGGGCGTGCCGTGGGGGATCGCAATGCCTTGCCCGAGGAAGGTCGAGCCCTGAGCCTCCCGGGCCTGCAGGCCAGCGAGGTAGCCGTCGGCGACCAGACCATCGGCGACCAGATGACTGGCCAGCAATTGCAAAGCGGCGGGTTTATCCACAGCCGACTGGCCCATGGATATCTGCTCTACAGTGAGCTCGAGCATGCGATCTCCTTTTTGGCGCCAATTAACGCCAGGTATTGTTTTGAATGGTTGCAGCTTAGGCGCTGTGAGCCATCCTTTTCAGGAGGCAGTTTTGGCGGTTTCACGGCAGAACCGGCCAAAGGCGTCTAAAACGTAGAAAATACGCTTGCTGAAACGTTTAATCTAGATTGATCGGCACGTTACTCGATAATGTCCCATCCTTGAAGTCCAACTTGTCGGATGCGCTGAGACAATGGTCGCCTGCCTGAATCGGGTAGGATTGGCGAAAATGTCGCGGCAAGCTCGAAAAAACAAGGAAATCCCGGGTTGAAACTCAGTGATATCGCGCGGTTGGCCGGAGTGTCCGTGACCACCGCCAGCTACGTCATCAACGGCAAGGCCGAACAGCAGCGCATCAGCAACGCCACCGTCGAGCGGGTCCGGGCGGTGGTCGATCTGCACGGCTTTACCCCTAATCCACAGGCGGCCGGGCTGCGCAGTCGGCACACCCGGACCCTGGGTTTTATCCTGCCGGATCTGGAAAACCCCAGTTACGCGCGGATCGCCAAACTGCTGGAGCAAGGCGCCCGTGCGCGGGGCTATCAGCTGCTGATCGCCAGCTCCGACGATGCACCGGACAGCGAGCGGCAACTGCTGCAACTGTTCCGCGCCCGGCGCTGCGATGCGTTGATCGTCGCCAGTTGCCTGCCGGCCGGTGACGACAGTTATCGTCAGTTGCAGGCCAAGGGTTTGCCGATCATTGCCATCGACCGGGTGATGGATGCCGAGCATTTCTGCTCGGTGGTCAGCGACGACCGCGAAGCCAGCCTGCACCTGACCGAAAGCCTGCTCGACCCGCAGCCGAAACAGATCGTGCTGCTGGGCGCCCGCCCGGAACTGAGCATCAGCCAGGAACGTGCGGCCGGGTTCAAACAGGCTTTGGCCGGATTCAAGGGCGAAGTGCTGATCGAGCACGCCGAGTCCTTCAGCCGCGAGTGCGGCAAGCAGTTGATGGAAGAACTCCTGCAACGCCTCGGGCATTTGCCGGACGCGCTGGTGACCACGTCCTACGTGCTGTTGCAGGGCGTGTTCGACGCGCTGCATGACTTCCCGCTGAAAAACCGCCCGCTGCGCCTCGGCACATTCGGCGACACCCAGTTGCTCGACTTCCTGCCGCTGCCGGTCAACGCCATGGCCCAGCAGCACCAGTTGATCGCCGACAAGGCGCTGGAACTGGCGCTGGCCGCGGTCGAACAATCGGATTACCAGCCTGGCGTGCAGGCCATCGCCCGTACCTTCAAGCAGCGTATTCACCGGGACTGAGCCGTGGAGCTGATCGACAGCCACACCCATCTGGACTTCCCCGACTTCGACGCCGACCGCGCGGCGCTGCTGAGCGAAAGCCGCGCCCTCGGGGTGCGGCGAATGGTGGTGCTTGGGGTCTACGAGGGTAACTGGCAACGGGTGTGGGATCTGGTGCAAAGCGACGCCGATCTGTACGCGGCGTTCGGTTTGCACCCGGTCTACCTCGATCAGCATCGGCCTGAAGACCTGAATGCACTGGGCGATTGGCTGACACGGCTAAAAGGTCATCGGCAGCTGTGCGCGGTCGGCGAAATCGGCCTGGATTACTTCATCGAAACCCTCGACCGCGAGCGCCAGCAAGCGCTGTTCGAAGCGCAACTGCAACTGGCGGCGGACTTCCAGTTGCCGGCGCTGATCCACGTGCGGCGCAGCCATGCGGCGGTGATTGCCACGCTCAAGCGCTTCAAGCTCAAGCGCGCCGGCATCATTCACGCCTTCGCCGGCAGCCGTGAAGAAGCGCGGGAATACATCAAGCTCGGTTTCAAACTCGGCCTCGGTGGTGCACCGACCTGGCCGCAGGCGTTGCGCATGCACCGGGTACTGGCCGATTTGCCGCTGGATTCGGTGGTACTGGAAACCGACTCACCGGACATGGCGCCCGCCATGTTCCCCGGCGTGCGCAATACGCCGGCGCATTTGCCGGCGATCTGCGCCTCACTCGCCGCCTTGATGAACATAGATCCGGAACGACTGGCCGCCGCCAGTACGGCTAACGCTTGCCAACTGTTTCACTGGTAAACAGTCGGCAGAACACGTCAGACCCGGAAAGCGCTGATCAGCTGTTTCAACTCAACAACCTGCGCCGACAACGCACGGCTGGCGTCTTCGGTCTGATGCGCACCTTCTGCGGTGCGCTCGCCGGCACGGTTGATCTCGACGATGTTCTGATCGATATCGTGGGCGACGGCAGTCTGCTGCTCGACGGCGGCGGCGATCTGCTGGTTCTGGTCGACGATCATGCCGACAGCACCGAGGATGTTTTCCAGCGCCTGCTGGACTTTTTCCGACTGCCCCACCGTGCCGTTGGCCATCTGATGGCTGACGCCCATGGCCTTCACTGCCGCGCCGACGCCACCGTGGAGTTTGGCGATCATCTGCTCGATTTCTTCGGTCGATTGCTGAGTGCGTTTGGCTAGCGTGCGGACTTCGTCAGCGACCACGGCAAAACCACGCCCCTGCTCACCGGCCCGCGCGGCCTCGATCGCGGCGTTGAGCGCCAGCAGATTGGTCTGCTCGGCGATGCTCTTGATCACTTCCAGAACGCGACTGATCGACTGACTGTCGCTGGCCAACTGGTTGATCACCAGCACCGACTGATCGATTTCGCTCGCCAGTGCCGCGATGCTGCCCTGCTGCGATTCCACCAGTCCGCGACCACTGATGGTTTCGTCGTTCACGCTGTGGGCGCTGCTGACCGCTGCCGCTGCACTGCGTGCCACCTCCAGCGACGTCGCCGACATCTGGTTCATCGCAGTGGCCACTTGTTCGATCTGCGTGCGTTGCCCGGCGACCGCCTGATTGCTTTGCGCCGAGACGTTTTCCACTTGCCCCGCCTGTCGCTCGACCTCGCCAACGGTGTGGCCGACCCGTTCGATCAGGTCATGGATTTTGCGCACCGTACCGTTGAACACTTCGCCCAACTCGCCGAGTTCATCACGGCTGTTGGCTCGGAAATTCACCGTCATGTCGCCCGCCGCGACTTTATCCATCATGGCGCCGAGGTTTTTCAGGGTGGCGCGGGTCGACGCGTAGAAGCCGCCGTAGAGATAGAAAATCAGCACAAACACCACCGACAACGCCACGGCTTGCAGCACCATGTGCGTGCGGTTTTGCCCCAGACGCTGCTGCAACTGGGTGTCGAGGAATTTCAGGGTGGCGTCGTTGAGCTGATAGGTCTGGTCCATCAGCCCGGTGACCTGGTCATAAAACGCCTGCCACGGGGCGTCGAGCGTTTCGGCCATCACCACTTGTTCTTCGATCAGGGTGCTGGCCTGTTTCAGCGTGGCCTTGCTGGCCTCCGCCGGGGTGCTCAGGGAGTCACGGGCAGCTTTGCTGGAGCCCAGCGCATCCTGCAATTTCAGGCCATATTCGGCCTGAAGTTTTTCGATCTGCACCAACAACTCGTCGAAGCGGGTGCTCGACGAACTGTTGAGAAAGCCCTGGCCCAATGAATACGAGCCCATCGCCCGACCTTCGCCCAAGGCCTGGGTGACGGCCGGCGTAGTCGCAGTGATCAGCTCGCTGAGCTGGCGTATGTCGCCCTGGTTGTCGCGACTCAACCCGGCCTGGCTGGCCACGATCTGGCTGAAAATCTGCGCATTGCCCAGCAGTTTGCCGATCAGCGCACTTTTGCTTTGCAGGGAGTTTTCCGCTTGCTGGGCCTTGAAGGCGGCGATCATTTCATCGCGCTTGGTCTCGAAGAATTTGATCTGCTCAGGATCCTCGGTCATGGGCGTCAGCCCTTGCAGGCGCGCCAGGACGCTTTGCTCAAGGCTGGTGATCTGCGCCTCGACATTGCCGGCCTTGCCGGACTGGCCGAGGGTGACGTTGATCTGCACCAGATTGTTGAGGGTTTCCAGATCCCGGCGCAGGGTCAGGCTGCTGCCCAGCAGGTCGAGGCTCTGCAGCTCCACCCGGGTGCCCTGGAATTCGCGATAGGAATCGCGCACCAGGTAGAAATTGGTCACCAGCATCGGCACCAGGAACAGCACGCTGATCAGGCTGAACTTCATGCCGAAGCTCAAGCGGTTCATCAGCGAGACGGCGGGATAGAGCAAGCTCTTCACTGGAAGTCTCCCTTGGTTTTTTCTTGTTTTTATTGGCAGGCGCGGGGCGACAGCAGATAGCCACTATCGGGCGCCATCTCTGTATAGCTCAAATCGAAGGGAGGTTTTGTAACTTAAGGTTAACGAGGGGGATTGCCCCCCTCGTCACGGGAACGGCCTACGCCAGCACTGTCCACAGGGCAAATCCGGCATACCACAGCACCGCCGCCCGCAGCAGCAGTTCCCAGAGGCAGTCGAGGGTGTTGATGCCTTCGGGACCGACGGCGGCCGGCGGAATTTCCCCGGCAGCCAGCCCGACCTTGTTGATCAGTTGCGCAGCGCTGATGTTCCAGTTCAGCAGTTCGTGCAGCATCACCCGGCTGACTGCGACGAAATTGCCGACCAGGGCAAGGCTCGCCGCCAGCAGACGCACCGGCACCCAGTCGAAGGCATGACGCAGTTGCCCGGCGCGTTCGGCCACCGCCGGGTTCTGGGCGTTTTCTTCCGCCAGCGCCAGCAGGCGATAGCTCAGTGCCGCGACCGGGCCGAGCAGGAAGTACCAGAAAATCACCGCAAAGAAGCTCTGGTAGGCCTGCCACAACAGATGCCGTTGCACTTGCTCCAGCAATTGCTCGCCGCTTTCGGCGCAGATGTTCAGATCACGCTTGGCCACATGGGCGGCGGCCTGCAGGTCCTCACGGCGCCAGGCGTCGCGAAACGGTCCGAGTTCGCCGAGCAGATCACCCCGCCCCAAGCTGTAAATCACCACCAGCAAATGCACCGGCAACGCCAGCAGACCGTAGGCCACCGGGTCCAGCACCACCAGCAGCAACCCCAGCAGCGCCACCGGCAACAGCACCAGGACGGTCAGCACCAGCCACGGCTGTTTGGCCAGCCCGCCGGTTTCAAGCTTGTGCAGTTCGCGGATCCATCCGCCATCGCGTTGAACCCGTTGGCGCAGGGCCGAGAACTTCTCGATCCATACCGCCAGCAGTAACACCAGAAAACTCATTGTCCTTCCTCTTGTGCCAGGGCGGCGCGGTAGCGTGCCCAGTCGAATGCGGGTCCGGGGTCGGTCTTGCGTCCGGGGGCGATGTCGCTGTGCCCGCAGATGCGCTCGACGGTGATCGCCGGGAACGCCACCTGTATCTGCCGGGTCAGCACGGTCAACGCCTGGTACTGCGCATCGGTGAACGGCAGATCATCGGTGCCTTCCAGCTCGATGCCCACGGAAAAATCGTTACAGGTTTCCCGTCCTTCGAACACCGAAACACCGGCATGCCAGGCACGCTCAAGACAGGAGACAAACTGGGTGACCTTGCCGTCACGTTCGATCAGAAAATGCGCAGACACGCGCAGGTCGGCGATCCCGGCAAAGTAGGGA
>Ga0207696_1001175_pt1 | contig 14931 bp, 10 predicted proteins | sample KBSS54metaG_FD_184403 | JGI IMG/M metagenome (GOLD analysis project Ga0207696, IMG submission 184403) | Switchgrass rhizosphere microbial communities from Kellogg Biological Station, Michigan, USA - KBS S5-4 metaG (SPAdes) (version 2) | ecosystem: Host-associated > Plants > Roots > Rhizosphere >...
GCAGGCGCTGGATGCGGTGGTGGCGAAAAGTCAGGTCATCATTGCCCGCAAGCCCTGAGCGCTTTTGTGTAACCTTGCAGCCTGATGTCTCAGGGATCTGCAAGGTATGCGCTTTATCATCGGGTGGTCAGCCCTGGTGGCTGTGTTGTTGCTGTGTGCTTGTGAACGACAGGACGCAGTGCCGCTCGATCAGCAGCTATATGTCTGGCAACGGCAATGGACGCCAGCCCATGTACAGGCCCTGAACGACAGTCGCAACGACTTTTCGACGTTGCGGGTCTTGGCGTTGCAGGCTTTCCCGAATGCCGGATGGAGTCGGGCACGCGTCGATTCTGCGTTGTTGAAACGCGATGCCCGGCCGCTGATCGCGGTAATTCGCCTCGACGGCCAGCTCAAGGCGCTCGACCCGCAAGCGGTCACGGCGCAAATCCTTCAAGTGCTCGATGACTGGCAAGGGCAGGGACTCACCCTGGCCGGGGTCGAGATCGACCATGACGCCGGCAGTGCCCGACTGTCGGGCTATACCGAATTCCTCGCTCATTTGCGCGGCGCATTGCCGGCCAATCTGCCCTTGAGCATCACCGCGCTGCCTGCCTGGCTCGACAGCCCGCAATTGCCGGCGCTGCTGGCGACCGTCGATAGCAGTGTATTGCAGGTGCACGCCGTCAGTGATCCGCGTCGCGGTCTGTTCGATCCCGAGCAGGCGCAGCGCTGGGCCAAGGCCTGGGGGCGGGTGACCGACAAACCGTTTTATCTGGCGCTGCCGGCCTATGGCGTGGCGTTGTTGGCGGATGCCGATGGCGCCCCGGTGGTGGAAAGCGAAGTACCGCTCGAAAGGGGTGGCCAGCGACGCGAATTGCTCGCCGATCCACAACAACTGGGCCGGTTGGCCAATGAGTTACGCGAGGATCGCCCGGCGCACCTGGCCGGTCTGATCTGGTTTCGGCTGCCGTTGGCCAACGACCGCAGAGCCTGGAGCCTGAGCACACTGCGTGCGGTCGCCCGAGGCGATGCATTGAGCAGCCAGCTTGGCCTGACGTTTACCGAACAGAACGGCCTGCAAGACATCGCCCTGCGTAACGTCGGCAACCTCGACAGCGCCTGGCCTGCCCGCATCACCCTCAAAGCCCGGGGCTGCGAAGGCGCCGATGCGCTCGCCGGTTATGCGTTGCAACAGACGGCGGATCTGCTTACCTTCACCCGCCTGCGCGACGGCCGATTGCCGGCAGGCGGGCAGCGTGCGATTGGTTGGGCACGCTGCGCAAATATTGATCAAGGAGGTTCGCATGTTGACCCGTAACTGGCCCCGCCATCTGCTTTGCCTGAGCCTCAGCCTGCCGCTGGGCTCGGCGCTGGCCTGCGGCCCGGATTTCCCGATGCGTCTGCTCGACGATCGCGGGCAATCGCTGGCGGAAATGCCGGAGGGCAACTTCAGGTTCGAGATCAGTCGCCTCGGCAAAACCATTGCCGGGCTGAAGAGCGTCACCGCCGCCACCCACAATCCGGATGACATCTACGCCGAGGCGCCAGAACCCGCCGAGGTGCGTGACAAGGCCGAGCAGATCGGCCTGACGCCTGAACAGCAAGCGCTGGTCAAACAGCTGCGCAGCCTGACCGATGCGCGTCAGGTCGACGTGCAGGGCGCGAGCCTGCCGGCGGAACTGCGTCTGTATGTGGCGGGCGCCGTAGCGTTCGGTGCCGGTGACCATCAACTGGCTGTCGAGTATTTCCACCAGTTGCTGGCGCTGCCGGCTGATCAACGCGCGTTGCGCAGCACCTGGGCCGCTTATTCGCTGGGCCGGGCGTTCTTTGCCATGAGCAGCCAAGCGGGCGATGCGCTCGAAGCGCTGGAAAACGCCATCGAAGCCTTCCGCCAGGCGCGGCAGCTGAGCATCGACGGTTTCAGCGATCCGCTGGAACTGGGCGTGGCCAGCCTCGGCGAAGAAGCGCGAGCGCTGCGCACGGCGGGCAGTTGGGACAAGGCCATCGAACTCTATGCCACGCAAAACCTGCATGGTTCGAACGTCGGCTACACCTCGCTGAAGCTGTTGATGAACGATCTGGCCGAAGAGCCCGAGGATCGACTGGAGAAGTTGCTGCGTGGCAAAGCCGTGCAGCAGCTGGTGACCGCCTCGTTGATCAGCCGGATCGGCTGGTCGTTCGGCGATGAACCGCCGAACGAGAAGAAGCTGGTCAAGGCCCTGCAAGCGAGCACGCGCGGCAGCCTCGATAACGCTGATCGTCTGGCGGCGATGAATTACCAACAGGGCGATTACGCCAGCGCCAAGGCGTTCCTCGAACACGCTGGCGACAGCGGTCTGGCGTGGTGGCTGCGGGCGAAACTGGCGGTGCGCGATGGCGACAGGAACGCGGCGGCTGCGGCTTATGCGAAAGCCGCGCAAGCGTTCCCGCAGGACGAGTCCTGGGGCGAGCGGCGCACCGCCGACTGGAATCTCGAAAGCGTGCAGCCCAAATGCCGGGTCGAGGGTGAAAGCGCGATTCTGGCGCTGCAACGTGGCGAGTATCTGCAGGCTTTCGATCAGTTGTATCGCAGCCAAAGCATTTACTGGTTCGACGCTGCGACCGTGGCCGAGCGAGTGCTGACGGTCGAGGAACTGAAAAACTATGTTGATAACAACGTCCCGGCACCGCCCGCGCTGAGCCAGCAGGATCGCGACAATTACGTGCCGCTGCCGGTGGCCGCCAGTCTGCGTAATCTGCTGGGGCGGCGTTTGTTGCGTGAGGGGCACTACGAAGAAGCGGTTGGCTATTTCGACAGCGCGGATCTGCAGAACAAGGCGCGGCTCTATGGTGAGCAACGCCTCAAAGCCGATTCGGCATGGTGGCCGACCAAACGTGCCAGCGCACTGTTCAATGCTGCGTGGACTGCCCGTGAGTGGGGCATGGACATCCTGGGCTACGAAATGGCCCCGGATTACGCGACCTTCGGCGGCAACTACAGCCTGGAAACCACCGAACTGAAAGTTGGGCCTTTGGTGAGCGAGGCTGAAGTGCAGCGCCAGAAGGCCAGTGAAGCGCAGCCGGATGAGCGCTATCACTATCGGTTTGTTGCCACGGCGCTGGCCAGCCGTGCGGCGGATAATCTGCCGCACACCAGTCAGGCGTTTGCTGCGGTGTTGTGCTCGGCAGCCGGTTTCAATAGCAGCCTGCAAGAGCAAAGCGCGCTGTATCAGCGATATGTGAAAGAAGGTCCGTACATGGGCTGGGGCGGCTATTTCGGCCAGCAATGCCCTTATCCGGATTTCGCCAACGCAGACAAACGCTACGTCACCCAGGTTGTCGATGCTGTACGCGGAGTGTTGCGACCCTACAAGCGTGCAGTACAGATCGGCACCATTGTCGGGTTGACCTTCATTGCGCTGGTGATCATTACCCGCCGTCAGCGCAAGTCTCGCAAAGCCTAAGCCTGCTGGACGAAGGTCAGGCGCACCGCAAAGCCGATCAACAGGCTGCCGAACAGCCACTGTTGCACCCGTTGGGCCGTCGGGCTGTGTTTCAGCCAGCGGCCCAGCGCGGCGCCGGTCAGGGCGTAGGCGCTGTCGAACAGCAGGCCTGCGCCCACCAGCATCGCGCCGAGCAGCGCAAACTGCGTCAGCACCGGTGCGCCATCCGTCACGATGAACTGCGGCAGCAACACCGAACAGAACAGCAGGGCTTTCGGGTTGAGCAGATTGGTCAGCAGGCCGCGACGGATGGCTGCGTACCACTGCGCATGACTGTCCGTCACGGTGCCGGCGTCCAGATCCGGCAGCAGCGTGGTGCGCAGGCATTGAATGCCGATCCACAGCAAGTACGCCGCCCCGGCGATCCGCACGCCATCGAACGTCCACGGCGCCGCCTTGAACAGCGCCGCCAACCCCAATGCTGCGAGCGCGACGTGGCAAGCTCGGGCAATCGCAAGACCCACCGCCGTGGCCAGCGCCGCGCCGCGACCCTGGCGGGCGCCAGTTTGCAACAGCAGGATCATGTCCGGACCGGGCAGCAGATAGACCACCGCCAAAGCCAGGAAAAACAGCCAGAGACTCGCCATGTCGCACCCCTTTCGTTGTCGATTCGGTCGCCTCAGTCTAGGGCTGAAGGGCAGGGCAGGTGGTTGCGTAGTCAGCTTCTAAAGGGCGCTGAATTGGCATAATCTGCGCTCTTTCACCGCGTAAACCATCAGGATCTGCCAACCATGAAACTGGATGCCTTCGACCGCAAGATTCTCGCCGCGCTGCAACGGGACGGGCGCCTGAGCAATGTGCAGCTGGCTGACGAAATCGGTCTGTCGGCGTCGCCGTGTCTGCGCCGGGTGCGGATGCTCGAAGAGGCCGGGGTGATTCGCGGATACCAGGCCAATCTGGATCGCGATGAAGTAGGGTTGGGGCTGACGGTGTTTGTCGGGGTCAAGGTCGAGCGCCACAACGACGAACAGGCCGAGGCATTCCACCGGGCGGTGACGGCATTGCCGGAGGTGATTTCAGCGTTTCTGGTGTCAGGGGAATCGGACTTTCTGCTGCAGGTGGTGGTGCCGGATCTGCGCGCCTACGACCGCTTTCTCACCGGTTGCCTGTTGAAGCTGCCGGGAGTAAGCGATATCCGCAGCAATTTTGCGATCCACACGGTGAAAACGCCCGGCGCGTTGCCGCTGGGGCATCTGCCGTCCTGATACTTCCCGCATTGCGCGGGAAGTATTCGCACAGTGCTTACATCTGCGTCGCCATCCCCTCGACATTCATCGCCGCCTGACGCAACGCTTCGGAGCGGGTTGGATGCGGGTGGCAGGTCAGCGCGATGTCTTCGGCAGAGGCGCTGAACTCCATGGCCACGCAAAACTCGCCGATCATTTCACTGACGCTCGGGCCGACCAGGTGCACGCCGAGGACTTCGTCGGTGCGCTCATCGGCGATGACTTTGGCAAAGCCTTCGGTCTCGTGATTGATCTTCGCCCGGCTGTTGGCGGTGAACGGGAATTTGCCGACCTTGTATGCCCGGCCTTCAGCTTTTAGCTGCTCTTCAGTCTTGCCGACGCTGGCCAGCTCCGGGCGGGTGTAGATCACGTTGGGAATCAGGTCGTAATTGACCTCGCCGGCCTTGCCGACAATCTGTTCGATGCAGGCCATGGCTTCGTCTTCGGCCTTGTGTGCGAGCATCGGCCCGGATGTTACGTCACCGATCACCCACACGCCGGGTGCTTCGGTGCGATGCTGTTTGTTGGCGAGCATGCCGCGTTTGTCGGTGCTCAGGCCGACGTTTTCCAGGCCCAGGCCCTGGGTGTACGGACGACGTCCGATGGCCACCAGCACGTAATCGGCTTCAAGGATTTCCGCGCTGCCGCCAGCGGCAGGTTCGACGCTGAGCTGTACGCCAGTATCGGAGGAGGTGGCGCTGGTCACTTTCGAGCTCAGCTTGAAGCTGATGCCTTGTTTGCTCAGTGAGCGCTGCAAAGTCTTGCCGGCTTCGCCGTCGACACCGGGGCAGATGCGGTCGAGGTACTCCACCACGGTTACTTGCGCGCCGAGCCGGCGCCAGACCGAACCGAGCTCGAGGCCAATTACGCCTGCGCCGATCACCACCAGATGCTTGGGCACTTCGCTCAAGGACAGCGCACCGGTCGAGTCGAGGATGCGCTTATTGTCGATCTCCACGCCGGGCAGGGGAGTGGGCTCGGAGCCGGTGGCGATGACGATGTCCTTCGCGGTTAGCTCGATCCTGCTGCCCTGATCGCCGGTCACGCTGACTTTTCCGGGGCCGTCGATGTGGCCCCAGCCCTTGATCCAGTCGACCTTGTTTTTGCGAAACAGGAATTCGATGCCTTTGGTCAGCCCGCTCACGCTTTCGTCTTTTTGCTTCATCATTTGCGCAAGGTTGAGCGTGGGTTTGACCTCGATGCCGAGGTTGGCGAACTCCGCGCCCAGCGCCGCTTCGTAAAGCTCGGACGCATGCAAAAGCGCCTTGGACGGCATGCAGCCGACGTTCAGGCAGGTGCCACCCAGCGTGGCGCGGCCCTCGACGCACGCGGCCTTGAGGCCCAGCTGGCCGGCGCGGATCGCTGCGTTATAACCGCCGGGGCCACCGCCCAGAATCACCACGTCATAGTTGCTCATGCTCTTACTCCTGGCTGAAGGATGCGGATCGGTAAAAGTAGTTCGCACTGAAAATTACGAACGTAATATGTGCGTTTCCGGACATTTCGGTCAAGGCTTCAGGCAAGCGACAGGTTGCACATCTTTGAATGGCGCAAATGAGTACAAATATTTCACGACTTTCGTTATATCGTAACGATATGTGCAGTGAGCCGAGGGTTTTGGGGGGATATGCAAGTCGATCTGGATGAAGGCACGCCGGTGAACGGATTGCCGCGCTTTCAGCAAGCGGCGACGCAGGGCCGGCGTTTGCGTCGCCTGGCGATCGGTCTGGGCGCGTTGGCCGGGGCAGGGTGGGTACTGGCGTTTTTTGTCGGGCTGTTTGCGCCGCAATCGCTGTGGCCCGCGCTGTTGGTCAATCAGAGCGCGGCGTTGCTGGTGCTGGTGGCCGGTCTGCAATCGGCGTGGTGGGTGACGCAATGGCGGGCACGGGTGATCAATCCCGTCGTCGTGCCGGTTAGCGCTGCGGAAGAACCTGCACCAGAAGGCTGGTACGAGCGGCTGCTGGATCGCATGAGCCAGCGCAGTCTGCACCTGCTCGGGCAGATCGGTGCGGCCACATTGTGGCTGGGCGGGTGGTCGGTGCTTGTGCTGTTAAGCATCGAGCAAATGTGGAATCTGACGCTGCCGGCGGCGGGTGTGGGGTTGTCCGCTACGGTCGGCGCGGCCATCGCGTTGCTGCTGGCGTTCGCTCTGCTGGTACTGGAGCGGCAACTGGCGCAGGAAAACCCGGCGCAATGGCCCGAGGCCGGAGCGCTGGCGCAACTGACGCGCGTGGCAATCATCAGTCTGGTGCTGGGCGCGTTGTGCCTGTTGTTCGCCAGTGACAGTGCGATCTGGCCGGTGCGTCTGGCAGTGTTGATCGGCATTCTGCCTGGGCTGGTTGCCCTGGAATTGCTGTTGCGTGCATTGCTGTCGCTGTTCAGCCCGCGCCGCGAACAACTCGAACCGGCGTTGCTGGCGCGTAGTTTCGTTGCCGATCTGCTGCGCTGGCCGCCACAACCTCTGCTCGCGTTGCAGCACGAATTGCACAACCGCTTCGGCATCGATCTGCGCCAGATCTGGGCCTTCAGTTACATGCGCCGCGCGTTCTTGCCGGTGTTGGTGCTGGTGGCAACGGTAGGCTGGTTGCTCACCGGCCTTCACGAAATACCGATGCAAAGCCGTGGCATTTACGAGCGCTTCGGCAAACCGGTGCAGGTGTTCGGGCCGGGTTTACACGCCGGTTTGCCTTGGCCGCTGGGGCGTGTACTGAATGTTGAAAACGGCGTGGTGCATGAACTGGCGACCAGCGTCGGTGAGAACCCGGCACCCGTACAGTTGGATCCGGCAGAAGGCCCGGCGCCATTCACCGCCAACCGTTTGTGGGATGCCAGCCACGTCAATGACAAGTCCCAGGTTATCGCCAGTAGCCGTGGCGATCAGCAGAGCTTTCAGATCGTCAACATGGACGTGCGCTTCGTCTACCGCATCGGCCTGAGCGATCAAGCCGCGCTGGCCGCCACCTACAACAGCGCCGATGTGCCCACGCTGATCCGCAGCACCGCCAGCCGGATTCTGGTGCATGACTTTGCCTCGCGCACCCTCGACGGATTGCTCGGCGAGGACAGGACCGGGCTCGCCGAAGAAATCGGCCGCGCCTTGCAAAGCGATCTGCAGAAACTCGACAGCGGCGTGGAAATTCTCGCCACGGTGGTCGAAGCGATTCACCCGCCGGCAGGGGCGGCCAATGCCTATCACAGCGTGCAAGCGGCGCAGATCGGTGCTCAGGCGTTGATCTCCCGCGAGCGCGGCGCCGCTGCCGAAGCGAGTAACCAGGCGCAGTTGCAGGCCAGCCTCGCTCGGGATCAGGCCAGTGCCAATGCCCACGAAATCAACGCCACGGCCCGGGCGGCGGACCTGAAATTCAGCGCCGAACAAAAGGCCTACGCCAGCGCCGGCCAGGCCTTCGTGCTGGAGCAATACCTCAGCCAACTCAGCCAGGGTTTGAGCAAAGCCAAACTGCTGGTACTCGACTATCGCCTGGGCGGCAGCAGTAACGCACCGACCATCGACCTGCGTACGTTCACGCTGCCGGCAGATCCGGCGCGCACCACCGCTCAGCCAGGAGCCACCCATTGAGCCAGTCGCACACTCACGATCACCATGACCACAGCGGCCACGATCATGCTCATGGCGGCGGTCATCACCATCACGGGCATCATCACCATCACCACGGTGCGCCGGAAGAGGCGGGGCCTTTTCCGTGGAGACGCATGGGCTGGGCAGCGTTACTGGTGGCGTTCGCCATCGCGGCGGCGAGCCTGGTGCAGGTGCGCTCCGGTGAAGCCACGGTCATCACCCGTTTCGGCAACCCGGCCCGCGTGTTGCTGGAACCGGGTCTGAGCTGGCGCTGGCCGGCGCCGTTCGAAGCGGCGATTCCGGTGGACCTGCGTTTGCGCACGACCTCCAGCGGCTTGCAGGATGTCGGCACTCGCGACGGTTTGCGCATCATCGTTCAGGCGTACGTGGCCTGGCAGGTGCAGGGCGATCCCGACAACGTGCAGCGCTTCATGCGCGCCGTGCAGAACCAGCCGGACGAAGCGGCGCGGCAGATTCGGACGTTTGTCGGCTCGGCACTGGAAACCACGGCCAGCAGTTTCGATCTGGCCAATCTGGTGAACACCGATGCCAGCCAGGTTCGCATCGCCGATTTCGAAGCGCAGTTGCGCCAGCAAATCGATCAGCAGCTGCTCGCCACCTACGGCGTGCGCGTGGTGCAGGTGGGCATCGAACGGCTGACCTTGCCATCGGTGACCCTCACTGCAACGGTCGACCGGATGCGCGCCGAGCGTGAAACCATCGCCACCGAACGCACCGCCATCGGCAAGCGTGAAGCGGCACAAATCCGCTCCGCCGCCGAACGCGATGCGCGCATCGTGCAAGCCGATGCCACGGTGAAAGCCGCCGATATAGAAGCCCAATCGCGGGTGGAAGCGGCGCAGATTTACGGGCGCGCTTACGCAGGCTCACCGCAGCTGTACAACTTGCTACGCTCGCTGGACACCCTCGGCACCATCGTTTCGCCGGATACCAAACTGATCCTGCGCACCGACGCCGCGCCATTCCGGGTGTTGGTCGACGGACCGCCGAATCTCGACAGCAAAAGCGGATCGCAGCCATGAATGAAGTTCCACGTGGAACACATTCGCTGAACAGTCCGTGGATTCAGGCGGGACGTCTGGCGTTTTTCGCGCTGTATGCGGTAACCGTGCTTGCGGCATTAGCCTGGGCGTTTTCCAATGTTCGGCAGATCGATCCGCAGAACCGGGCGGTGGTTTTGCACTTTGGAGCACTGGATCGCATTCAGAATGCCGGGTTGTTATTGGCCTGGCCGCAGCCGTTCGAACAGGTGGTTTTGTTGCCGGCGGCGGATCGGGTGATTGAACGCCGGGTGGAAAATCTGCTGCGCAGTGATCAGGCCATGCAAGCGGATCGTGTCGCCACCTTCGCCACGCCGCTGAGTGACGCGTTGGCCGGCTCCGGTTATCTGCTCACCGGTGATGCCGGAGTGGTGCAACTGGATGTGCGGGTGTTCTACAAGGTCACCGATCCTTATGACTTTGTACTGCAAGGCGAGCATGTGTTGCCTGCGCTGGATCGAGTGGTGACGCGAAGCGCCGTCGCACTGACGGCGGCGCGAGATCTGGACACGATTCTGGTGGCTCGGCCGGAACTGATCGGCGCTGATAATCAGGCCGCCGAACGTCGCGAACGGCTACGTGGCGATCTGGTGCAAGGCATCAACCGACGTCTCGCCGAGTTGAAGGCGAGCGGGCAGGGCATCGGCATCGAAGTGGCGCGGGTCGATGTGCAATCGAGTCTGCCGGAGCCTGCGGTGAGTGCTTTCAACGCCGTACTCACCGCCAGCCAGCAAGCTGACAAAGCGGTCGCCAATGCCCGCACCGAGGCCGAGAAGCTCACCCAGTCAGCCAACGAACAGGCCGACCGCACTCTGCAAGTCGCCCACGCCCAGGCCGGTGAGCGCCTGGCCAAAGCCTCCGCCGACACGGCGACGGTGTTGAGCCTGTCCAAGGCGCAACAGCAGGGTACGGACCCGCAAATGCTGTTGCGTCTGTACCGCGAGCGCATGCCGAAAATTCTCGGTCAGGCCGGTTCGGTCACCACGGTAGACCCGAAAGACGATTCCCGCCTGATCATTCAGGGAGCCAGCAAATGACTGCCACTACCACCGCACCGAGCCTGTTGTCCTCGGCCGAACAGCGCCGCGCCGCGCGCCAGTTGACCTTGGCGATGCTTGCCCTCGGCTTGCTCGGTCTGGGGCTGATCTGGCGCTGGCTGATGCCGGAGCAAACCGGCGTCAGTCAGTTGCTGCTCGGATTTGCCTCTTTATTAGTCGCGGTGCCAGTGATGCGTTCGGCGTGGTTCAGCCTGCGTTATCCGAGCCTGCATGGCATCACCGATCAGTTGATCGCCCTGGCAATGATCGGGGCCTGGGCCACGGGCGATCTGCTCACGGCGGCGCTTTTGCCGATCATCATGATCTTCGGCCACGTGCTGGAAGAGCGCAGCGTGATCGGCTCCCAGGAAGCGATTCATGCCCTCGGCCAACTGACGCGCAGCCATGCGCGCAAGGTGCAGGCGGACGGCTCGATCATCGAAGTCGACAACGGCACGCTCAAGGCCGGCGACAAAGTCGAAGTGCGCGCCGGCGACCGGGTGCCGGCGGACGGTCGGGTTTTATCCGGCCAGGCCAGCCTCGATACGGCGTCGATCACCGGTGAGTCGGTGCCGGTCGAGGCGGGCGTCGGCATGGCGGTGTTCGGCGGCGCGATCAACCTCGACGGGTTGCTGCGAATTGAAGTGACCCGTACCGGGGATGAATCGACCCTCGGCAAAGTCATCGCGCTGATGCAGAACGCCGAACGCTCCAAACCGCCGATCACTCGTTTGCTCGAACGTTATGCCGGCAGTTACATGGTGCTGGTGTTGTTGCTCGCGGCGGTCACCTGGTTCATCACCAACGATGCGCAGGCGATGCTCGCGGTGCTGGTGGCGGCATGCCCTTGCGCATTGGTGCTGTCGGCGCCGGCCACGGCGATTGCCGGGGTAGCGGTGGCGGCGCGGCACGGGATTCTGATCCGCAGTTCGGCGTTCCTTGAGGAATTGGCCGATCTCACTTCGCTGGTGGTCGACAAGACCGGCACCCTGACTTACGGCACGCTGCGCTTGCAGTCGATCAACAGCCCGCGAGCGGATCACGGGTCGGTGATGGCGCTGGCTGCAAGCCTGGGTGCGGCGAGCAGCCATCCGGTGAGCCGCGCGCTGGCCGGACTGGTCAGCGCGGAGGAGGTGCTGGTGCTGACCGATATTCACGAGCGACAGGGGTTGGGCGTAGTGGCCAAGACCGCGCAAGGCGAGGCCGCGCTCGGGCGTCCGGAGCTGTTTGCGCAGTTGGGCATCTCGACCACGGCGATCCCCGAACACGACGGCCCGATTGCCGGGCTGGCGTTGAACGGCGAATTCCTCGCCTGGCTGTTGCTGGCCGACACCGTCAAACCGGAAGCGCGATTTGCACTGAGTGAACTGCGTGACCTCGGGCTGGGGCGGCAACTGCTGTTGACCGGCGACCGGCAAAGCGTCGCGCAGACACTGGCCAAGGATGTCGGCCTGCACGAAGTCGAGGCCCAGGCGTTGCCCGAAGACAAGCTCAATCGAGTGCTCAAGGAAATCGACAACGGCTTCCGGCCGATGGTGGTCGGCGACGGGATCAACGATTCGCTGGCGCTCAAGGCGGGCGTCGTCGGGGTGGCGATGGGAGCGGGCGGCGCGGATATCGCGCTGGCGTCCGCCGATATCGTGCTGATCGGCAGTGACCTGCGTCGACTCGGCACCTGCGTGCGCCTCAGCCGTCAGTGCCGACGGACCTTGCAAGTGAACGTGATCATCGGTCTGGGCTGGACGCTGGCCATCGTAGTGTTCGCGGCCTTCGGCTGGCTCGGTGCAGCGGGCGCGATGATCGCTGCATTGCTGCACAACCTGAGCACGTTGCTGGTGCTGGGCAATGCCGGTCGCCTGCTGCGTTTTCAGGAACCGCTGCTGAAGCTGAAAGCGTCGGACTGATCATTTTTCGAACTGTGCGCCGCTCTCGCAGTCATTTGAGAAGGCGCACTGAAGCAAGGATGACAGCGCCATTACAGCCTCTGCGGCTGATAGTCGGCGACTATCAAATCGATAGCCTGCTAATTTTCAAGGATGGTCTACCCTCAGATCAGACGTCTGAAACCAGGGGGATATTCCATGCTCGCGCAACTTCCACCGGCCTTACAGAATCTGCAGCTTCCGCTTCGCCTGCGACTCTGGGACGGCCATGAATTCAATCTGGGCCCGACGCCCAGCGTCACCATCGTGGTCAAGGACCCGCAGATGGTCACCCAGTTCACCCATCCAAGTCTGGACGCATTGGGTGCGGCCTTCGTCGAGGGCAAGCTCGAACTGGAGGGCTCGATCAGCGAAGTCATCCGGGTGTGCGATGAGTTGAGCACGGCGCTGCTCAATGAAGACGAAGAAAGTCAGCCGGTGCGCACCGTGCACGACAAGGAAACCGACGCCAAAGCCATATCCTACCATTACGACCTGTCCAACGCGTTCTACCAGCTGTGGCTGGACAGCGACATGGCGTATTCCTGCGCGTATTTCGAAACCGGCAGCGAATCCCTGGAGCAAGCCCAGCAAGCCAAGTTCCGGCATCTTTGTCGCAAGCTGCGTCTGCAGCCAGGCGATTATCTGTTGGACGTCGGTTGCGGTTGGGGCGGATTGGCGCGTTATGCCGCCCGCGAGTTCGGCGCCAAGGTCTTCGGTATCACCCTGAGCAAAGAGCAACTGGCCCTGGCCCGCGAGCGAGTCAAAGCCGAGGGGCTGGAAGATCAGATCGAACTGCAACTGCTCGACTATCGCGATCTGCCCCAGGACGGGCGTTTCGACAAAGTGGTCAGCGTCGGCATGTTCGAACACGTCGGTCATGCCAACCTCGCCGAATACTGCAAAACCCTGTTCGGTGCGGTGAAAGAGGGCGGCCTGGTGATGAACCACGGCATCACCGCCAAGCACACCGATGGCCGTCCGGTCGGACGCGGTGCCGGGGATTTCATCGAGAAGTACGTGTTCCCCAACGGCGAGCTGCCGCACCTTGCGATGATCTCGGCCGAGATCAGCGAAGCGGGTCTGGAGATCGTCGACGTCGAGAGTCTGCGCCTGCACTACGCGCGCACCCTGGATCACTGGAGTGAACGGCTGGAAGACAACCTCGAAGCCGCCGCGAAACTGGTGCCGGATCAGGCGCTGCGCATCTGGCGTCTGTACCTGGCGGGCTGCGCTTACGCATTCGCTCGGGGCTGGATCAATCTGCATCAGATCCTTGCCGTGAAGGCCCATGCCGACGGCAGCCATGAACTGCCGTGGACGAGGGATGACATCTACAACCCTTGAACCTAGAGAATCGGTGAAATAAGCCGGGCGATCCGCATGCCGACCTGTTGCAGGCGGTGGATCTCCCGGCTTTCTTCTTTGGCGACCTCGTAGGCCTGGGCGAAGTCATCGTTGAGCATCTGTTCCACGCTGGCGGCGAATTCGCTGTCGACGGTCAGCAGCATCACTTCGAAATTCAGCCGGAACGAGCGGTTGTCCAGATTGGCGCTGCCGATGGCGCTGATTTCACTGTCGATCAACACCACTTTCTGATGCAGGAAACCCGGCTCGTAGCGGAATACCCGCACGCCAGCGCGTACCGCTTCGAACGCGTACAGGCTGGAGGCGGCGTAGACGATGCGGTGGTCGGGACGCGAAGGCAGCAACAGGCGCACGTCGACTCCGCGCAAAACTGCCAGGCGCAACGCCGCGAACACGGCTTCGTCGGGAATGAAGTAGGGGCTGGTGATCCACACGCGCTCGGTGGCGGCGTGGATGGCCTCGACGAAGAACAGCGAGCAGGTTTCGTAGGCATCCGCCGGGCCGCTGGCGAGCAACTGGCAAAGCACGCCATCCTCCGGGTACGCGTCCGGCAGGATCAGCGGCGGCAATGACCGCGCGGCCCAGAACCAGTCTTCGGCAAATGACTCCTGCATGCACGCCACCACGGGACCGCGCACCTGGACGTGGGTGTCGCGCCACGGTGCCAGCGGTGGTTTTTCACCCATGTATTCGTCGCCGACGTTGTGCCCGCCGACAAACCCGATCAGCCCGTCGACCACCACGATCTTGCGGTGGTTGCGAAAATTCACTTGGAAACGATTGAGCCAGCCACTGCGGGTGGCGAACGCCTTGACCTCGATGCCGCCATCGCGCAGCGTCTGCACGTAGCTGTGGGGCAGGGCGTGGCTGCCGATGCGGTCGTAGAGCAAATGAATCACCACGCCTTCGGCCGCTTTCTTCAGCAGCAGATCACGCAGGCGCTGACCGAGACGATCGTCGTGAATGATGAAAAACTGGATCAGCACCGCTTCCCGCGCTTGGTCGATTGCGTGGAAAATCGCCTCGAAGGTAGCGGCACCGTTGATCAGCAATCGCACTTCATTATTGGCCAGGCATGGCATGCGTCCCAGCTTCGGCATTGCGCGCAACGAGTCGTAAGCATTCGAGGCGCGGGCGGTCAGGGCTTCCTCCACCCACGGCCGCCAGTTGAGTTCGGAAATCGCCTGGCGCATCTGTTCGTTGGCCTGGCGGCGGGCCTTGATGTAGCCATCGAAGGTGCTGCGGCCGAACACCAGATAAGGGATGAGGGTGAGGT
>Ga0207696_1001176_pt1 | contig 14924 bp, 15 predicted proteins | sample KBSS54metaG_FD_184403 | JGI IMG/M metagenome (GOLD analysis project Ga0207696, IMG submission 184403) | Switchgrass rhizosphere microbial communities from Kellogg Biological Station, Michigan, USA - KBS S5-4 metaG (SPAdes) (version 2) | ecosystem: Host-associated > Plants > Roots > Rhizosphere >...
CCAGAAAGATGGCATGGAGCGTCAAATGACGCAGCTGGCACAACTGGGTCTGCTGAGCCGTTTCGTTGGCATGCTGACCGACAGCCGCAGTTTCCTGTCATACACCCGCCACGAATACTTCCGTCGCATCCTCTGCCAGATGATTGGCCGCTGGGTTGAAGCGGGCGAAGCTCCAGCTGATATCAAGCTGTTGGGCCAAATGGTGGAAAACATCTGCTTTAACAACGCCCGAGACTACTTTGGCATTGAACTGAACTAATCAGGCTCTGAGGTTGATATGCAATACATCAAGATCCATACGCAAGATAACGTCGCTGTTGCGTTAGTGGACCTGGCTGAAGGTGAAGTCGTTACCGTCGAAGGGGCAGAGGTGACTCTGCGCCAGCCGGTACTGCGCGGCCACAAATTTGCGCTTGGCACCATCGCGCAAGGTGAGAATGTTGTTAAGTACGGTTTGCCGATTGGCCACGCGTTGGCCACCATTGAAGCCGGTGAGCACATTCACTCACACAATGCGCGTACTAATCTGAGCGACCTGGATGAGTATCGCTATCAACCTGATTTCCAGTCTCTTGCAAGCCAGGCAGCGGACCGTGAAGTCAACGTTTATCGCCGTGAGAACGGTACGGTCGGTGTGCGTAATGAGTTATGGATTTTGCCCACTGTCGGTTGTGTCAACGGCATTGCACGCCAAATCCAGAACCGTTTCCTGAAGCAGAATAACGACGCCGAAGATATCGACGGCGTGTTCCTGTTCAGCCATCCGTTTGGTTGCTCTCAGTTGGGTGAAGACCACATCAACACCCGCACCATGCTGCAAAATATGGTGCATCATCCGAATGCAGGTGCGGTACTGGTGATTGGCCTCGGTTGTGAAAACAACCAGGTGAGTGCCTTCCGCGAAACGCTGGGCGAATACGATGCGTCGCGCGTGAAGTTTATGGTTTGCCAGCAGCAAGACGACGAAGTAGAAGCCGGGCTTGAGCAACTGCAAGAGCTGTATGAAGTGATGCGTCACGACAAGCGCGAACCAGGTAAAATCAGCGAACTAAAATTCGGCCTTGAATGCGGTGGTTCAGATGGTTTGTCCGGTATTACGGCAAACCCAATGCTGGGCCGTTTCTCCGACTATATGGTGGCGAACGGTGGCACGACTGTGCTGACGGAAGTGCCGGAAATGTTTGGCGCTGAACGCATTCTGATGAGCCATTGCCGCGACGAAGCAACGTTTGAAAAAACCGTCACCATGGTGAACGACTTCAAACAATACTTCATCGAACACAACCAGCCGATCTACGAAAACCCATCACCAGGGAACAAAGCTGGCGGTATCACCACGCTCGAAGAAAAATCCCTCGGCTGCACGCAAAAAGCCGGTGAGAGCGAAGTGGTTGATGTGCTGCGTTATGGCGAGCGCCTGAAAACGCCAGGTCTGAACCTGTTAAGCGCACCAGGTAACGATGCGGTTGCAACCAGCGCACTGGCTGGAGCAGGTTGCCACATGGTGCTGTTCAGCACCGGGCGCGGCACGCCATACGGTGGTTTTGTGCCAACTGTTAAAATCGCAACTAACAGTGAACTGGCGACCAAAAAGCCGCACTGGATTGATTTTGACGCAGGCAAACTGCTGCACGGCAGCGATATGAATACCTTGCTGACTGAGTTTATCGACACCATTGTTGATATTGCCAACGGTAAAAAGACCTGTAATGAACGTAATGATTTCCGCGAATTAGCCATCTTTAAAAGCGGCGTTACGTTGTAAAAAACCCCTTAGGTGATAACATGAAACGGCATTTTGATTTTCGAAATGCCGTTTTTTTTCGCCTAATTTTACTCACAAGGATTAGTCATGACCGCGTATTGGGTTGCCCAGGGCGTCGGCGTTCTCGCCTTTTTGGTCGGCATTACCACCTTCATCAATCGCGATGAACGGCGTTTCAAACTGCAACTGGCGGCATACAGCGCCATCATCGGCATTCACTTCTTTTTGATGGGCGCAAGCCCGGCGGGCATGAGTGCCGAACTTAACGCGTTCCGCACGGTTATCTCTTTGCGTACGCGTAGCTTGTGGGTAATGGGGATTTTCATTGCACTAACCCTGGGGTTAGGCCTGGCGAAATTTGATCATGCAATGGAATTGCTGCCGATTGCCGGAACTGTTGCCAGTACCTGGGCGTTGTTCCGCTGCAAAGGGTTGACGATACGCTGTGTGATGTGGTGTTCAACGGCTTGCTGGGTGACGCATAACTTCTGGCTGGGATCGATTGGCGGGACATTAATCGAAGGGAGTTTTTTGGTGATGAATGGCCTGAACATCGTTCGTTTCTGGCGTATGCAAAGGCGAGGAATTGATCCGTTTAAGGTCGAAAAAGAAGTGCAGCAACAAGAGGGATAATCGGACTCTTTTGTAGGTCGGTTAAGCGCAGCGCCACCCGACAAATCTCAGTTATGTTACTCCCTGCCTCGTAAGACAGGGAGCGTTAAACATTAACCGCGTAACGGGTTTTTATCCGCCAGGCGTGCATCTTCTGCCTGGCAAGCCGCCGCTGTAAACAACACATCTGTTGAGGAGTTGAGTGCGGTTTCGCAAGAATCCTGCAACACGCCGATGATAAAGCCGACAGCGACTACCTGCATGGCAATCTCATTCGGGATACCAAACATGCCGCAGGCCAGTGGGATCAGCAGCAAAGAACCGCCCGCCACACCAGAAGCCCCGCAAGCACACAGCGAAGCGACCACACTCAGCAGCAGCGCAGTAGGTAAATCTACCGGCACGCCCAGAGTATTCACCGCCGCCAGCGTCAGCACGGTAATAGTGATTGCCGCACCCGCCATATTGATGGTTGCACCCAACGGGATAGAGACAGAATAGGTATCGCGGTCCAGATTCAGCTTCTCGCACAGCGCCATGTTCACGGGAATGTTGGCCGCAGAACTACGGGTAAAGAAGGCGGTAACGCCACTTTCACGCAGGCAAGCAAACACCAGTGGGTACGGGTTGCGACGAATCTTGATGAACACCAGCAGTGGGTTGATCACCAGCGCCACACCGAACATGCAGCCAACCAGCACCAACAACAGTTGTGCATAGCTCCACAGTGTTTCAAAGCCAGTGGTTGCCAGTGTTGATGCGACCAGGCCAAAAATACCGACTGGGGCAAAGCGAATCACCACTCTAACGATGAACGTCACTGCGTCGGAAACATCGTTAATCAGATTTTTGGTGCTTTCATTGCCGTGGCGCAGAGCAAAGCCCAGACCCACAGCCCACACCAGAATCCCGATGTAGTTGGCGTTCAGCAGCGCATGAATTGGGTTTGCAACCATGCTCATCAGCAGACCGCGCATGACTTCTACAATGCCTGATGGCGGGGTGATGTCCGTTGCGCCAGTCACCAGATGTAGCGTTGAAGGGAACGCGAAACTGATCACCACAGCGGTCAATGCAGCGGTGAAGGTACCCAGAAGATAAAGAACCAGAATCGGACGGATACTGGTTTTCTGACCATGTTTGTGGTTAGCAATGGATGCCATAACCAACATCAGAACCAGTACCGGAGCGACGGCTTTCAACGCTCCAACGAATAATGTACCGAGCAACCCAACGGCAATTGCCGCAGGTTTTGAAATAGCTGCCAGCGCGATACCGAGCACCAGTCCAACCAAAATCTGTTTTACCAGACTGCCCTTTGCCAGGCGATTTAGAATACCTGGGGATTGTGTTGCCATGAATAACCTTCCTGTTTAGTGTGTCGTCCCATCCTGGCCTGCACTCTAAGGTGCTTTTCGACCGGATGTATAGATTGGTGTTTGCCTGGTTGAGTATAAGGAAATGTCTCAGGGTAGTAAGTAGTAAACACTGATTATTTCGGTATAAGCTAGTTTTTATAACTAAATTTTAACAAATGTGTGACATTAGCGGCACTTCGCACAGTTGATATCGTAAAAAGAAAAACCCCGCCAAAGACGGGGTCAGAGAAGTTTTTCGAAGGTCGGATAAACGTAGTGCCATCCGACGAAATATTACTTCGCGAGTCTCTTCTGATCGTTACGGTAGTTAACAATAGCGTTAATGATCAATGTTAACGCCAGAATGCCACCCACCACGCCCAGCGAAATCGCGATTGGGATATGGTAGAAATCGACAATCATCATCTTCACCCCGATAAATATCAGGATAATCGCCAATCCATACTTCAGCATGGTGAAGCGCTCAGCTACGCCCGCCAGCAAGAAGTACATTGCACGCAAACCGAGGATGGCAAACAGGTTTGAAGTCAGCACGATGAACGGGTCGGTCGTTACCGCAAAAATAGCCGGAATACTGTCTACCGCGAAAATCACATCGCTCAATTCAACCAGAATCAGCACCAGCAGCAACGGAGTGGCGAACAGCACCCCATTTTGGCGGGTGAAGAACCTTTCGCCCTCGATTTTATCCGTCATGCGCAGGTGGCCGCGAATCCAGCGTACCAGCGGTTTATCGCCAATACCGCCTTCATCTTCTTTCGACAGCGCCATCTTGAAACCGGTGAACAGCAAGAAGGCGCCGAACACATACAGCAGCCACTCAAACTGAGAAATTAGCCAACTGCCGGCGAAAATCATAATGGTACGCAGCACAATCGCGCCCAGCACGCCGTAGACCAGCACGCGGCGCTGCAATGCAGCAGGAACAGCAAAGTAGCTGAACAGCATCAGCCAGACGAAGACGTTATCCACCGCCAGCGCTTTTTCAATCAGGTAACCGGTGAGGAAGGCGAGGGCTTGTGTATCCGCTACTTCACGGCCAGATGTCCCGGTGAGATACCACCAGAATGCTGCGTTAAACAGCAGCGAAAGCGAAACCCAGACCAGGGACCAGGCGGCCGCCTGCTTCATGGACATGGTGTGCGAGCCTTTACGTCCCTGAAGAAGGAGGTCGATAGCCAGCATGATGACGACCACGACGGCAAAACCGCCCCACAGTAATGGAGTGCCGACACTATTCATAAAATTATTCCTATAAAAACAAAAACGGCCAACGTCGGAAGACGCCAGCCGCTAATGCTTGCAACAGGGATCTCGCCTTCCGGCAAGGTCTCACTTACAACGTTTTAAACGTTGCTCGGTAACCGGGTGCTTTCACACCGTAATGACGATTAACCGACAATGAAGTTACTCCCCTTTGCGGGTAACAAAATATTACGGATGCTACAATCCGTCAACATGCTGCTACCCCGCTTTTACACACCTTTACGCCGGTAGCTGCACCGAGACATCATCCGCCGGGAATTTCACGCCGGTTTGTGCGCGGATCTCGGTACTCAGGGCCGCAGTAGAACGCGACGTCACCAGACCTGGATGATTCACTTCGTTGTCATTGACCAGACGAGCAAAGACTTCGGCTTCATAAAGCATAGTATTAATATGCTGTGGGAGCGTCAGATCCTGCGGTTTTCCACCACGAGGAATAAAGGTGACGCGCTGGCATTCAGAGATTTTTTCAATCACCAGCGAACCGGCTTCGCCCTGAATCTCGCTTGGGATAGTGGAGTCGCTCACTTTTGAGTGCAGCAGATTCACATCGAAATCGCCATAATTCATCTGCACCGAACCATGCGCATCGACACCGCTTTCCAGCAGGCTGGCGGTCGCGTGAACCGAATACGGCTCGCCCCACAGCGCAACCGCCGAGGCCAGCGTATAAAAACCGATATCCATAATCGAGCCGTTGGAAAACGCCGGATTAAAGGTGTTTGGGTTCTCGCCATCGAGATAACGCTGATAGCGCGAGGAATACTGGCAATAGTTGAGCATCACTTTGCGGATCTTGCCCACTTTCGGCAACGCCTGTTGCAGCGCGATAAAGTTCGGCAGACTGGCCGTTTTGAACGCTTCGAACAACACCACCTGGTTTTCACGCGCGCAGGCAATCGCTGCTTCCACTTCACGCAAATTAGACGCCAGCGGCTTCTCGCAAATCACATGCTTTTTGTGGCGGAGAAATAGCAACGTTTGCGGGGAGTGCAGAGAATTTGGGCTGGCGATGTAAACCGCATCAATCGCGTCGCTCTTCGCCATCGCATCGAGATCGGTAAAGAGATGTTCCACCGGATAGTCACTGGCGAAGGTTTGCGCCTGTTCCAGCGAGCGGGAGTAGACCGCGGTGAGTTTATATTTGCCACTTTCGTGGGCAGCATCGACGAACTGACGGGTGATCCAGTTAGTTCCAATAACAGCGAGGCGTATCATAAACGGGTGCTATCTCCAAAGGGGATTATCTTTGAAAGACTATCATGATGTGTGGGGAAAACCAGTGCTGGGCTAGCGTTTTCTGAGAAGTGCATTCAGCCAAATCTCGTCACGCTCGGGGCGCTTATCCGCCGTCGTCCACATCGTTTCAATATCTATTTCCGAAATGGACTCCAGTAATTTATTGAGACTGGTTTCATTCATATCCGTAAACCGACGCCCATCTTTCTCTCGCTCACTTTCGCCATACTTAAACGAGACATACCAAGTGCCGCCGGATTTCAGCGCATCAGTTAGTTTGTGCATCACAACCGGTAATTCTTGATTGGGAACGTGGAGCAGAGAAGCGCAACACCAGATGCCGTCGTACTTTTTCTTAGCACTGATATCGGCAAACGTCATTTGTTGAACGGACAAACCGCTATGTTGCGTTGCCAACGCCACCATTTCTGAAGAGGCGTCAAATGCATCAACGATATAACCCATTTCATGGAATGCTTTAGCATCACGCCCGGAACCGCAGCCTGCATCCAGCACCGCCGCACCAGGTTGTAAATGACGGGTAAAAGATTCGTACAGCGAAGACATGTCAACATTCACGGTGCCGTCGAAAAAGGTCTGGGCATTGTTTTGGTAATAATTAAGCGTCATCAGAATGTGGCCTCGCCTTCTGCTTTCGGTTCCCAGGTGTGGAACAGTCTGTTGTTTTTGACTTTATTCCAGTGGCTTTCAAGAAAATCTATCCGCCGTTCTGGCTGCGTTCCAGTCTGATTCACAATGGTTTCATGGAGTGGCAGTTTGCTTTGAATAAAGTACTCGTTACGGGCGTGCAATCGCTGCAACAGTTTACGGCTCGGTAAATGCGATGATTTACCCGCCACGCCACGGTTACAGCATTTACATGCCAACACCAGATTCCACACGCCATTGATATTGTTTACCTCTTCACGCGCAGACCACGGAATGAAGTGATCAACGTCAGCCAGTTCGGCGTCACCAGGTATCAGACTGATGGGTTTAAAACAGTAGAAACAACGACCTTTCTGGTAACCATTCAAACTGTCCCGGCAACTGGTGATATCGACTCGCCTTTCATTAATACGGCTAAACAGAAGCTGATTTTGCTCATCGAACTCAACCGCAACCAGATTCCGTGAAACGCCCATCGCCCAGGCCTGCTCAACCAAATTCCATCGCGCGTTCGTTTCAAAGGCCAGATTCTGATATTGCTGGCGTTCGCTCAGCTGGTAAAAATTATCGGTAAGCCGGATTCCCTTATGCGTTTTTCGCTCATCAAGGAAAAAGCGCTTCTCGATCTCGCCTTGATTAACGTTATGGAAGGCATCAATCACATTGCTAAACCCGAGCCGCACTGTGGTTTCCATCAATTTATCCTGCGATATCTCACCATTATTAAACTGCACACAGGCTTCCAGATACTGACTGCCCCGGGATGTGATTTGCTTTGGAGCATGTAACAGATGCTCGCAAAGATGGCGACTAAACGGAACGGCAAGATCTTCAAGCGTGACCAGGTCGCTACCTGATTTATCTACATCATACAAAGCGTGCGCGAGGGCAAATTTGTAAGATGCGACGTTTCTTCCAAAAAGGATTACTCCGCGCCAATAGTTCTCAAGCGTGGGGTCAGCCTGATAAAAATCCATTCACGTCTTCCCGGTTACGATTTGGTGATGCAGAAGGGGAGTTGGGTTACTGAAACCTGTAACGTGATCACATAACAAATGAAAGGTGATGTAAACCTGGGAACGATAGATTTAGTGAATTTGTGAGCTATACAGGCCGGGAAGAGCAGTAGAAAGGGTAAGGAGTTGAAGATGCGCTGATTTTTTCAGCACTCAGCACGTAAACGATAGAATGGGGCTTGCAAGGTTAAGCACGACAGGTATAATCCCCAACGTTTTCCGCATACCTCTTCGTGCCGAAGTGGCGAAATCGGTAGACGCAGTTGATTCAAAATCAACCGTTGAAAGACGTGCCGGTTCGAGTCCGGCCTTCGGCACCATTTGAATGTTCGAGAACGTCCGTAACAGTCCGTAAGTTACTAAAAATAAAGCCGAAAGGCTTTTTTTTTGGTCCCAATTCGTCCGAGCACATCCGTTGCAATCCGGACATTGGTGGGGGCATAATTGGGGGCATCTTTACTTCGATTGAAAATGTGCCCCCAAAATGAAGCTCAATGCCCGCCAAGTCGAAACAGCTAAACCAAAAGAGAAAACCTACAAAATGGCCGATGGTGGCGGTTTGTATCTTGAGGTTACGAGCAAAGGATCTAAATACTGGCGCATGAAGTACCGGCGACCAGTGGATAAGAAAGAAGACAGATTAGCTTTTGGTGTCTGGCCTACTATCACTCTTGCCGAGGCTCGAGCAAAACGTGATGAAGCTAAAAAACTCCTGGTTCAAGGGATAGATCCCAAAGCTGAGCAGAAAGAAGCTCAAGCTGAAACCTCCGGTGCCTATTCCTTTGAAACTATCGCGCGGGAATGGCACGCCAGTAATAAGCGGTGGGGTGAATACCATAGCTCGCGTGTGCTCCGTTATCTGGAACTGTATCTTTTCCCACATATTGGCTCTGCTGATATTCGTAAACTCAAAACCAGCAATCTCTTAGCACCAATTAAAGTTGTGGATGCCAGTGGAAAACACGATGTAGCACAGCGGCTGCAACAACGGGTTACGGCTATCATGCGTTATGCTGTTCAGAACGATTACATTGATTCTAATCCTGCCAGCGACATGGCCGGGGCGCTAACCTCAGCCAAAGCTCGCCATTATCCAGCATTACATTCAAGCCGATTCCCTGAGTTCCTTGCTCGCCTTGCTGCCTATCGTGGCCGTAAGATGACGCGCATTGCAGTCGAGTTATCGCTACTGACTTTCGTTCGCTCCAGTGAGATGCGATTTGCTCGATGGGATGAGTTTGATTTTGATAACGCTTGTTGGCGTATACCGGCACAGCGTGAGGAAATCAAAGGTGTGCGTTACTCCTATCGTGGAATGAAGATGAAGGAGGAACATATCGTTCCGTTAAGTACTCAGGCTTTAGCTTTGCTGGATGAGTTGAAACAGCTCACTGGGGATAATCCGAGGCTGTTTCCTGGTGATCATGATCCAAACAAAGTTATGAGTGAAAACACGATTAATAATGCGCTCAGGGCTATGGGCTATGACACTCAAACGGAAGTCTGCGGGCATGGATTCAGAACAATGGCACGTGGAGCTTTGGGTGAGTCAGGTTTATGGAGTGATGATGCTATAGAACGTCAGTTAAGCCATTCTGAGCGTAATAATGTTCGTGCAGCTTATATCCATACTTCTGAGCATTTGGATGAACGTAGATTGATGGTGCAGTGGTGGGCTGATTATTTAGATGAAAACAAAAATAAATATATAACCGCTTATGATTTTGCTAAAAAGATAGACGGCTATTATATCTAAGGTGGATTTTCAAAAAATTTATATTTTCAATTTTTATGATACAATGTAATTATTGTTGATTTTGGATTAATTATGAAAATGTTAAATGACTCATTGATACGAACAGAGTTTGTTAGAAAACATATAAAAGACCGTTCGATAGTTTTTCATGAATTGGCTGTGAAGAGAGGTGTTGCTATTGCGGATATAGTAACTGTCAACAGCTTTGCTCATTGTTATGAAATTAAGAGTGACGTTGATAGTCTTTCTCGGTTGCCATCACAAGTAAATTCATTTAGTGACGTTTTCAAAAAAGTTACTTTAATTACAACTTTTAAACATTTAACTAAATCCCAATATATTATACCTTCTTGGTGGGGGGTGGTTGTTGCAAGAAAAGTAAAGGAAGAGGTTGTATTTAATTATGTAAGGAAATCAAAAATGAATCCGAAAGACACATCGGCTGATTTGTTAAAAATATTATGGAATGATGAGCTTAGGAGTATTCTCTCTTCAAGAGATATTCCATTTAAGAAAGGATTTAATCGAGATGAGTTAGTTAACGTTATTCTCAAAAACTCATCTTCGAAATTTATAAATGATATGTTTTTGGCTAAAATGAATGAGCGTGTTAATCAATCTCATCATAAATAAAATTAACATGTTGGCTCATACATGCTGTAATCCATGTGGTTGGATTGCCACTTTCATCAGTTGTCATGTCACTTATTCGTGCAAAATATTTTTCTCCAAATGAAAAGTCAGTTCTAAACCCCATTATTGAAGTGAAGTATAAAGCCATGTCTTTATACTGCTTATAGCCTCTTGGATGTTGAGATGTTATTTTACCTCTGCTGACAATATATTCTCTTTCTAAGGTGTATGTTATTTTTGGTACTATTGGGATCCCTTTTCCATCTTTTGTTGTGATTTCCATAAAGTCTGGAGAAACAACCCCATAGTCGCCATAAGTTAAACTGGCATAATTTAATTCTACATTAGAAACTAATTCCCACAATTTCAACTCCAGTAAAGGGATTAACTCAGTAGAGCCAGTCCCAACATAATCTTTTATTGATGCAGGAAACGATGAGGACGTAACTATCAATAAGCAGTCTATTTTATTCTCTTCAATTGCCATTGCGAACTTTTCAATTCGTTTTGAAAAAATTAAAATATCATCTTTTTTGATAATTCGATTATCAACTATAAAATCAACAAAATTAGTGTATTTAATTAAGCTTGAATATAAATCCAATATTTCTGATAAGGTTAATCGTAAGGCTGTAATATCATCAATATGTAGTCTTATAAGTACACGAGTATTCTTGAAAGCTTTCAATAAATCAATTACTTCTGACTGGTATTGGGCATCCCTATCAATACCAGTGACTAATCCTAAATTAAAACCAGAAGATAAAATTTTATGATAAAAACGATATGGATGAGAACCATCACTATGTCGTAAGGTTAGGCTTATATCATTGTGATCAATGAAAAATAATTTTTTTGAGTCCCAGTGCTTTGTTATGTTATTAAAAAAATCTTCTTGTTTTTTTATGATATCTGGGCTTGTATTGCCATCAACTTTTGCGGTTAAATCAAACACAGGGACAATGCTCATCTCTTTGGCGTTTAGAGTCTTTATTGTGTTAAAATCGCCTCTTTTTGTTTTTAAGAAAATGAAATATTTCATTTTGATAAGAGCTCCCTGATAGAGTATTTGTGAACTAGCTTACTAAATAACTCGTAATTACCAGTTTCATTTCTTAATTTACCAGCTAGTATTATTGGGTGTATGCTTTGGCTGTGTGCAAGTTCATTTAAACTATCTTCTGTTTGTTTCCGTCGGAACTCGCATCTTCTCCAAATGGAACTACTGATAATTGATTCAGATGCAAAGTAATTAGCTTCGTCTTCTATTTCGGATATGTTTGTTAGATCAAAATCTTCGATGATTGCATTGTCAAGTCGCTCGTAATGCAATGCTATATGTGACAGTTCATGGGCAAGTGTGAACCAGAAATTATCTAACCGATCATATCTTAGTGAAAGCGCAATAATTGGATTCCCTTTTTTGTTTCTGTAAACTAACCCATCAACACCAAGCCCAGGCAAAGTTGGTTCAATAATGAACCCTATGCCACTATACTTAAGGTAGTCACTAATACTGGCAATGAATGATATATCTGGGCTTTTTTTAATAATTTCAGAGATGAAATGCTTATCAATGTTATTTTTATACGGTGGTAGTTCATGAAAATCTTTCGCTTTAATATTTATTAAACCTTGCCAGATAGTAATCAAAACATTTCTTTTGTCACTCTGGGGAAGATTTCCTGCTTTGAATAATGGTGTCGCATTGTTTTTGGCTGCGCGAGAAAGTAGTTTGAAAACTTCAAATTCTTTATTTTTATTGTCTGAAATGGCTTTTCTATGTACAAGTTCATCCAATGGGATATTTTTTTTGTTTTCATCTATCCAAAATATAAGGTCAGCGAATCTTTCTATTTGAGATAATTCATTTCCTGATGAAATGGTCGGGACTTTATCTTCCATGTCATCGTAAAAGGCAAAGTCTATTATTTTTTTCATATTATAATGCCCCGGCTTGAAGTTTATCTAATTCAAAGTAGCGAAGCCCTTCGTGTGAGACATCAATGCCTAAATCAATCATTTTGAAATTTCTATAAAAAGGCTCAGCAGCGGGAAGAGCATGAAGACCCAGACAGCCTTCTAAGCCGCGTTGTTTGCTATAATTACAAACGGCGATTACCAATCGACTACCTACACCCTTGAATAATTTATTGTCACCCAGCGTTTGACGATTCCAGGGCGCAACGGCAAGCCTGTCTATGTAAACAATATTACACCCCGCAGCAATTTTTGATGGTTCCGGAAAATATGCATGTAATATCCCTTGCACCTCCTTTCCATCACAATTTGCAGTGAGATAAAAAGTTTCTAGCGAGTAACCATCTGGGCTTTTTATTATCTCTTCCCAGTCCCAGAAGTAATCATGGATGTTTTGTTCACCGACTCTTTTTATAAATTCTTTTCTGTTAAGACAAGAGTTCTTTATGGTGACTATTTCTTTTTGGGACTCGGCTCCCCAAAAATCTAAAACCTCCTGAAGATATTTATCATTCGCTTTATGGAACGTACTGTATTCGTATTCTCTCTGTTTTAACGGGGAGTATATTTTTCCAGAATCAATACAAAACATAATTTCATCCTTAAGTGGTTGCTTAGTGCAGTCGCAATAATCTGATGCGGGCACAGGGCATTGATCCTGTTTAATTTATGCCTAAAACACCATCAAAAACAATCGTTTTAATCTATTCAGTACAACTTAAATTGAAAAGTGTGAACATGACAAAGGGAACATCAGTGTTGACTTGTATACCTTCATCGCAACTGAGCCTTAAGAGCTTCGCTGAGCCGAACGTAGACCATTTTAAAGCGTTATTTTAGCAGCTTGTATAAGTTTTATGCGCTACGTTTTGAACATAAAAAATAAAATAATTAAAACGTGCAGCGCGCAATGCTATCCCCGCCACGCCTGCCCGCTTCATGGGTGGGTTTTAATGCAGATGCACGAACACCCCGGAGCCGCGCCAGCTCTGGGGTGATGAGGTGTGAAAAATACGGGGTTTTACATGCAAAACCATGCACCGTAATGCATGGTTTAATTGAATTAAATGGCGGGATTTTCAGGTCGATTGTATGCGGGTGGTTGCTGGCTCAGTTCTGCCTGCCGGTGCGCGTAAACATGGTTTTGTGCCGGTGTATATTTCTGCTGATTATCAGCCCGTGAAGCCTTATCAGGCCTGAATCCGATGGACGTTAAAATGTCGCTGTTTTCCGCTGTGTAATGAATTTCCGGTCCGGTCGCCAGATAATCCCGCAGAGCTTCCCCGATGTAATGCGTCGCTCGACGTATGGCCATCTCACGGACTGACGCCTGAAGCTGAATTAATCCCCATTAATTCCGGTGCCAGCGTGCTGACCAGCGCTGCCCCGTTCTGCTTCATAAACGCATCGAGTGAATGGCAAATACTGGTGTGCTGTACCGCTTCATGCGAGCGAATATAACGCCCCGCTGCACAGGTGATTTCCCACTGTTTAACGTCGATATATTCACTCAGATAAGTAATCTGCTCCGCGTTCCGGGGATGTCCCGGTGCGAGCTGTTCATCCAGCGCTGTCTCGGCAGCTTTCAATTCATCTTTTTTATTCTGCCAGGCGGTTTTATTCGCCTGACACACGGCAAAGGCCTGCTGTAATGGTGTGTCGCTCATGGATTCATCCCCGGTAGGTCATTGTGTCGCTGACTGTCGCTGTTTCGGTGCTTTATCCATTTCCCCCTGGATAAATTCATCTGCCGGTTCATCACCGGTCACCGGATGACAAATAATCGACTCAACGGACTCCATCGAGCGGAACGTCGCTGAGCAAAGCACATTCTGGCACTGGTAATAGCGATGTTTGACACTGTCAGACAGATAACGGCTTGTACGTGAATGCGCCGAGGTTTTGCAGAACGGGCAGTGCATCATGATCAGCCCTCCTGTTTTTTGGCTGCTTTCTCCGTCAGCTCTTTGGCTATCATCGACCGTTTGATGGGGCTGTCGTAGAGATTCATATCGACGCCGGTGAGTGCCGGGCGGTACAGGCCAAGCTGAGAAAGCACAGGTTCATTTTCCATGCTGAAATGGTGGAGCTGGCTCTGGCTGAGAATGCGGTCGCCCAGCTCCTGTACCAGCGTTCTTTTCGGTGCCTCATTCCCCTGAATATCCAGCTCACGCAGGCGCAGACAGAATGCCCGGATCAGCGCAGGACTCAGGTCTTTTATTGCCGCATTCCATTCATTATTAGCGTAAGTGCTGAAAGCGGTACGGTGTGCCTCAACATAGGCCTTGCCTGATGCGCAGGCACTGAGCATGGTGCGGGTTTTATCTGTTTCCAGTTCGCCAATCAGCGCGGTGAACTCCTCCGCCAGCTCGCGATTAGCAATCCGCTGAGTGTGCTCGTTTTTCATTTCCGGTGTAATGGCACCTTTGAGGGCACGGAACCGGCTACGCCAGCTCTGCCCGGCTTCCTCACTTTCCTCCAGTGCGGTTTGCCGCTCCTTCTCGCTGCGGCTGATAGCGGTGCCAATCTCATTAAGCTCAAGCATGTTTGCGGTATGCCGGGATTTCGCCTCGCCGAAGGATTTCAGGTCGCGGGTCAGTGCGGCGGTG
>Ga0207696_1001179_pt1 | contig 14880 bp, 19 predicted proteins | sample KBSS54metaG_FD_184403 | JGI IMG/M metagenome (GOLD analysis project Ga0207696, IMG submission 184403) | Switchgrass rhizosphere microbial communities from Kellogg Biological Station, Michigan, USA - KBS S5-4 metaG (SPAdes) (version 2) | ecosystem: Host-associated > Plants > Roots > Rhizosphere >...
TTGATTGTCGAGGTCAGTGTGATCAGGTCTTTGGTGCTTGTGCCGGCGCTGCGGGTTGCGCGCTCAAGACGCCCATACAGAGTTGCCGTTGCCGCCAGGCTGCTCATGGTGTTCTGAGAAATGTCGAAAACGCGCTGAGTCACTTCAGCCAGTGATTCGTTGGCCCGGACTGAGTTAGCCAGCTTGTTGTTGACCGTTACCCACTCGTTGCCATACGCAGCCACCTGCTGAACAGAAATTGCCGCGATAACTCCACGAGCTACTGCGCTCAGGTTGGACATGGTGCGCTGCATTGAAGCGACTGAGCGCTCAGCTCGCGTTACCGTGGCATCAAGACGACCAACAGTGCCATTCATACCGCTAAGCGCGGCGTCTACTTCGCGGCGGGCCGCAAGCAGGCGAGCGGTGTCCATATCCACTTCATAGATGATGCTGCCTGCGTTTAAAGTGCCAGCCATTCGCTATTCTCCGGGCATAAAAAAACCTCGCCGGAGCGAGGCTTGTGAATTCAATGGTCTTGTTCAGGCTGCTTTTGCGCGGCGCTTCTCGCGGAGAGCAAAATAATCATCAGCCGCAGCGTCATACTCTTCCTTGGTGTACCCTTTTTGAGCAGGGTATTTGGCAGCTAGCATCAGTTGGAACTCTGTCATTGTCAGCTGTTGAGCTTCTTCTCTGCTGATTCCAAAGTGCGTGCGGGCAGCACTTATATATTCGAATGCGCTGAATTCTGTTGTTGGCGTGCCACTTTCATTTCTTTGCAATTGGCGCACCTTGGCCTTTCCGATAATTCCATGGGTAATTAGCGATTGGGCGATCAGCAGGATTTCAAAGTCACCCATCTGCCCGGCCCGCCGCTTGAATGGCTTACCCTTGGCTTTTGCCGGGCGAAACTCGCCTATCAGCGGTGACAAATCATCAGCACTGCATGCCTCCATCACGGTCATGGCTGCCATGAGTGCACGCTTGCCATAATTGCTGATTCTAATATGCTCAACCAACCATGCTGGAATGTGACCATAAGCATCTGCGGCACGCTGAATCAGCGGCGTTACTTCGTCGTTGTGCAGGTCGGCAAATGCCTGAACGATTTCCTGTGGCTCGCCGATGCGCATCATGTTGGTGAGGGAAGGCCGAAACATGTAATCGGCGTCTGGTGTACAAATCAGGCATTCGCCAATTTCTTTCATCGGGATCATGATTGCCCTCTTGAGTCAGCATTATGTGGGCTTCACCTTGAAGCCCCTGGAATGATGACTACACGGTCACTGTTACAGCGAACACTGCTGTGAATGAGCCATTGGTGGTGGTAACTGTAATATTCGCGTTACCAGCCGTAGCGCCAGATGGCGCATTTACTGTCACAGTGTTGCCACTGATGGTCGCAGTCGCGCGCGCGGGCACTGAGGACGCCACTGTGAATGTTTTGACAGACGCATCCGCGGGCGCGACGTTGACGGTGAAGGTGGTTGAGGCACCTGCGGCAATGCTGGCGCTGGTCGGCGTTACGGTTACGCCGGTTGCCGGGACATCGCTACCATCTGGCTCAATCTCGAAAGTGGTGCCCTCATTTAGTTTCAGTTCCAAACTGTAAGTCACGATCTCTTTTACGCCTCCGCCATCACTTAGGCCAGACGCCACCATGTAACCGATATGGTATGAATCGCCCCAATGGAAGCGCATCCATACCGTCGGCTGGCGACGCGCACGAACTTCGTCGACGACGTATTTAGTAAACTGCTGAATGCCAAACTCATCAGTACGGTCTTTGACGCGAACTTCACCCTCAATCGAATAGGTCGGATCGAGGCTGGCGATCATCGTAGAAGTAAAGCCACCATCATCAGCGTCTGATGTCAGAGACTCCGGGCTCAAGTCCCACGTCGCCGATGTTGGAAGACCTAACAATTTCCATTCCGACTCTTCCGGGCGCACATCGGGGCAGCCATAGGCCAACTCCAGCGTCTTCGCGCGGCCAATCAGGCGGTCAAAGCTGCTTGCACAACCTTCCATATTTAATTCCTCATGTCATAAAAAAAGGCCGCCTGAGCGACCGTTGTGATTTATTTGCAGTTTTCATTCGCCGTACAGGCAGGAAAACATCAGGCGGTAGACCAAGCGGCCTTCTGTAGTGGGTACGGGCGTCGGGATGCCTCCCATGTTGGTTATCTGCCCAAGGCAGTTACTGCCCATTGGATTTAATTTGACATGCTCAATGATGTCCTGGGCGGCCGAATCAACTCGAGCATTTGCACCCTTCGCGCCAACGATATCGACCATCACGTAATACTCTGAGCTAATCACACCATCGATTGGCGTTCCGCCACCCGGACGGAAAACCATGAATGCATCAGTCAATTTTCCGCTGTCATTCCACATCAACAGCTGCGTGATGAATCCAGTGGTAAGCCCGGCATCAACAAAGTGATTGCGCACGCGTGTATGCATTGGAGGATTCAAAATGACATCTCCTTATGGACTGAGCTATCAATCAGCGATCGCTCATCCTCAAACCCGAGTGTCAAAAACTCTTTTTTGGCCGTGGCGCGACGGAATCTCTGAGGGTTCGCTGGGTCATGGACGTAAGCCGCATAACTGGCCGTATAGCCCACGCGTCCGGTTATACGTGTACCATTCACGATGATTTCCCTAAACTGACTGTTAATCAGAAAAGAGGTGTCGATGGCGGTATAAAGCGCCGCACGAGTGGCGCCAATGAGCATTGCCACTGATAGAGCACGAACAACACGCCGGTCCTGAATGTTATCGATAGCACGGTTGACGTTGCGTGAAACCTGCCTGATGCCTTTTACTTTCACGCCCATGGCTACACTCCAGTGATAATCGCAAAATCGTCCGCGGTGCGCTCAAAGGTGTCTGCATAGCGTATCGCCTGCATCACCTCATCAGCTCCGGCCGCAATCGGATCAGGCTCAGCAGAAACGCCAATGAGCAGGTAATCGCCAGTGTCAGCCAGCGCGTACTCTGTCCACACCGTGTTCTTGACGACCTTCTCGCCGCCGATGTCACCGAGGCGCTTCGATAATCCGCCCTGATAATCGCAGGCAATAACCAGCGGCGCTTCGAACATCGGGTCGCCGTAGTCATTGCTTGCACCTAAGCGCTTCCAGATCGTCGCCTGAGCGGTGTATGACCAGTTAGCCAAAGATGACATGTCATTTCCTCCAGTTGGTCACTGCGGGCTTCTCAGCAGCAATTCGCGGGCAGTTAATCACCCACTCGCCGCTGCTGTTCACGTAGCCGGTTGTCTGCCGGCCGCTTGACGTCTTCACCCACACACGCTCGAATGGCTTTGGCGGTTGTGATGCCGGTTGCCAGTTCATCAGCAGCCACCAATTACATCGAAGAAGCCAACGCTTGCGCCAACGTCAATCGGCAATAGTGCGGTGCATCCGGATGTGTCCAGCGCCGCCAGCGTATTGCGCATCGTCTTCACATCGCCGCTGTAATCAAACGATCGGGACGCCCCTGAAGGCGCTGACTGTGACTTTATGCGCTGACTAAAGGCGGTGATAGCCATAAGGGTGACGGCGTACACCTGAATCAGTGTCATGTCGCATTCATCGTAGCCAGCCGCCTCCAGGCACATGCTTATACTGCCCAACTTGCAAAGGTAGGCATCAATCATGAAGTCCGGGATGGAGTAACCCAGCGCAGATAACTGCTGTTTAACCTGCGCTGCCGTTATCTGCACTGCCATGATTACTTATCCTTTTTGGTTGCGGCTGTCAGCGCTGATTCTGCTTTGTCTGCGCGATCGTTTGCTGCAGCAAGGTCAGTAGCGTGAGCGGCCTTCAGCTGCTCCAGCGCGTCGGCATGCTCTTTGTCTTTCGCTTCAGCTGCATCCTGAGCGGTCTTCAGCTGCTCCAGCGCGTCATTCAATTTCGACTGCAACACAGATGTGTCCGTGCTAACAGGCGCTGAAGGGGTTGCCACTTCGAAGGTCAGCTTTTCGCCTTTCTTCTCGCTTGTTTTCTCCGCTTTACCGCTGGCGATCCACTTTTCAGCAACCGAATCATCCACGTCATAAACCTGACCAGCCTCCAGTTTCTGGAAGCTGGCACCGGCAAAGAGGTTTGCTACCAATACCTTTACGAGTGCCATGTTTTTTCCTTAGCTCGAAGCGTGGATGACAGAGAAGTGACCGTTGATGTCCTGCTTGACCATCAGGCCAGCAGCGCCCCAGGTGCGCCAGATGTAATCGCTGTTGTAGAACGGGCGCGGGTCGGCAACAGTACCGAATGCCTGACCTACGATTGGCGCGATGACACCGGCAGCCAGTGGAACGATTACGATTTCGTTGCCTGACAGCTCGGAGTCTTCTTTGATAGCTGAGATGCCAGCCAGTTTTGCGATCTCTTCCAGCACGGTGCGCAGCGAGTTCACATCGAAATACTGCTCCCAGTTCGACATGATTTCGCTGGAAACATACCAGGTCTGCTGACCGTACTGAAGGTTCTGCAACTTCAGCACATCACGCAGCGCAATTGCGCCAGCACGCATAGCTTTTGGATCGGTACTGGTCGCAAAGTTGACGGTCAGCGTCACCTGAGCAACGCGCTCGTCGTGGCGCAGGCCCTTCCACGTTTTACCGTCGAAGTTGATGTAGTTGCCCGCGGCATCGCGGAAACCTTCCCAGATGTAATCGACGTACTGACGACGCACGTCATCAACTGAGCCAGCCTGGGCATCAGCCAGTGAAGACAATGCGGAGCCTTTGTTGAATACCGGGTCACGCCAGTTGAACTTAAAGCCGGAATCATGGATTGGAACCATGGTGCCGTCGAAGGTGTAGCTCTTCGCATCCAGAGCCGCGCCAATCTGACCAGACATGGAGGTGTGAGCCCATCCACGGCCGCCGGTGCGAGCGTACTCATATACCGACTCTTCCAGGCGAACAGATCGTGCCAGCGGCATCAGGTCATTAAGCAGCGTGAACTCGGTGTTCGGCTCAAATTGCGCCAGAACTGTTTGGTCATAAGCGCGGTACAGGCGACGAATGTCGTCAACTGCGTTCACGGCGTCGAGTGCTGGCGCGTCTTCTGCATCACCGCGCCACTGAGTGCGAGCCAGAAAGTCGGCGGCCGCCTGTGCGCTCGCGTTACGTGCAGCGGTTAGCTGCTTGAACTGCGCAGAGTTGTGCGCGAGATTGCCGGTCCCGGTTGCCTTTTTGGTGGAAAATACAAACATTCGGTGCTCCTTACTTGATGACAACGCGCAGGAGGTCACCTGCTGTCGCGATGGTGTATGGACGGTCTTCTTCTACGTAAGCGCGGACAGACTCGTCGGTTGCAACAGCTTTCACGCGACCATTGGCGATCGAGAGCGGCTGGCCTTTTGTATAGGTGCCGGTTGCGGCTGGTACGTTGAAGAACACGCCCGGAGTTGGATGCATCCCAACAACCCAATCGCCAGCAGCGATGGTGTCATCGACAGTTTTGCAGCGAAGGTAGTCATAGTTGGCGACATACAGGATCGCCTGCTCATTGCCGGCAACAGACGCGGTGAACTTCTTGGTTGTGTTATCGAAGAAACCAATGGTGCCGGGCTTGGTATCAGCCGCTGCCGCACCTTCCCGATGGAGTTGCGGATTGGCAAAGATGCCGCCCGCGTGGATTACGTGCTTACCGTCTTTAGCCATTTCTTACTCCGGCATGTCGCTGAATGATTTGTTGGTAGTGGACTGGTGGCGGGCGCCATTCAGGCCGATAGATGACTGGCATTGCGCATACAAGCCGTCGAGTGCGGCACCATCAAGCGCGTTAACAGCCAGATCGTCGAGCTGGAACCTGGCTTTAACTGCTGCGCGTTTTTCGCCTTTCTCTTTGTCAGAATTAACTGCCAGACCATTTTCAATGGTGCTCAGTTTTTCGGCGAATGGCTTGAACCATGCCGGAGCTTCATCGCTATTGGTGGCAGTATCTTTGGCCTTTTTGTCAGCCTCTTCTTTCTCTTTCTTAGCCTTTTCATCGGCAGCAGCTTTCGCTGTAGCGTCATCGGCGGCCATTTGGTTGTAAGCGTCCATCAGCTCAGCATCGGACTTACCTTCAACGTCGATGCCTTTCGCTTTCAGCGCATTGGTGATGAGTTCTTTCATCGGGTTTGCTTCCTCTTTGACGGAATTGCTGTTGGCGCTGAAAAACGCCTTTAGCTGGTTAAAAATTGATTTGAGAGCAGGGTCTTGCGTTGAATCGATATCTGGCGACTGGCTTTCCGACAGGTTGACGACTTCCAGTTCCTGCTCGGTGCCATCGGAGTTAACGAAGATACCTACGCCCTCCTCCGGCGTTCCGGCGCCAGCCTCATCCAGCAGCACAGCAACGTGGTCGAACATCATGTTGGTGGCGATTTCGTTGTACTTCTTGCCCTTCGACTCGCCGTTAGCCGCGATGCCGGAATAAAGCAGGCCGGTTGAGATGTGGATCGGCTCAACGTTGGCTTTGGCTGCCATTTCATCCAGGCGGTTAATCAGGCGCTTCCCGTTGTCGCTGGCTTCGGCATAGCGGCGGTCAACGTACATGTCACCTACGACCTTGCCGTCAACGTGCGTGACGTTCTGCAGCCATGCGCCAACGTGATAGTTGTTCACCGCGCGGACATCTCGAGCCGATACGTGCTTGCCATCCACTTTAGGGTGACCGAAGGGCATCGGATTTCGCTCAAGCGTGTTAAACGCCTTTTCAATTTCTGCTGCCGGGTACAACTTCCGGTTCATCACGATATCGTCGACAACAGGCGTGATGCCGCGAACCACGATGTGTGGCTTGCCGTCGATGGTTTCAGTGGTGATGTTTGTAGCGGAGTTGACGACGGTCAGCACGTTAACGCGATTGCGCTTCATGCTGTGTCCTCATGAGATAGATTTCAGGCAATAAAAAAGGCTGCTCTAGCAGCCTATATGGATATGTTTAGTTAAATTTAAGCTCTGAATGAGCATCTTTAACTATGGCATCAATTGAGGACTGGATAACTTCCGATATTTCTCTGTATGCGATAAAGTCAGGATATCCCTCTTCATAGATACTGAAATTTGCATTTGAATCTTTTGTTAACAAGTCATCAAGCATCTTTCTGACGTTATCACTAAATGAAATTGGCGAAAGAACATACATTCTGTGAACTTGTGATCTAACCTCGCTTAATCTGTTCCAGTCTATGCTTCCCTTTGGTTCATCGCGTTCACCCCGCATTGCCTCGAATTGCATCTGGCTAAAATCAGATGCGTAAACGTACAAGTCCTTCAGCTCAAATAACTTATCTATTAATTGACTATAAGCAGCATGTTTCTTTTCCCACCACTTTTCGCGGTAAAACTTATTTAGCGCTAAGTGTGTCGTTATTATTGCAGCTGAAGCTCCGGTTGCGATCGGTACAACAAGAGTGAGTAAGAACGAACCAACTTCTTGAGGTGTTACACTCATAAAATTAACGCCTTATAAATAAGAATCTCTTTATTAAGCATTAATTATTTTTTTCATTCCACTCCTTGCGCTCTTTGCTCAGCCTGTCGATGAGGCCGGTATTTACGATCTTCCCTTTGTCATCCAGCAGGCACGGCACATTAGCGCAATAGCAGTGGTAGCGGTTGCCGCGCTCGGCGTAGAAGGCCTCCACTTGCTCTGTGGTGTAAGTGTGTCCGTGTCGAGCAGCGTGCCATGCGCGTGTTGTGGGCTTCAGCGCAGAGAGCCAGAGAATGGCAGTGTTCAACCCAAGCCTTTCCTTTGCCCAGTCCGTTTCAAGCCACTGTGCTTTGCGTAGCGCCCCTACTTGCTCGGTCTGAGCGATGTTCTTGGCCTGCGCCATCGACACATCCAGCCGCTTGCTGATGATGCGGGCAGTTTCACGCGGGTTAACGCCACGACCGATTGAATCTGACATGACATTAGCCAGGTCAGCGCGAGCTGCGTCACTGATGCCTTTCCAGTCGCTGTAGGTGGAGACGTAAGCCGCAGCTATCTGATTCTGATATGCCGGACTGCTCAGCAGCTGCGCCAGCGTGGTCTGCTGCTCGTAGATGCTCGATTGAACAGAAAGATTGGTGAACGCCTGCCGGGTGCCACGCTCATATTCAGCAGCAACGTAGCTCAGCGCCCACAGATTTTGACTGCCACCGTCGAGAAGGTGATCGTCAAGTATGAGCTGAACTCGCTGCAACAGGTCAGCCAGTTGCGCGGCACTCATGTCGTAGATGTAGGTACCGGCATTCACCAGGTAAATCACATCGCCGTAAACCGCATGCGAGGCGTTACCGATTCGATCGGTACCGGTTAGCCGCTCATCGAATAGCTGCTTAAGCGCGAGTTTAATCTGGTAGTAGCGATCATCAATGTCGCGGTACATCCGGCCAACCTGCCGTGATGATTGGGTTGGGTCAGCTTTGTTTCGGGGAATTATCGGCGTTCCGATTCGGGTTCTCGCTGGCGTCGTCATCATTCAGCGGGTCCTTATCGTTTAGCTTTTTGTTTGGGTCAGGCGTCGATGGCGCTTTGCGTGGTTCAAGTTCACCGACGGTGCGCACCTCGTTTTCATCAATCGCTGGCGTGCCGAATGCCTGCTGGGTGTCTTTCGCTACAGATGCCATTGCCTGCATATTGGCAATCTTCTCTTTCTCACTTGGGGCGAGTAAGTCAGACCATGCAAGAGTGACTTCACCCGATGTGGGAGCGTCGATAGCGCCAAGATTCCAGAACCGTTCAAGCAGCATTTGCACGACTGCCGTCTGGAATCCCCAGCGGCGACCGTTACAGCGCTTAGCCCAGTCTGCTTTATCCTCATCCGAGGCGAGACGTCCGGTCTGCTGACCAAACAGTATGGTGAACGGGCATTGAATTGATGATGCGAACTCGTTTGCCGTGACCGTCCAGCTTGGCGCCGGGTCGGCTGCAGCGACTGACAGAACCGATGTGGTGCCCGATTGGGTGACGAGTGCCGAATCAGTACCTCGATTCAGCTTGATCATCTTGTCGTTCATCGCTTCGCCGAGATTTTCGTAACCGGCCTCTTTCGCCATCTTGGCGATCGCCACCATGTCCGTCTGCGCGTCGAAGCTAATACCTAACTGGCGGCTGGCGTTCTTCAGAAAGCCTTCTGCGCTACCACCGGAGATTTTCTCTAGGTCCAGCAGCTTGTTGTATCCAGCGCGGAGGAATGGCACGCCGGACAGCATATTTTCATCTTCCGAGCCTTCACACAGGATGATGACGCGGTCAGGATGAACTATGACGCTGCGCACTGGACCGTAAGTGCCATCATCGCCCACTGGCTGCTCGTTGAACTGATAGTTAACCGGTTCTCCGTAGGTTTCCGACATGGTGTCTGTGTCGAAGTTGCCAGGCTTAATCTGTGATTCCCAAACCGGGATGAGCTTGACGATCGCCTTATCACGCAGCCGCTTTACTACGGCGGTATCTACCGGCTCTTTCCACTCGCGACCATCTTTGAACTGGATGAGCAACGCTGAATAGCGGCCTACCAGATTGCGGCGGTCAGCATCTTTGATTTTTGCCCAGTGCTTGCTCAGCAGCTTGGTTGCAGCCTTTTCCCATGGCGTGGTTTCGGTCGACTCTTTGTTCTCGTCACCGTCGATAATCGTCGGCTTATCCGTCCAGCATGACTCCAGCAGCTTATGCACGGCGGCATAGGCAACGGGGTTACGCTCATAGGCGCGGTAATACTGGTCGAATCCAAGCTCATCTGGATAACCAAACTCCTCATACAGCTTTGTTCGCTTGGTGTTGCCATTTCTGGCGCCGTACATCATGCGCTGGCGGCCCACAGCATCAGCGAGGGCGTTCACAAGGAATTGCTCCCCGTTGCTTAGTTCACTCACTGATGAGCTCCTTAGAAGAATATTGCGCCGGTCTGTTTGTGGTTGGTCTTCGCTACAGCAAAGTAGCGGAACGCATCAGCACCGTGCGATGTGAAGTCGTGCAGTGGTTTATCTTTCCAGCAGCCGCGCTTGTCGTCCCACTCCTTGCGGTACCCCTCAAGGTGAGAGATTCCCAACTCGCATTTAGCAGAGTCGAAGGCGCATTTAGAGAGAATTTCACGCACTGAATCGATGCCGGTATCAACGCCAAGTTTTGGCGCGACCTTAAAGCGGATTGAGTAAACCTGACCGTCGATTTCGAAACCTTCAGCCGCTATCTGCTTGCGGCTTTTACCATCGCCAGCAAATTCACGGTTATCGATATCGTGTGGCGCCCAATGTTCACCGTATTCATAGCCGCGGTCTTTCAGCACCTTCATGTAATGGCGCAGGCCTTCACCGCTGTTTTCGTAGTAGTCGATGACGTGGAATTCATCACCAACCTCACGCACGAACCAGATTGCGGTGGAGTCGCCCACGCCGATATCCCAGAACGTGTGAACGAGCTGATGAGAGTTGTCCGGCAATTCACCAACGCGCTTATTGGTATAGAGCCAGCGGAACTGTTTGGCGTAGTAAGCACCCTCTACAGACTGCTCAAATGCCTCAGCCGGTATCGATGGATACTCGCGCTTCATGTCGTCGCCGAGCGTCTTCTCTTTGGCGTAATACCACGCCTTCTGCCGATCGTTCAGGGTGATGCCTTGCTTCGCCTCGAAATCACCAAAATAATCGCTCAGGCGCTGCGGTAGTGGCTCTACCGGGTCGATTGCATAGAGTGGATTCTTCCACCATGAGAAGAAGAAAAACTTCCAGTCGAGGTTGGATAGCTGCTTACCCTGCAGTTGAGCTTTCTCGGCAGTCTGGCAGTAGTCGAAGAAGTAACTGGCCCGGCCTTCTGCGGTGCTTTCAATTGTCGTGAAGCAATCGCTCGATACTGCTTCAAACGCACCAGTGACAATCTCCCGCGCTTTGTCAGGAAACTTGGCGCATATCTTTCCGAACTCGGATACGTGCAGGAATCGCAGCGTGCCACCACGGAATGACGTGCTGACGTAGAGTGAGCCGCCCTTCTTGAATACCAGCTCTCCAGCTGAATCATTGCTGGCTGGATTGGCCGCTCTGATTTCTGCCGGAAGCCTGTCATAGGCGTACTTCACCTTTTCGCGAAACAGGCGCTTGGCGTCGTTAAGCGTGTGGGCGATCAGGGCGCACTTGGCAGCTTCGAACAATGCCGCGTCAAGCTGGATGATGCAGACCTCAGTGGTGAAGCCAAGTTGGCGTGCTTTCAGGATGATGTTGCGGGTGTGCATGCCTTCGAAGTATTCGAGCTGCTCCGGCGTCATTTTGAACCGGACTGGCTTGCCTTCTTTGTCGGTAATCCAGTAGAGGTTGTTCAGGCGGAAGTGTTTATCGGCCAGCAGCTTGAAGTGCTCAGGTTTCATTAAGCCCCCTGAGACAATGAATCCATCAGGTCAGAAATACTGTCGGTGACGTTGTTCTTCTCGCCAGTGTCGATGTTGTATGCCTCACGCTCAGCTTTAATTATCTTCACCTGCGCGTCGACACCTGCAACCAGTGAGCGTGACAGAGAGGCGTGATTATCTTCGGTGAAATCTACATCGTCGAGGAAGTCACCAAGCTTATTTGCGATTCGACGCCAGCGAGCCAAATCGGCCCGATGCTCAATCACAACGCCTGCCGCTTCATCGGCTGCTTCGTTGACGATCTCATCATCAGTTCGCACATGTTCGCGCGAACCATCAGTGCGAACCTCTTTGCGAACAAGCTTCTGCCGAGTGGCTTTCTGCACCTGTTCTGTGAGGTCTCGCTGCCAACCGTTTTGCGTTGCACGCTTACGTATAGCGGTATCGCTAACGCCATGCTTGTCAGCTATAGCGCGTATGGACAACGAACCAGCCCGGTAAGCCGATTCGATGGCCTCCCAATCTGGTGATGCCATATTTGCTCCAATAAAAAACCGCCCGGAGGCGGCTATTCAAATGTGTTCTGTCTTTATGGTCATCAGGAGCCAGGATAACGTTTCACACTGGCATCCTTATCACCTTCCGAACTACAACTCTCGGCTGATTCATTGCCGCGATTCGCTGTGTCCCGAACATAAGACTTAAGGCCGTGATAGCAGCTTTCGCAAAGATCTTTGTCTGTGTCAGCATTGCCTAGCCAAAAGTAACGCTTAATACCGCATTCCATGCAGATTTTTAGGAAATTCATTTCAATATTTTTAAGATTGTTCCCGACGATGAAAATGATAACTTCATATTAATCAGTTAACAATCTGCCAGATTTAGGTGTTGCACTTCATCATCAGGCGCACTCGCAAATGCGCCTCGTGATGATTACTTTGGTAAGCCGGGGATAGTGATTTGTGCCTGCTGTTCAAGCCTTTCAATTCTCGCAATGAGGTGAGGCTTTTTAACTCTACCCCAACGATTAAGCAGACGACCGGACATGCTGGCTACATCCTTCTCTTTCATGAATTCAAGCATCAACTCGTTATGCTCTCGCTGGTATGAGTGGGCCAGCTCGACCAGTTTTTCGCGCATCCAGTTAAACGCTTTGATGAACGCCTCTTTGATGGCGGCAGCCTTCTTGCCTGTAAACGACATGATGATGTACATCGCGCCGTCTTTTGAGATTTCATACTCAACATACTGATTACCCTTGTGCTCATAGGTAACCCGCGAAAAGTTGCTGGTTAGAAATTCATCTGAGCAGTCGAGTTTTTCAATCTTCTGAATGATGTGATGGTGCTGCTTATCGAAATACTCAGCTACCTTTCGGGAGGTTGTGATCACACGATCGCCAGACACCGCTACCATGTCCCGAAAGTCGAGAGTCGCTAACTGATTATTCATTGCGTTTACCTTACTTTGAGATGAACCTTTGCCGCATAGGAAATCAGCCCATCGAAGGCTCGCCAGCACACACTGACTTCCTCAAAGGCTCATTTCAAAGGGTTGGGTTCGATGGTTTAAATACGCTTGCGGAGCGCGGAGAGTTACTGCGGGCACAAAAAAAGCCGCACCCTTTCGGGCACAGCTTTCATCTTTGGAAAATTTAGCGCACATCTACGTACGCGGCAATGATTATTTAATGCACTGCTCAGTGATGTACTGCTGTAGCGCGGCTATTTTTGACTGGTCGTTTTTGATTCCGGCTCTGATACCGAGAACGTTTCGTCCAGCAATGTCAGAGAGTTCGACGGTGGCTCCATTGTCCACGCTGGCGGGTCCGGCGGTTTGCTTCTGACAGTTACCGGCGACGAGCACCCGGCCACCGCGATCAAGCTTGCGCTGCAAAGCATCATTTTCAGCTTTCGCACTTGCTAGCTCCTTCGTGTATTTCGCATCGAGTGCGGCAACATCGCGCTGACGCACCTGCATGTCATCAATGGTTGCGTTAGCAAGTTTGAGCGCATCAGATGCTTTATCGCGCTGGGCTTTGTAGTCGATGGCGTTGCCACGGTAGTGACTTGCCAGCAATGCAGTTCCAGCCAGCAGCGCGACAACAACCGCTATGATAATCAGCAGTACGCGCGTCATTTATCCAGTCCCCAGCACGTTAGTTCTGACTCCTGGTCCCGGCGCTCTACCTGCCCGAAGCAATTATTCGACCGGATGCGGCAGTCTTTGCCACCGTCGAATATCCAGCGCTTCATCTCAGCGCATGCGCCTTTCCGATCGCCTGCATTAAGTTTGCGGTAAAAAGTGGACGGTAGGCACTTACCGGGCCCGATGTTCCACGGGCAGAATGAAGCGATGCCTACTTTCTGCGGGTTGGTCAGCGGTACGTGAACGTTCTTATCGACCCACGCCAGCGCTTTGGCCTGCTCTGCCTTGTCGATAGCGTCACATTGCGCGATGGTTAACTTCATGCCCTTCACAACTGGCTTTCCATCAACGCGCGTGACGCCACCGCAGATAGTCCAGATGCCGCCAGCGTCTTGATACGCGTTAAGACTGGAGCCTTCTTTCTCTTTCTGGAATTGAGACATTAGCGCCGGAGCAGATGCGCCTGCTGCAATCAGAGCCAGCATTGCAGCGCTGAGGCGCGTTTTAACCTGCCTTGATAGCGCCATATCTATTCCTTCGCAGCGTCGAGAACCTTGTTGATGCCCTGAATGACTTCAGGAGATTTCTGCACTGCTGGCGAATCCTTTGCCCCCTGCAGATAGTCGAGCACCGCTTGTGCACGGACGCGATCAAGTTCGAGACGCTCGCGCTCACTGCGCATGCTCTCCTCAATTTCCTGACGCTTCAGTTTTTCGGTGCGTCGTTTATCCAGATACCCAAAGATGGCTATCACTAAACCTGCCACGGCGGTGATCATGTACACACGGTCGAGTGTCACGACACCGGCAAGGCTCGAAAGAGTTGCCATCCAGGTGCCCCCGCTGATTGCAGTGTCTGCGTGTTGGTTCATGCGAATCATACCTACCCCCATTCATGCGGGGACCTGATCAATTAGGAGTTGTCTACTTTCTGAACTGAGCAAGTCCGGTTAGTCTTTTCTTGTCGAGAGAAAACACCGATCCGCCGTTGGGTAGCCAATGAGAAAGAATCCGCCAGAGTGCGGATTTTTTTTTAATGCATAAAAGACGCCCGATGCCACACAGGATAACGAGGGATGTTTGATTGATTGGCATGGGCGAAAGAAGTGATCAGCTCTATGGCTGACCTTTAATCTCAGGCAATCGCAAAAGTGCCTGATTTTGAGATTTGGTTGCTGGATGCCGCAGTTTCGAACCGTCCAGCGCGGAAGCCTCATGACCCATCAGCGGCGTTGGTTCCCGCGCTCCGTTAGGATACGCAGGGCATTCCAGCTGGCTGCCAGAATCCAGAAAAACAAAAAGCCCCATCGGTTAAGACGGGGCTTTCGGCCTGATATGCGAGATGAATGATTGGACTAAAGAACAATACACATCAGGCGATTCACTTTTTACAAAAACTTTTTTCGGGTGTCAATATCGC
>Ga0207696_1001182_pt1 | contig 14875 bp, 6 predicted proteins | sample KBSS54metaG_FD_184403 | JGI IMG/M metagenome (GOLD analysis project Ga0207696, IMG submission 184403) | Switchgrass rhizosphere microbial communities from Kellogg Biological Station, Michigan, USA - KBS S5-4 metaG (SPAdes) (version 2) | ecosystem: Host-associated > Plants > Roots > Rhizosphere >...
TCCAGCCGTTGGACACCAACAACATGCTGGCGGCCCCCGGTTTATAGAGATAGCCATCCGCGGAGTCATAGGCGACATTGCCGCGTCCCAGCGTATTGATGCCCGCCCCCGCCTCGACCGTTATCCCGCCGGCGCCCGACGTCGTGCGCAACAGGACTTCCGGCGCCGACAACACGGCTCCTTCACGCAGAACGATGCTGGAGTTATCACCCAGGAAACCGATGAGATTACCTTCCACGGTGTACCGCACATTCGGCATTGCACCGACGGTCAGACGTCCTGCATTCAGGTTGTTCAGGGTATCGGCATAGAGAGAGACGCCTTTGAAACCTTCGGTGGGTGCATGCCCTGCACCCAGGATTTCAAAATCTGCGCCGGCGTTGCCACTGCGTACCACCGCTGTGCCAACCCTGCCATTTTCGGCTGCCGCGAATAACGCGTTACCCGCGAACTGAAGCGCAATGTCTTGCTTGCCGCCAGCGACAAGACGCAAATCCAGCGTCTTGCCATCCATCGGTGCCAACGCCCTTGGCACGCCACGGCGCGCGGCGTCGCTCTGGATAAATGCAGTGAATCCGGTTTCGTTGTACTGCGAATAACGGCGTAACACATCAGCCGACGTCAGAATGACCTGACTGGCCAGACTGTCGCGCAGCCCGGTATTGGCAATCGACATCTGTGCGTTGCTGGTCCACGACCCATTGCGCATTTGCAAAGAGCCTGCCGTCGCGCCTGGCGCGGCCTGACCATTGACCTCGACCCGGAACGCGCCGGGCAGCAGCGCGAAGGTAGAAGGCAACAGTGTGTAAGTGCCCGCCGGCAGCCCCGGCACACCGCTGCCAAGGGTGATTTGCTGGCCGATACGCGGGTCCACCGCACCGGCTTCGGCGAGCACGGGCGCGTAGGTACTCTGATTGCCTGGAACAATGGCGTAGACAGGGTTGCTTGCCAGCCCCGGCAAGCTGAACGTACCGTCAGCGGCGTTGCGTACCAGCGGGTTGAAACGCGCATCGGTCGAGCCGCCACGCCCGGAAACGAAACCGGCGCCGCGCAGATCGCCACCGCCCGAAAGGTCAATGATCGCGCCGCTCTGTACGTCAATGAATTGCGAGCGGATTGCCACGCCTGTGTTCTCGCCCGTGATCCCCTCAAGGGCGACGGACTTGCCGTTGTAAAGGTAGTCGATGCCATCGGTGGTGCCGCCATACGGCATGACCAGGCCGTCAGCGCTGACCGAGGTCAGGCTGCCGGGAAGCAGATGAACCTCGCGGGTCTGGGTCAACAGGTCGTCACCCAGGGAAATCTGGCCCAGCGGTGCGCGAATCACCCCTCCCTGCTCGACGTATCCGCCATACAGACTCAACTTGCCGAACACCGAGTACGGCAATGCAACGGGCGCCGCACCCCGTCCGCTGATGCGCAACGTGTGCGCCGGCGCCGTAATCGAGCCCTGATAACCGACACGCACTTCAGCCTGGACGCCGCTGGCGGGATAAATCTGTGCAGCGCCAAGGCTCAAGTCACCCGGCGTCCACAGGCGGGTCTTCTCCGCGCCATCGGTCTGTGCCAGGAAACGCAGATCACCGCTGCTGTCGAGCGATACCTGGCCAAAAGCCCGTCGGCTGTATTCAGCGGCAGGTCCGCTGACTTGCCGGATCACGCCCTGAGTACCGAACGACAGACCGTTGCTCAGATCCAGCAGATTCGCTGATGCATTGAAGCTGGCCTCTGACAGTCGGGTCGTCGGATTGAGTGTTGCCTGAGGTCGAACCTTACCGACGATGCCGTAGTAGGTGCCGACTCCGGACAGGCGCAGATAGGGTGCGCTGACATCGACACGCGTTGCATCGTTCGACGACTCGGCCAGAGACAAAGCGCCCGCATACAGGCTCAGGCTCTGATTCATGTGCAGATTCACGTCACCGTCGAACGACAGCAGACCGTTGCTGAGCAGACTCAGGTTATCGAAACCACCACTCATCAAACCATCGGCACTCAAGCGCGCCTGCCCATAGCGCAAACCGTCAGCGCTATGGCCGGGTTCCAGATCCGATCCCAATCGCTGATCAGCCGCGCCTTGAGCAATGATCATCTCCCTTGGCGCTCGCACCTTGTTGTCCGCAGAGTCCGCGTACAACGGTGATTCCAGGGCAATGTCCAGACGTCCTCCAGCGGCCCCGAGACCACCCGCCACCGCACGCAGACTGCCTTCGATGAACAGACCGTTGTAAGAACTCAGGCTGATGCGACCACCGTCAGTAGCGATGCGGGTCGGACCCTGGCCGGCGATATCGAGCAACGCCTCTGCACCCGAGGCATCCAGCCGTGCGCCTGGTCGTACGATCACGTAAGCATCGGCAGCGGTGGCTGTGGCGAGTTTCGAGTCGATCTCGCCGCCGATGACGATGCTGCCGCCCTTGCCCACCTGACCATACGTGCGCCCCAGAACGTCCGTTGCGGTACTGACTTGTCCGGATACATCCAGCACGGCCTGTTCACCGATCCAGATCGAACGGTCGTGGGCCTTCGGATCGGCAACCAGGATGGACGTCGCCGGCTTGATCGAGCCGAACTGTTGCTGACGGATGTCAATCGTGCCGCCCCTTGCATATAGCTCACCATCGACGGTGATCTGCCCGGCGCCACGCAGTTTGATGCTTTGTCCCGGGTCGACGCTGATGCGCGAGCCACGGCCCAGCGTCAGGGTGCTGTTGGCGGCATCGATCAGGTCGTCCAATGTCGCGCCACCTTGCAACGTCAGGCTGGCACCGGCGCGCTGGGTCAGAACGCCCTTGGTCGGGTTTTCCTGGAACAGCGTCGGAGTCCACAGCTCCAGCGCCGTACGCGGATCAACGCCGCTGATCTCGTTCGGTGCCGCATCGCCGAAACGGTAGACCGGCATGGTCACGTCGATTGCGGTGCCTTCGGCAACGTCGAGTCCGCTCAGGCCGATCAGGTTGTAGGCGGAGAATCCTTTGCCGAACAAATCGGCGGACAGTTGCAGGGTGTTGTCCGCCAGGGTTTTGTCCGTTTGCCCGATGAGTATTTTGTTGGCCTGCACCGTCAGGGTGCCGCCGCCCGTGACGCCGTACCCACGCAGTTCGCCGTCGAGGTTCAGACGGGTTTTGCCTGGCGCGGAAATAGCGCTCGACTCCAGCGTCAGGTCGCCGCCCTTGCCACCCCGGGTCTTGCCATTGGCAAGCACAGCGCCACCGGAAGAAACGTCGAGCAGGCTGCCGGCAGCGACGTCGATATCGCCGCTGCTGCGGATCGATATCAGGCCACCGTTCAGATACGCCAGGCTGGCGTTATCGTCCGGATTGGTGCGCAGGTTGCTCCATAGGCCTCGGGTGTCGAGAAGCACGCCTTCGGCGATGCGGGTTTGTGTCGCCTTGTCGGTTTTGGCCGCCAGGCGAGTGTCGGTATTTGTACCGCCATTGAACTGATTGAGTACGTTGCCCAGGCGCAGACTGCCACCGCGAGCAGTCAGATCGGCGCCGACCTGCACATCCGGGGCGTAGAGGGTGATGTCGCCACCGCTGTCGACCGTAAGCGCACCGTCAACGGCGATCTGATCCTTGGCCGAAACCTTGAGCGCACCGAGGCGGAATCCGTTGAACTGATCGTTATCGAGATACAGCTTGCCCTTGCGGGTATCGGACACCGCGCCGGTCAAGTCAAGATCATTGCCGGCGACCGGGCGCGTGCCACCGATCTGCACCTGATCGAGCAATGGATTGAGGCTGTAGAGCAGGCCGTTCGACGCCGCGACGAAGGTCGGGTCGTAACTGCCGACAATCAATTGCGCACGCCGGGCCAGTGCGGTCTGACTCTGCTGATAACCGTCGAGCACCGGTTTCGGCGCCTGATTCTGCCGCTCGCCCTGGTACACATCACCGATCATCTGCCCGTCGAGCACGGCGCTGGCAGTGGAAATCACCAGTTGCCCGGCATCGCGGCCCACGGTGTAACCCGACTCGAAGCGTGAACGCGGGGCGATCAGCGGGTTGTAGAAGTAGCTGGTCTGGCCCCAGCGCTCGCTGTTGTCTTCATAACCTTTGTACAAGCCGGTGTAGAGCAGATCCCCCGGCGCACGAGAGACTTCGTACAAGCGCCCGTCTGCGCCACGCAGCCAGCTCTGGCGGATCTGCCCGCTCTGTACATCCAGGGTGCCGCCGGACAGGTTGATCAGCGAACCCTTTTCGGTGACCACGTCGTTGCCGGCGAAACTCACCGTGCCACCCTGCGCCATCCACTCGCCGACGCTGTGACCCTGGGTGCCGAGATAACCACCGACTTCCAGCAAGCCGCCGGCGGTGTACCAGCGATCCGTGGCATAGCCGTTGGTGCCGGCCGGCACATACACCAGCTCGCGCACATCGACCCAGATGTCGTTGCTGTTGAGCGCGCCCTTCTCGCGGTTGACCGACGCATCACGCTGCTCGTTGCCCTGCACGTTGATCTTGATGCTGTTGTTTTCCATCGCCACCTTGACGCCGATGGCACCGGACACATCGATCATCGCGCCGTCACGCACCAGACTGCGACGCTGCGCGCTGACCGCGACCTGGCCGCCTGTGGCCAGAGTGATGGAGCCATTCTGGAACTCGACACTACCGCCGCTCTGGATCTCGATACGCGACTGGTCGCCACGGATCCGGTTGTTGGCTGTGACGCCCGTCAGCGCGGCCTGATGCTGACTGTCGAGGGCGGTCATGTCGCTGCTGTCGAGCATGATCGCCGTGGCACTGCCCTGCCCCAGCGTCACACTGCCGTTGGTATCGGTGCTCGGGTTGGAAAGGTGAATCGTGCCCCGCGTCGCCACTGACGTGCTGGCGAGCAATACGCCGTTTTGCACCACCTCATGACCGGTCAGGGTGATGTCGCCCGTCGCGGACTGGATCAATCCGTTGTTGCTGACCTTGCCCGCCACGGCACCGGCCTTGAAGCCCGGAATAACTTCACTGCCAAAGGTGGTCGACAGCGCATTGCCTTCGGTGCCCGAGCCCTTGCGGATGTAGAAACGGTCGCCGGCGGCCAGCACGGTCTGGCCCTTGGCGGTGTTGATACTGCCGTCGTTCTGCACTTCGTTGCCGAGCAGCAGCGCATAGCCTCCGGCATCGGTGGAAGCCGACGGTTTATGGGTTTCAATCGAGGCACCGCGCTCCACCAGCACTTTGCCGGCCGCATCGGTGAAGGTCGGCTGACTGCCGGTGCTGTCGAAATACAGACCCCGATCACGGAACTGGATATCGGTGATGTTCGCCGCTGCCGCTACCAGATTGCGCACGTTCACCTGACTGCTGCCGCTGAACACGATGCCGTTGCGGTTGATCAGCATCACCGTGCCGTTGCCCTTGATCTGGCCTTGAATCTGGCTGGCCCGGGCGTTCGGATCGTTGACCCGGTTAAGCACTGCCCAGTTCGACTGCTGGGCAAAATCGACCGTGGTGTTGCGACCGACGTTGAAGGTTTCCCAGTTGAGGATTGCCTTGTCGGCAGTCTGCTCGATCTTCACCGTGGTCTTGCCATCGACCTGGGTCTGCTGCGGGCCTTTCGCGTTCTGCCAGCCCTGGGTCAGGCTGTTGTCGACTTTCAGACCGCCCTCACCCAGGCCGTCCGGCACGAACTGCACCGTGCCCAACGCGGCGGCGCGCCCAGCCGCCTGCGCCGCCTGCTGCGCGGCAATCGCGGCGACCGTGTTGTTAAGGGTCTGAATCGAGCGCTGCAACTGCGCATTGGCCTTCTGCTGCTGGGCCAGCGGCGGTGTCATTCCAGGCAAGCCACCCACGCTCGGACGCGCCGCCGCAGCCTGTTGCGCCGCGCCCTTGGCAGCAAACCAGCCCGAACTGAACGCCGTCTGCGCCTGCGCACTGCCCGCCACCAGACACAACGCCACCGCGTGCGCCAACGGTTTGAGCAACCACAGCGACGGCTCGACGGTTTCACGCTTGGAGGACAGAACGCTGGTACGACGACGGGATGGGCGAGCGAGCATCACTACGAGATCCTTTTTGATTGCCACACAAGGCCGCAGGCATGCAAAAACCTGCTGTTACGTCATAGGCAGTTGGCGAGGGGCGCGACCGAACGGATGTCACACAAACTTCATGATTGAGGTGTATCCAGCCAAAAAAAATGGCGGCAACCCGAAGGTTGCCGCCATTTCTGTTACGACTGCGCGAGCTTACAAAGGACGACCGATGGTGTTGCACACGGTGGTGTTGTTGATGTCCAGGTTGTTGCCCGAGGTGTTGGTGATGAAGTTGGCGGTTACAGCGTTTTTCCAGGAATCAGGCACTGCGACGAACTTGTGAGCCTGAGTCGCGGCGTTGTTGCCCGGGATGCTGTAGTGCTTGGTCAGGAAGGCTTTGACGTCGGCGGCCACGGCTGCATCCTTGTAGCACTGACCGAAGATGAAGTTGGTGTAGGCAGCGAGCTTGTAACCCAGAGCCGGGTTGGCAACCACTGGCGACCAGTTGGCCGGGTTGGCAGCCTGGGCAGCGGTCGAAGGAGCGGAAACCGATGCCAGTGCCAGGTTGACGTTGGCCGAAGTCGGCTGAACACCGTTGACGCGGGCAACAACAGCGTTGCTGGTGGCATCGACACCGTCCGGACCGACGTAACCGATGGAGCCGTCAACTGCGTTCACGGCAGTGGCGACATCGGAAGTGTTGGCAACGCCGACCCAGTTCGAAGGCAGCGCGATGCCACCGATACGAGCGGCGGTGAAGGTGGTGTTGGTGGCGAATTGAGTCGGGCAGACGGCGTTCAGGTGACGGGTCAGAATTTCCGAAGTGCCGCTGGAAACGTTGCGATAAACAACGCGGATGGCGGTGGTATCGGAAGTGCCCAACAGAGCACCCCAAGTGGTTTTGGCGCCGGAGAACACGTCGCACAGTTGAGCGCTGGTCAGGTTCAGAGCGGTCTGACCGGCTTTTTTGTAAGGGATGGCAACCGAAGTGGCAACCGAAGGCAGTTGAATCAGCGGGCCGAACGAAGCGCCGTAGGTGCTGCTGTAGGTGCTGAGTTCCGAAGCGCTGAGGATCGAGTCGCTACCGGCGAAGTGCACAGTGCCAGTGGTGCTGAAGCCAGCCGGGTTGTTGGTCAGGAAAGCGGTCTTGCCACCGCCGCTGCCGATGGCTGCGTAGCTGAAGTTGGCTGGCAGGATGCTGTCGGACGAACCTTTGTACAGAGCGGCTGGCAGGGTTGCACCACCACCGGTAACGGCCATGGCTTGAGCGGAAGCCAGAGCGGCAACGGTCAGGGAAGCTGCGATCAGAGTGCGCTTGAACATGAAGAATCTCCTTTTCAACGTTGGTTGTGAACACAGGTTTTCAGGGGACTTGCATGACACTGGGAAGACTCACCGCCGACCTTCGCAAGCGGGGTCCGTGGTTAAGTCGCACTGAGAAATTCGCAGTTTCCGGTGACAGATAAAGGAAAAAACCTCGGGAGGTGCAGGCTGATTTTCGAGGGATTTTCTCGGGTGTTCTGGTGGTTGTCGGGAGTGTCTGCGGCGGGCATTTCGGGGGAATCGGCCACAGCCCTTGAAGGGCCGTTGCAGATGACAGAAAGGAGAACCCGAGGATGGGGAGAATCAGGGTCGGGTGATGCTGAGGCCGCTGAAAAAAACCTGAATTATTTATTGCTCTGACCGGCCTCTTCGTCGGATCGCCGCCCGGAGCAAGCCCGCTCCCACAGGAGTATGTATTTCAAATGTGGGAGCGGGCTTGCTCGCGAAGGAGCCGGAACAGACCACATCAAACCAAGAGACACACCCCTACTGCACCAGTTGGTTGATCTCGATGATCGGCAGCAGCACCGCCATCACGATCACCAACACCACCCCGCCCATCACCACAATCATCAACGGCTCCAGCAACGCAGTCATGCCCATCGCCCGGCGCTCGATATCGCGGGACAGGGTTTGTGCAGCGCGTTCAAGCATCGGCGGCAATGCGCCGGTTTTCTCGCCGCTGGCGATCAGGTGAATCAGCACCGGAGGAAACACGTTCTCCACTTTCAGCGCTGCCGCCAGGTTGACGCCCTCGCGCACCTTGGCGGTGGCCTCATTGACGCTCAGGCTCAAGCGATCATTCGACAAGGTCTGCCGCGCCGCCTCCAGTGCCCGCAACAACGGCACCCCGGCACCGCCGAGAATCGCCAGCGTCGAGGCGAACCGTGCGGTGTTCAGCCCCAGCACAAACCGCCCGATCAGCGGCAGCTTCAGCACCCGATGATGCCAGCTCAAGCGCGCCGCCGGATTGCGCAAATACAGGCGCCAGCTCCAGAACGCGCCGGCCATGACGCCCGCGCACAACCAGCCCCAGGCCCGGATGAAATCACTGGCATTGAGCATCGCCAATGTCAGCCCCGGCAGATCCTGCCGCGCCTGGGAAAACGCGCTGACCACCTGCGGCACGACATAACTCAGCAGGAAAATCACGATGCCGATCGACACCAGCCCGACCACACCCGGATAGATGAACGCGGTGAGAATCTTGCCGCGCAGGTTGTTGCGTTCCTCGATGTAATCCGCCAGCCGTTCCATCACCTGCGCCAGATCACCGGACTCCTCACCTGCTGCAATCAGCGCCCGGTAAATCTCCGGAAAATCCCGTGGCCGCGCCGCCAGCGCTTCGGCCAAGCGCATGCCGCTGCGCACGTCGGCGCGAACGGCGCTGAGGGTGTGAGCGATGTGTTTTTTCTCCGCTTGTTCGACCGTGGCACTCAGCGCCGCTTCCAGCGGCAAACTGGCACCGAGCAGGCTCGACAGTTGCCGTGTGGCCCACGCCAGATCGTTGTCCGAGAGTTTGGCGCTGAACAAGCCACCGCCACCGTGCTGGGAGACGTTGCTTTCCTTCTCAACCGACAACGCCGTCAAGCCACGACCACGCAGCACGCCAAACGCGGCGCCCTGACTGTCCGCCTCCAGATGCCCGGATTCGATCTTGCCGCTGGCATCGGCGGCCTCAAAACGATAGCGATTCATCAGGCGTCCCGTGTCACACGAAGGATTTCTTCCGGCGCCGTGGCACCGCTGCGGATCCAGCGCTCGCCGTCCTCGCGCAGGCTGAACATCCCGGCCTTGCTCGCCGCCGCGCGCAACGCCTGCTCCCCTGCCCCTTGGTGAATCAGGGTGCGGATGTCGTCGTCGATACAGAACAACTCGTGAATACCTGTTCGCCCGCTGTAACCGGTGTGATTGCACGCCGCACAACCGACCGGGCGCCAAGTGCCGGGCGTCGCCGGATCTTCCTGTTTGCACTGATTGCACAGTCGACGCACCAGGCGCTGGGCCAGAACACCGAGCATCGACGAGGCCAGCAGAAACGGCTCGACGCCCATGTCGACCAAGCGGTTGACCGCCGACACCGCGTCGTTGGTGTGCAGGGTCGCGAGCACCAGGTGACCGGTCAACGAAGCCTGCACCGCGATCTGTGCGGTTTCGAGGTCGCGGATCTCGCCGATCATGATGATGTCCGGGTCCTGACGCAGAATCGCCCGCAACGCCAGGGCGAAAGTCATGTCGATCTTGGCGTTGACCTGAATCTGGCTGATGCCCGGCAAGTCGTATTCCACCGGGTCTTCCACAGTGAGGATGTTGCTGGTGCTCGCATCCAGTCGCGCCAGCGCCGCGTACAAACTCGTTGTCTTGCCGCTACCGGTCGGGCCGGTGACCAGCACGATGCCGTGGGGCTGGCGGATCAGGTGATCGAGTTTGGCCAGCACCTGCGCGTCCATGCCCAATGTTTCCAGATGCAGGCGCCCGGCCTGCTTGTCCAGCAGACGCATCACCACCCGCTCGCCATGGCCGGTCGGCACGGTCGATACGCGAATGTCGATCGGTCGCCCCGCTACACGCAGCGCAATACGGCCGTCCTGCGGCAGGCGTTTTTCAGCGATATCGAGCTGAGCCATGATCTTGATCCGCGACACCAGCGCGCCGTGCAACGCCTTGCGTGGCGAGACCACGTCGCGCAGGGTGCCGTCGACCCGGTAGCGCACCACCGAATGGGTTTCGAACGGTTCGATGTGAATGTCGCTCGCCTCGTCCCGCGCCGCTTGCGTGAGCAAGGCGTTGATCATGCGGATCACCGGCGCGCCATCCTGGGTGTCGAGCAGGTCGGTGATTTCCGGCATGTCCTGCATCAGGCGGTCGAGGTCGACTTCGTTTTCCGCCGCGCCGACCACCGCCGCCGCGCTGCCGGTGTCGGCGTAGGCCGTGGCGAGCAAACCGTCGAGTTCGTCATCGCGCACCTGCTCAAGCCTGGCCGCGCCGAACTGCCGACGCACCTCGCTGATCGACCAGCCCGGCGTCGACGGGCACACCGTCAGCACGCCGTCCCGCAGTAGAATCCGCTGCGCCTTGGCCCAGGCGTAAGGCAATGCGCTCATTGCAGCGGCACCGCTTTGATGGTCGCGCGCGGGCCGGACACCGGGGCCGGCACGCCTTGGGCGGTGGCCGGCAACTGCGGCGCCTGCATGTCCGGCATCGCCCAGCTGCGCTCCGGTTGCAGACCGCCCTGCGCGCGGCGCATGAAGTCGTAGCGGTTCAGCGTGATGCTGCGGCCCGCCGCGCTGTCGCGGATGATGTACGGGCGCAGGAACACCATCAGGTTGGTCTTGGTGATCGAGCGGCGTTCGTTGCGAAACAGCGCACCCAACCCCGGAATGTTCGAAAGCCACGGCACCGCGTCATTGCTCTGGCTGTAGCCATCCTGCAGCAAACCGCCGAGCACCATGATCTGCCCGTCATCCAGCAGGATGCTGGTATCGAGCGCCCGTTTGCTGGTGACGATCCCCGCCGAATTGGCCGCTGCCGAGGCGCGTTCGTCGATGCTGCTGACTTCCTGATAGATGTCGAGCTTCACCGTGCCGCCCTCGGAAATCTGCGGCCGTACGTTGAGCTTCAAACCGACCTCTTCACGGGTCACGGTCTGGAACGGGTTGTTGCTGGTGCCTCCGCCGCCGGTGACGTAGCTGCCGCTGACAAACGGGATGGTCTGGCCGACGAAAATGCTCGCCGCTTCGTTGTCCAGGGTCAGCAGGTTCGGCGTCGACAACACGTTGGTGCCGCCCTTGCTCTTCAGGGCCCGGGCCAACACTTTCAAGTCGAGAATCTTGCCGATGCCGGGGATGTCGACGGTGCCGTTGACGTAGCCGAGGTTCAGGCCTTGCGGCAGCACATCGAGGCTGGTCTTGCCGTTGACGTTGATCCCGGAGCCGCCAAGGTTGGCGCCGCCGATCACGCCTTTGCCGCCGAGGTTGCCGGTCTGCCATTGCACACCGAATTCGCTGGCGTCGTCCTCACCGACTTCGACGATCAGGCTCTCGATCACCACTTGCGCGCGGCGCTGGTCGAGCAGATCGATGACTTCGCGCAGGTTGCGGTACAGCGGCTCCGGCGCGGAAATCAGCAAGGTGTTGGTAGTGGCGTCCGCCTGAATGGTCACGCCGCCGGCACTGAAGGCAACGTTTTGCTCGCTGCTTTGCGCATTGCTGCTGCCGCTGGTGGCGCTGCTGCCCTGAGCGTAACTGCCACCGGTGCTGCCGCTGTTGGTGGTCGATGTGCTGCTGTTGGTTTGCGTGCCGCTCTGGCCGTTTTGCCCGCCGCCCGAGTTGGTGGAACTGCCCATGTTGCTGAGCACCGAACGCGCATTGTCGCTGGTGCCGCTGTCGCTCTCGCCGGTCAACAAACCGCGCAGCGCCTGGGCCAGTTTGCCGGCCTGAGCGTTGCGCAGATACACCACGTGCAGGTTGCTCGGGTTGCTCTGGGCGTTGTCGAGTTTGTAGATCAGGTTACGCGCCAGTTCCGTGCGCTCGGGGCTGCCGGCGCGGATGATGATGGTGTTGGAGCGTGGGTCGCCGATCACTGCGATTTTCTGCGTCGGGTCGTTGCCCGGCGCGTCGAGCAGGTCGGCGACCATCGGCGCGATGTCGGCGGCGATACCGTTCTGGATCTGCACCACGTCGGTGTCGATGGCGCTCGGGGTGTCGATGCCCTGAATCAACTGCGCGACCCGCGTCAGGTTCTCGGCGTAGTCGGTGACGACGATGGTGTTGTTACCTGGATAGGCGTTGATCGGGTTGTTCGGCGACACGATCGGGCGCAGCACCGGGATCAGGTTCACCGCGTTCTCGTATTGCAGTCGGAACGTGCGAGTGAGCATGCCGTTGCCGGCCGGTTTGTCGGCGCTGTAGATCGGCCCGCCGAGCAACTTGGCGTCGGCCTCCGGCACCACCTGCGCCACGCCGCCGACATCGACCACGCTGAAGCCCTGCATGCGCAACGCCGCCAGCAACATGTCGTAGGCCTGATGCGCCGGCACCTGCCCTTCGGAGACCAGCGTCAGGTTGCCCTTGACCCGAGGATCCACCAGAAACTGCTGGCCGGTCGAACGCGACAACGCCCGCACCACCGCTTGAATATCCGCGTCGACAAAATTCAGCGTCACCGGTTGATCGCCCAACGGATTGGCCGGCAACGTCGTGCCCCGGGCCGAACCGCCGCTGCGGGCGCGCTCGGTGATGTTGTGCAACTGCTTCGGCGCCGGTCTGACCTGAGCCTGCGCCCGCTCGCGGTCGAGCACCGCGTCGCCACTGCGCTGGGTGTTGGCCAGCGGCCGGCCGAGTTCGCTGTCCACCAGCATCGGCGGTTGATTCGGTGGCGCGGTGTTGCTGCACGCGCTCAATGCCATCAACAGCATCGGCAACGCCATGCGTTTGGATCCTGACCCCTTCATGAAGCTTCCTTAGCGCCCAGCGCCTGATCCATGCGTACGGTGCCCGACAGAGTGCCGGCCGTGTCATCGGTCGCGGCGTCGTCTGCGCGTTGCAGACGGGCCTCGACCACTTGCAGCGAAAAATTCCGGGGCTGGCTCAGCAGCCAGTCGAGCACGACGTCGGCCGGTGCCGCGTCGAAGGTCAACTGCCAGCCGGCGGACGCGGCCGCCAATTGGTAATGGCCGCCCAGGCCGCTGGCCTGCAAGGTCTGTTGCATCGACTGCTCCAGGTTCTGCCCGTCCGGGCGCACGCTGACGTCGCGCAACAGCACTTCCAGCGCTTCGGCCTGGGCGCGCAATTTCGGGGTTTCGACTTGCGAGGCGGCGATCTTCTTCAGCGGCGGCTGAATCAACGCCACCCACACAAACAGCCCCAACAACAGCGCCGCCATGCCGACGACCATGCGTTTTTCCCGCAGCGCCAACGGCTGCCAACGGGCCTGCAACTGAGCATTGAAGCGCTGCCAACCGGCGCGGTATTTCGCAAGCGATGGGCTATTCATCTTCGGCTCCGCTGCTGTCGTCGTTGTCGGTGGCAGCGGTCGCCTCGCCGGCCGGGCGCAGGACCCAGCCGTCGTCATTCGGGCTGATGCTGATGCCGGCCTGGGCCAGCGTGCCTTGCCAATCCTTGTCGTTGCCCGAACGCCGCGCCTCGGGCAGCAGGCTCAGTTGCAACGCGCCGTCGACAAACTCCAGCCGCTGCACCGTGCCCGCCATGGACGGCATGCCACTGCCGGCCTGCGACACCAGCCGCGTGAAATCCTGACCCGGCGCATCCACCGCGCCTTGCTGACGCGCCGCGATTTGCTGACGGGCCTGTTGCAGCGGATTGAGGATCACCGGCAATTCGGGGAACGCCTGCTTCACCCGCTGCGCCATCTGCGCCTTGAGCTGCTGGCCCTGCCCGGCCTCGCGGGCGGCGTACAGGTTCAAACCGACCACCCACACCGCCAGTGCCAGCGCACAACAACCGAGCGCCCTGCCCCAGCCACGATGTTCGGTGCCCGGTTGCTGAAGACCGCCGTGCAGGCCCCAGTTCGGCAACGGGCCGGCGTTGCGCTGTGTGTCGGCCAATGTCGATTGCACCGCTTCCGGCGCGCCGCCACCGATCCAGTGCGCCGGCAGACCGGTTTCCAGCAGCCACGCTTCGTCGATCATCGGCTGCACCTGCGCCGCATTCGGGCCGTGGCGCAGCAACAGATGATCGTCGTGCAGACAGCCGACGCCGCCCGCCATCACCGGCAAGCTGTAGGCCGCCGGGTACAGGCCTTTGAGGTTCAAGCCGAATTGCCCGAGGTGCTGCAAATCCTTGCGTGCTACCCAGGCAATCTGCACCTGGCCGCTTTCATTGCGGGCACTGTGAGCGATGTGCATCTCGGCGCTGTCACCGAGCATCAAGGCCTGCGCCGCACATTGCACCGCCGCAGCGGTTTTGTTCGCGGGTAGCGGCGGCAGATCGATACTCGCCAGCAGGCTGTCCGATGGGTGCAGAAAACACACCAGCGGTTGCTTCGGCAGCGCGCCAAGCCGCATGCGTTCCTGGCGAACGACCTGCCCCTGTCGATCCAGCCACGCACAATCCACTTCACTGTCGAGACTCAGCTCCGCCAGCGGCGGCAAACTCACGCGCAACTGGCTCATACGCCCACCCGCGACCAGATCACTTGAGGCAAACGATCCTGACTGCGATGCAGCAACGCATCGAGGCTGACCCGCCGCTGATCCCGCCGCGCCTGCCCGCGCAGCCGGAACCAGTCGCTGGTGATGCCGACCTTGACGCTGGTGATCTCCAATTGCGGCAGTCGCAGGCGATTGACGAAATCCCCGCGATTGATAAACCAGCGTCCGGCGTCGCGCTCATTGATCAACGCCTGCGCCCGCTCCAGCGACAACCCCGGCACATAAGCCGCCAGCACCGGCGCGGTGGCCGTGTTGCCGTTGAGCCAGGTGGTCGCCGGAATCACCGTCAGGTACGGCGCCAGTTTCGCCAACAGCGCATCGTTGACCCCGTCGACACTGCGCAAATCGTCAAGCGTGCGCAGCATCGGCAAAGTCGGCGCCTGCGGTTTACGCGACGCGGACGGCGA
>Ga0207696_1001186_pt1 | contig 14856 bp, 7 predicted proteins | sample KBSS54metaG_FD_184403 | JGI IMG/M metagenome (GOLD analysis project Ga0207696, IMG submission 184403) | Switchgrass rhizosphere microbial communities from Kellogg Biological Station, Michigan, USA - KBS S5-4 metaG (SPAdes) (version 2) | ecosystem: Host-associated > Plants > Roots > Rhizosphere >...
GTGCGTCCGCGATAGCCGCTGCCCCGGCAGTGGCCGCAGCCCTTGCCGTGGACGAAGTGGTAGTGATCGACTTTCTGTGGGTCGAGGCCCGAGGCGCGCAGCTCTTCATCGCTCGGGTTGACCGGCGTGCTGCAACTGCTGCACACCAGCCGGATCAGGCGCTGGGCGAGAATCGCGTTGAGCGCCGAGACCAGGCTGTAGGGGTCGATTTCCATTTGGGTAAAACGACCGATCACGTCGAACACGTTGTTGGCGTGGATGGTGGTGAACACCAGGTGACCGGTGAGCGCCGATTGCACGGCGATCTGTGCGGTGTCCGGGTCGCGGATCTCGCCGACCATGATCTTGTCCGGGTCGTGACGCAGGATCGAGCGCAGGCCACGGGCGAAGGTCAGGCCTTTTTTCTCGTTGACCGGGATTTGCAGCACGCCGGGCAGCTGATATTCCACCGGGTCTTCGATGGTGATGATCTTGTCCACGCCGTGGTTGATCTCGGTGATCATCGCGTACAGCGTGGTGGTCTTGCCGCTGCCGGTGGGGCCGGTCACCAGCACCATGCCATAGGGTTCGGCAGCCAGGCGACGCAGTTGGCGCAGGGTTTCGTCTTCAAAGCCCAGCGCCTGAAGCTGCACGCCGCAGACCTTGTCGGCCAGGTCCTGTTTATCCAGCACCCGCAGCACCGCGTCTTCGCCGAAGATGCTTGGCATGATCGAAACGCGAAAGTCGATCTGCCGGCCGCTGATGCCGATCTTGAAGCGACCGTCCTGAGGCACGCGTTTTTCGCCGATGTCCAGCTCGGCCATGACCTTGACTCGCGAGATCACCTGCTCGGCGAACTCGCTGCCCTGGATCTTGCCGATGTTGTTCAGCACGCCGTCGATCCGGTACTTGATCACCAGGCCCTGGCCGGTGGTGCCGAGGTGGATGTCGCTGGCGTGCATTTTCAGCGCGTCGTACAGGGTCGAGTTGACCAGTTTCACTACCACGCTCGAGTCTTCGCTGATGCTGGTCAGCGACAGGCTTTGCAGGGTGTCGGTCTCGCTGCCGGCGTCGGCCTGGGCGTTGAGCGATTCGACGGCGTGAAAGCTTTCTTCGTGGCGGGCCAGATAGGCCTTGAGGTCGTCGGCGTGCACCAGGTACAGCGGCGCGCCGTGCAGGCATTCGTCGATCCAGGCCAGGCGCGCGGTGTCGAAGGGGTCGGCGAACACGCCGATGACTTCGTCGTTGTGGCGCAGCAGGATGAATTCACGTTTGAGGCATTGCGCGAGGGTGACCCGGTCGAACACCGGGGTCGCCAGAAACAGCGTGTCGGTGTCGAGCACCGGGTAATGCAGGGTGGCGCCGAGGCTGGCAATGAACGGCATCGGCGCCAGCTCGCAGAGTACGGCCAGTGCATCGAGCACCCGTTCCCCGGACGTAGTGGCCCGTGCCCGGGCCTGGGCCAGTTGCTCACTGGAAAAGCGTGGCGGGGTCTGTGCCTCCTGTGGAGGATTGACCGACAGCGGTTCGACGACAACGGACAGACGATCCATGGCTTGCTCTCCAACACCCGGGGCTTGAGGCCCTGACGGCGCGGGAGGCGAATTCGGCGAGTGCCGGAACGTCTATCGCGCCATTACTCCCCGGTGAGCATTTGATCGTCGTCCGGTGCCATGACCTCCGACCGGTTTCGTCGGCGGTCCGCCAGCACCCAACTGCCATCGTACAACTGCAACGGGAAGCTCTCGGTCCTGCTCTGGCGTCGTTCGACAAAGCCTTCGGATGGGCTCGCACCGGGTTTCGCTTCGCGCTGGATCCCCAGAAGGTCGCAGACAGCTCGGGCAAGTTCCGCCAAAGGAAACGGTTTGAACAGGATGTGACTGACCCCCAGTTGCCGCGCCCGCTCACAGACTTCAGCGGTCGGGTGACCCGTTATCAGCACGAAATGACACGTCCTGTTCTGGCGAACCGCGTCGAGCACCTCGAACCCTTCCATATCGGGCAAGCGGTAATCGAACACCAGCACGTCGGGGGCGAAAGTCTCGGCCAGGCCGATTCCCTCTGCGCCGTCATGTGCAATCCGGACTTCCAGCCCTTGCGCCGACAGATAATCCTGAAGGTTCTGTGCAAGCAGCTGTTCGTCTTCGACAACCAGTACTTTGTTAACCAAGGTGGACTCCCTGAAACCTCAAGTGCCGGCAATTGAAATTCAATGACCCGAACCTGCTGGAGTGCGCCTCACAAGAGGTAACGCACACTTCATGCCAGGCTGAATGCCGGTAATTTTTTGTCTTCATGTCCTTGAATTGAATGGAAATGCCCGCTCGTCCCGGTACCCCGTTCCCCAGAAACGGGGAAGCACCTGAATGGGCATCGAAGCCATTCCCCACTATTGGGGGGGAACCTTCAGTCGTCGTCAATTCGTTCGATCCTGTTCTCTGCCCGTAATTGCGCGAGCACCTGACGACGAGCCTGGGTCTGTTGCTGTCGGGCGAGATACGCCCTGACTGTTTCCAGCCCTTGCTCCTCTGGGACATCGGCCGCCTCCTTGTGGTTCTCGACAAAAATCAAATGCCAGCCGAACGGTGTGCGCACCGCCGTGCTGACTTCGCCAGGCTTGAGAGCAAAGGCCGCCGTTTCGAAGGCCGGCACCATTTGCCCACGGGCGAAATACCCCAGGTCCCCGCCCTGGCTGGCGGTGACATCTTCCGATCCCGATTGGGCGACGCTAGCAAAGGTTTGCCCCCCTGCGATAGCGGCACGCAACTCTTCTAAGCGTAGCCGCGCCGCTTCAACCGTGGCGGCATCGGCATCGCCGGCAACCTTGATCAGAATGTGCCGGGCCTGGACCTGCTCCGGCGCGCCCATTTCAGCGCGGTGTTCTGCAAAAAACTCACGCACCGCTTGCTCGTCCGGAGTCTGGACTTTAGTCAGCTCGGCGAACATCCGCTGCGCCGCCAGTTCGCGGTGGGTGTACTCGGTGAACGAGGCCTCATCGAAACCGGCGTCCTGCAAACGCTGGAGAAACTTATCGGTGCCGCCGATGGCGATGCGGGTCTGTTCGACCTGTTCGCGCACGGCTTGCTCATCGATCTTCACCCCGCGCTTGCGCGATTCCTGCCAGAGCAGTTCCTTGTCGATCAGCGTGTCCAGCGCTGCCTGTCGCAGTTGTTTATAGGCCTTGGGGTTGCGGATGCTCGCCACGGCGCGGCCCTGATCTTCCAGGTACTCGGCGAAAAAGCGTTCCAGGCGAAACTCGGAAATCGCCTCGCCGTTGACCCGGGCGGCCACCGGTTCATTGTTCGCCAGCGCCACCGGCAACCAGCATGTCAGCAGCAAACACAGGGTTTTGAGCTTCATGATCAGGGCCTCCGGTCAGGGCGTGGCAATAATCGGTTTGTAGGGAGCGACCAGATAAAAACGCTGGTCGGGCAAGTCAACGGTGACCACGTGCGCCCCGCTCAGGCCCAATCGTCGGCCGGGGCCGAAGCTCAGGCGCGGGGTCAGGCCGGTGTCGAAGTCATGCAGGCCTTCGAGCGCCGCCACCAGTTTTTCGCGGCTGGCGTCGCGGCCGGCCTGCTTCATGCCTTCGCTGAACAACAGCATCGAGGCGTAGGCGCCGACTTGCAGCACCGCGTGCTGGGCGCCGAGGCCTTGATGCTCGCGCAACAGCGTCAGCGCCATACGCCCGGCCTGGGTCCAGTCGCTGGGCACGAACGGATACGCCAGAAACACCCGCCGGGAAAAACCCTCCGGCACCTGCAACAGATCCCCCGCCACCTGGCTCGATGCGGCAAACAGGTACGGCACCTGCCCGGCATTCTGCAACCCGGTCGCCAGCCGGCTGAAACCACCGCCGTTGCCCAGGTAGAACACCGAGCGCGAGCCCAGCGGCAAGCTGTCCGCCGTCGGGTCGTAGGCCTGCAAATGGACTTTTTGCCAGCCGTGATCCTGCAGATAGCGGCCAAGGGTCTGTGCCGCCAGCACCTGGGCCGGGTCATCGGGATAGGCAATCAGCGTCGGCCCTTGCAGCACCCGCAAACTGGTGGTGGCGTAGTCGGCCAGCGCGATCAGTTGCTCGCGCAGGCCCGGCAGCGGTTCGAAAATCTGCGGGCTGGCCTGCACCGGGCCGAGCAGCGACATGGCCCCGATCAGCGGCACGCCGGACTGCTCCAGACGCGGCGCCAGTTCGCTGTCCAGCGCCGGGGCCAGCGGTGCGATCAGGGCGAAGACTTGCTCTTCCTCGATCAGCCGTTGCAGGGCCTGTTCGGCGCTGGCGCGATCCGGGCCGGGATCGGCCACGGTCAGGCGCAACTGCCGGCCGTGAATGCCGCCGGCCTGATTGATCCGCGCAACACTGCCGTTGAGCACCGCCGCGATGGTGGCGCCCTCCTCGGCCAGCGGCCCCTGGCTGGGCAGCAAGGTGCCCAGGTGCAAGGTCTGGTCATCGAGCCCCGGATCGCGGTCATCGGCCAGGCGTTTGAGGTACGCGGTGAGGTTGCGCTGATCCTTCATCGACAGCAGGAAGCGCGGCATGCTCGGGTCGAGGCGATTGTTGCCGGGGTCGCGCCCCTGCTGGATCACCCGCGCCAGACTGCTGTCGGTGTAGGCCGGGTAATTGCGGCCGTTGACCTGCTGCTGACCGTGGATGCTGGTCAGCCGCGACCAGTTGAGCTCCGGCGGACGCACCCCGCCTTCGGGTCGGCCCAGACCATCGGCGCCGTGGCAGTTGGCGCACGGCAGGCTGGTGGCCGGCAGCAACACGTCCGCCGCGCCGACCCGCGCCATGATCGGCTCGCCGCTGGCGGACAGGCCTTCACGGTACAGGCGCTTGCCGGCGCTTTCTTCATCGGTCAGCGGCAACGCGGCCGCGCCGAGGCTGACGCCAGCGAGCAGGATCAGGGCGAGGACGCGGCCGAGGTTCATGGCGCGGACTCAGCGGCCGGCCACGGGCATTGTCAGCAGCTGCAAGCGCTGGGCAATGGCGGCGGCCGGGGCATCGGGACGGATTTTGCTCCAGCGTTTGTTGGCCACATCGCCGACGATCAACTGGGTCGAGTGCTGCTCGGGCGTCGGCACGATCTGGCCGATACGGCCCAGCACCAGGTCCATCTGCGCCTTGTCGCCGGTAAGGAAAAGCCAGTGAGGGTCATCGGCACCCTGCTTCAAGGTGTAAGCCTTGAGCACCGCCGGCGTGTCGCGCAGCGGATCACTGGTAAGGGAAATGAAGGTGATGCCGTCGGCCTTGTCGCCCAGCAGCTCGCGGACTTCCTTGAGCTTGCGGGTGATCAGCGGGCAGGCGTCATTGCAACTGGTGAAGATCACGTTGAGCAGCACCACGCGGTTGTGCAGCGCATCGCTGTAGAAACGCTGGACGTCGCCGTGCTGGTCGAGCAACGGGGTGTCGGTGAACCAGCTTTTTGCGTCGTGGGTGCCTTTGGCCGGTGCGGGCGCAGCGCTGGTCGTTGTCGTTGTCGTTGCTGGTGCCGGTGCCGGTTGTTCGTGGCCTTCGTGAGCCAGGGCCATGGCGCTGAAAATCCAGAAACAGACCGTCAGGGTGATCCAGTCCAGGGTTCTCATGGTTGTTGCTCCATGGCAATCGCGGTGTGTTTGGCGTGGGTACGCAGGCCGCTGAGTTTCTCGACTTCCCTGGCCAGCAATGCCGGGTCGGTGAAGCCGTAATAGCGCGTCCAGTGGCGACTGTTGCCGTCACCGACGAGGATCAGCGGCTGGTGATTCTTGAAGTCGCCGCTGAAACTGCCGAGGCCCTTGAGGGTGGCGGTGATCGATTGCGGCGAACCGGTCAGCCAGCTCCAGCCCGGGCCTTTCTGGAAGGTGCGGGCGTAATCCTGCAGACGTTTCGGGTCGTCGCGCTGCGGGTCGATGCTGATCGACACCAGCTGCACTTCCGCGCCGACCCGGGCACCGAGCTGTTTCTGCACCTTGCCCATGATCGACGAGACCACCGGGCAGACCGTGGTGCAACTGGTGTAGATGAAACTCATGACCACGATCTTGTTGTGCACCAGATCCTGCTCCAGGTGCACGGTCTTGCCGTTCTGGTCGAGCAGTGGCACGTCGGCGAACTTGACCTGGGCGTGCTCCTGGCTGTTGGCGGCCGGTGCGGTGTGCCCGGCATGCTCGTCCGCCGAGTGGGCGCTGGCCTGCTGGATACCGACGGCCAACAGGCACAGGGTCAGCAGGCCACGGGATGCAAATCGGTTCATGGTCTTTTCCTCGTCACTGAGTCTGGCCGGGCAGCACCCGGACACTGGCAAATGTCTTGTCGTCGAAACCGGCGCCCAGCGAGGCCGCGCGCACATGCAGGTACCAGGCGCCGCTGCGGTCGAGAGTCACCGGCGCTTCGTACACGCCGTCGGCGACTTCCCGTGCGGCCACTTCGCGGGGGCGCGAGGTCGGCGCGAGGAAGTAGCGCAACTGCACGTCGGTCACGCCGCTGCGCTGGATCTTCTGTTTGCCCTGGACGATGCGAAAGCGCACCACGTACGGGTCGTTGAGGGCCACGCCGGTCTTGTCCAGCAGGAACTCGACTTTCGCTGCGCCCAGGTGTTTTTCCGGCGCACCGTCGGACGCCACCTGGGCGCTGAAGCAATGAATGATGTTCGGCTGGTTGAGCAGGAACGCCACGTCGAAGCGCCCCGCCGCCGGCAGCTTGACCCGGGCGCTGTAGAGCCCCGGCGAGACCTCGCGCAGGCTGCGGTCGATCACCAGCGCGGCGCGGGCGATCTGCCCCCGGTTGGGGTAACCGGACATCGGCGCGTTCATGCCTTCGGCGTAGAAATAGGTGGTGTTGTCCACCGGGTTGACCACGAACACCGCGTTGTCATCGCGCGATACGGCGAGGCTCGACGCCAGCGGCAGATCGCCGGCCAGCCGTGGCGGCTGCGGCCCGGCCTCGAAACCCTGGGTAATCGGCTGACGCCCTTCGCCCAGCGAAGACAGGTTGATCATGGTGACTTTCGGCGAGGCCAGTCCGCGCACGTAGGCATAGGCCTGGGTGAACACCACTTGATAGGGTTCCGCCGAGACTTCCAGATCATGGATCGCCGAATCGTTGGCCGCGTCGATGACCGTGGCGCGGTTTTCCAGCGTGTTCAGCACCACGCCAAAACGGCCGTCGGCGCTGAAGCCCATCGGGCCGAGGCCCTGTTGCAGCTTGATCACCCGGCGTACGGCGCGGCTGTTGCTGTCGATCACCGTGACGGTGCCGTCCTTGCCATCGGCCACGTACACCGCGCCGGACAGCGGCGAGTACGCCACCGACAACGGGCTGGCACCGGTCTTGACCTGTTGCAGCAGGCTCAGGCTGGCGATGTCGATAACGCTCAGAGTGCCGTCGTCGCGGTTACTGACGAAGGCGAAACGGCTGTCCTTGCTGAAGGTGATTTCGTGGTGGCCGCGCCCGGTTGCCAGGTGTTTGAGCGGTTTGAGGCTTTGGGTGTCGATCACCGTTACGCCGGATTCTTCAGCCTTGCTCGCGTTGTTGCCGACCCACAGCAGGCGCTCGTCCGGTTGCAGCGCGACCCGCACCGGTTGGCTGCCAGCGGCCACCGAGTCGATCACCTTGAATTGCTCGCTGTCGATCACCGCCACTTCCCCCGCCGTCGGCATCGACACGAAGACCTTTTTGTTGTCTTTGGGCGTGACCCAGTCCATCGGCGATTGCTTGAGTTCGATCCGCGCCAGGGTGCTGGTAATGCCGCCGACCGAGACGGACGGATCGACCACCGAAACGCTGGCATCGCGGTTCATCACCAGCAGGAAATAGCTGTTGAGGTCGAGCAGCGGCCGCGCGCCGATGTTGGATTTGAGGAACGTGCCGACCCGCGACTTGCAGCTCTGGTCACGGCCCTGGGCCTGGTCGGCGGCGACGGCTTGCGGATCGATCCACGCCCCCGGCGCCACACCGGACAACGGCTGGCCGGACGCACCGTCGGTGACGCGAAACTGCACATCGGCGAACTCCCCCTCACGCAACTGACCGTCGCTGGCCAGTGGCTTCAGATCGAAGGCGATCGACACGCCGTCGCGGGTCAGCACCTGCCCGGCGCCGGTTTGCGCCAGGGCAATCTCGCTCAGCGTGAGCAGCGCGCCGGCCATCGCCAGCAGGCAGACGCCAATGATGTTGATGATCCTGTTCATACCTCTCTCCCCTGACACGTTTTCCGAAACACCGCCGCCCCTGTGGGAGCGAGCTTGGTCCGGGCGGCGTTCCGACGAAGGCGTCAGACGCCTCACCCCTCGAAACCGAGTTGCTTTCATTCGCGAGCAAGCTCGCTCCCACAGTTTTTGCATCCACCGATCCATCGCATTTCAGCTACTGAGCAGGCGGCGCCGGCTCCGGCTCATTGGTCACCCGCAGCAATCCCCACAGCCCCGAGGTGTTGCCATAGGCGGCGTAATCGCGGAACAGGTAGTCCCCCGGTATCGCGTTGCTGCCCCCGGCGCTCGGCATCATGAAGCTGAAGTGCGCCGCCGGCAGGATGCTTTCGTGAGCGCCGATGTACATCGACATCGGGTTGTAGCCGAAGCGCACCGACCCCACGCCCGGCGTGCCCATCGGGTAGCCGCCGGTGTCGCTCTTCTCGGCCTGGAACGGGTTGAGCGACCAGACGTGCCCGTCAAGCTGGAACGTCGTGCCGCGACTGCCGCCGCTCGGCATCAGGATGTGCGTGCGGAACGGCTGACCCGGTTTGGCATACAGCACCGGCGTCTGCGGATCGCCCCCCACCAGCGCATTGCTGTAGGCCATGTGCGCGTTGGTCATGTCGCCGTAACCCGCGCCATCGGCACGACCGAACGGCGCATCCGGGGCGAGGCCGAAGCGATACCACAGCGGTTCGGTCTTGTAGTTGATCGCCATGCTCGAGTTGTCCTGCGGATCGGTCGGCACGCCGAAGCCCTCGGCAGCGATGCCTTCGACCGGCCGGCCATTGGCCCAGCGGGTGTTCAGCGCCTTGTGCCAGACCATCGCGAAGTCGCGGTAAGTCGTCTGCCCCGGTGCGGTGACCGTGGCGTTGACCTTGCGTGCATCGTCGACCCAGGTCGCGCCGATCGGCAGGATGCTCATCGCACCACCCAGACCTTTTTGCGGTTGCTTGATCACATCCGCCGGGGTGAAGTTCAGGCCACCGAACTCCACGGCCGTGGCGTTGATGTTGTCGACACTGCGGCCCAGTTGCGTGACCGGTTTGCCTTCACGCTCCAGGTGCCCGGCGTAGTACTGATAGGTACGGGTCGGGTAGGCGCCGCTGCTGCCCAACCGTGGTGGCACGGTCTGGACCGGGTTGGCGCCGACGTTGGCACCGTCGGACTTGGTGATGTCATAGGCCAGCAGTTGCGCGTGCAGACCCACGTGGCTGGACGGCCGCATAAGGTTGTTGCTGAAAGTGGTCGCGCCGAGGCCGCTGTTGCGGTCGCGCTTGACCATGCCTTGCATCACCGCAGTCTGGGTCAGATCCGGCATCACGCTCGGCAGACGGTTTTCCAGGGTGATGTTGATGCAGTCCCCGGCCGCTGCGCGCAGCACCAGCGGTTCGACCGGAATGCCGGGTTTGAGCTTGCCGCTGACCGGATCAAGGTCGGATTTGCGCACGTACAGGATCGCCGTCGGATCATGCAGCGGCCCGCTCTGGCCACCAATGGTGATGGTCTCGCCGTCCTCAGGATCAGTCACCGTGACTTGCGGGATGCTGACCGTGCGCGAGTTCAGCACCAGGGTGCCGCCCGCCGGATTCAGCGGCCCGCCGACATGCTGACCGAGCCCGGCCGAATCGCCGATGCTCAAGCCCAGCGAATTGCCAAGGATGTCGTTGGCCAGCGCCGCCACCACGTCATAGTTGCGCTGCACCGTTGGCCGGGTGCCGATGCCGTTGGGGTTGGCGCTGATCCGTGGGCAACTGCCTTCGAACGCCACGGTGTTGCGCATTCCCGCCGGACTCGGGTTGTTGGGGATGGCGAACAGGTCATTGCGTTTGGCCGTGTAGTTGCGCATCACGCCCCAGATCCCGCTCCAGTAGCCTTCGATCGAAGCGTCCATCGAGTACAGATAGTCACCGGTGGTCGCCGCAGAGCTGGACAGCATCGACACAGGTGCGATGAAGCCCATCTGTTCGGAGATGCCGATCATCTGCGAGGCGCGCCAGCCTGAGTTGGAGCTGTTGCCGAAACCGGAACCGCTCTGCAGCCATTTCACGCCGTGCAGGGTGACGTTGTGCTCTTCCTCGTGGCCGCCGGCATGCACCCGCAGCCGCACGTTGTCGCCGGTATAGGTACGCAGCATCGGGGTGAACGGGTCGCCCGGCTCGCTGCCGCCCTTGTTGATGTGCGGCGGGAACAATGTCGTGCCGCCAGTCGGGCCGGTGGCGGCCGTGACCAGGTTCGGCGCCAGGTTCATCGCCGGAATCGCGCGGTCGGTACGGCTTTGCATGGCATAGGCCAGATCGCCGCCGAGGCCGTCAGCCTGCATGCCGCGCTTGCCGTCAGGGCCGACCTTGTTCGGGTCGTAGACCCGCAGGGCCAGCGGCTCGTTGCGATAGTTGACGACGAACATGCCCGGATCATCCACGGAGATCGCTTGCGGGCAAGGCCGGCTCGGGCAGCCCGGCACCTGACCGCCCTGCACTTCCAGCACGCCTTCGAGCAGGGTGCTGGCGTTGTTGCGCACCGGCGGGTTGATCGCGTAGCGGAAGCTGTCGGCGGTGGCCGGGAACGCTTTTGGGTTAGGCACGCCGTTGGGGCCGGCGCCCACGTACACACCGGCTTCATAGGCGTGCTGGAAGTCGCTGTATTCGAGGAAGAACTCACGGAAGCTGTCGTTCTTGCCGTCGCCATCGAGGTCGCCGGTGTTGATCACCGCCTGCCACGAAGTCGGCCCGCCGTCCTGGCGCGCGCCGCTGTACAGAGGCTCGCCGGTTTCGGCGTGGAACCAGGTGGAACCGGCCGGTTCCGCCAGCACCGTGGCATACAGCCCGATCTGCTGGTGAGTCGATGGGCCGAGGTGGTCGTGGGTGAAGATGGTCCCCAGGCCCCGATCCACGCCCTTGGCGTTGACCACCGGGTCGACGAACCAGCGTTGCATGGCCGTGCGCGCGCCCATCCAGTCACTGCGCCCGAATTGGCCGAAGAACGGATGCGCCTTGGCTTTCGGGCACGCCTGGGTGCCGTCGCGCGGATCGGTGCCCTCGCACTGGTTGAATTCGCGGATCGCGTGAATGCGTTCCTGAACAGCGCCTGGGGAGAGCACGCCGTCCTCGTAGTTCCAGCCGTTGGAGGAACCGTCGGCAGCCGTCAGGTCCCACTTCGGCAGGTGAATGTGCTGGCCGATCACGTCAGTCGGCGTGCGCACCTGATAGTCGTCCATCTCGTAGGTGGCAGGCACCAGGTTGGTTTGCTGGTATTGCACGCAGTCAAAGGTGTTCATGCGCATCACCAGTGGCTCTGGCGGACGCTGCTTGGTGATCACCGGCCAGGCGTCTTCCCACAGCGCCAGAATCCGGGCTTGCGGGAAGTGATAGCCGACCTTGTTGTAGACCGCGTCGAACTGAATGTTGGCGGCCTTGTAGATGCGCGGGCGGTCGGCGGTGAAGGTCGAGGCGCCGACGAAGGACATGCCGTCCAGCCGGTCGCCGCTGGCGAACTCACCGGTGCCGGCGCTGCTGGTCAGGCGTTTTTGCCGGTCGTCCATGCACGGTTCGTAATACGGTGCGCCGGCAATCGGCAAGGCGCCGTTGGTGCGGAAGGCCTTGGCAACGATCTGATTGCCGGGCAGCAAGGCAAAGCTTGGGTGATCCTTTTTCGCGTGGAACGCCATCGCGGCCTGTTCCACTTCTGTGCCCTCTTCGGGCAGGTAAATCGGTTTGGCGCGGGTGACTTCCTTGGAGAAGTCCAGCGAGGTGGTCACGGTGTGCGCCGCGCCTCCGGCCGACACCCCGTCGAGGGTGTGACGCTGCAAGCCGCCGTCCCAGCCGCCGGACTGATTCGGGTCGAGGTTGGCCCACAGCGCTTTGCCGCTGGCTTTCAAGGATTGCGCGGTGGCGGCGTCGAGCATGTCCAGCGGTGGGGTTGGCGGACGCTGACCCACCGAACTTTCCATGCCGCCGATCCAGAACGGATAGCCAGGGTTTTTCAGGCTGCCGTCGGCGTTGCGGTTGGCTTCGCTGCGATCAACCAGCGCCAGCGAGCCAATGGCTTGCGAACCACCGTTGCCGCCGTGGTGTTCGCCGTCGTCATCGCCCTCTTCTTCCTCATCGTCGTCATCGTTGCCGGCGACCAGGGTCTCACCGATTTTCGGCACCACCACCACTTTGCCCGGCATCGGGGCCATGGCTTTGCCGGGCAGCGGCACGATGGCAGGAATCGGCGTGCCGGCAATGATCTCGCCATCCGGCAAGGCGCGGGCACCGGCGGCCGGTTTACCGCTGCGCAGTGCGTAAGGTTCGCTGTGATAACCATCGGCGCCCTGTTGCGAGACTTCCAGCCGGGTGCCCTCTTCGAACACATCGTGCACCCGCCACATCGACCACATGCCTTGGGCAAAATGCGGGTAGAAGTGGCAGTGATAGATCGCATCGCCGGCTACCCGGTTGCGGTTGCCGGAGCCGCCGTTGGCGATTTCGTAGGTATAGCCGGCCCCTGGGCCAATGCCTTGGGCGTCGACGTAATCGGAGTTGTCGTCGTTGGGGTTGAACAGCCACTGATGGCCGTGCAGGTGAAAGATGTGCTGCTCGTGGCCGTTGTGAGTGTTGCGGAATTTGACGAAGTCACCGATGTAGCTGTGGTTGACGTTCGACGGCTCCGACGGATACAGGGCCATGGTGGCCTTGACGCCGACCTGATCGGCGCTGGGTGTCTGGCCGGGGGCGATATTCTCAAGCCCGGTATTGGCCGGCACGTCCACCAGCATCGCCACGTCGCCGACGGTGTGCGAGCTGAGGAAGAATTCTTCGTAGGCACACGACAGGCAGTCGTGCATCGGGCCCACGCCGAGACGGTTGGCGACCACTTCAGCGCCCATGCCGCCGGAACCGTAGTTGATCATGAACGAGTCGCGGGTCGGCTCCAGCACATGGGCCATGACCGGGTCGGCCCAGTAGGCGGGGAACGCCTGGGTAGCGGCGGTTTCGTCCTGGAACTGCGAGGCGAAATCGCGAAACGGCTCGAGGCGGTTGGGGATCGCCGGGTTGCGTTTGCCCACCGATTCTAGCGGATAGGTACTGTTCGCAAAACTGCCATCGGCGTTGCTGCCCATGACGATTGCATCGCTTTCGCTGGAGATGATTTCGTTGCCGTCGACCATGCTGATGATCGGCGTGCCGGCCTTGCCTTCACGCAACCACGGTTCGCGCTGGGGGTAGCGGGCCTGGTAATCGACGATGGGGTGACCGGCCGGTGTGCGGCCGGTGGTTGCCAGGCGCATTTCTTCTTCGGTGAGGGTGTTGCGATAGGTGCGTCCCGATTTCGGCACCACCACGACCTGGCCGAACAGGCCATTGGCGACGTTGCCGGCCGCGCCCTCCCCGCCGAATGTCGCGCCACGGCTGCTGACGGCAAACGCCCCTTCGCGCTCGGCGTACAGCACATACGAACGACTCGCGCCCGGCGGTACCAGGGTGTTGGCGTTACGCCCGGTGTAGGAGGAAATGTCGTCGATGCTGTTCACCGCTTGCAGGCCGTTGACCTGGAAACCGACATGGCGGTCGGCGACCTGCTCGTCGACCTTGAAGTCTTCCGCGCCGCCGGCGTTCTCGATGCCCTCCTCGCCTTCTTCTTCGCCCTCAGGCCCTTCGAAGTGCTTGTTGGGGTTGGCCTGGTAATCGAGCAGGTTCTGCAGATTGATCGTCAGGCAATCACCGGCGGCCACCCGCAGCACCAATGGCCGTGGACGCTTGTCCGCACGCAGCGACACCTTGCCCGGCACCGCGCTGCCGCCGTAAGCCAGCGAGACGTCATGGTCATCGACCACATCGCGGCGCAACGCGAACATCATCCCGTTGACGTTCTGCGCACCGAGGCGGTTGAACATCAGCGGTTGATCGAAGGCGACCACGTTGGCCACCAGATTGCGCTCGCAGCGCACGGCGGCGCTGGCCAGTTCGACGCTAAGCATCGAAGCCAGCAACAGCAGCCAGTTCAACAGGGACGGTGCGTGGTGAATGCCAACCATGATCGGAAACCTCGTAGTGGGTGCTCACAGGGAACGATTCTCGATAAACCCCTTGGAGCAATCCGCGTGCCACAAAAAATTGCTTTCCATCTCAACCAGTTACACAAACCACTTGAGAATCCGGGGGATATTCCCCACCCGATTCCCCACTTTTTCCGGGGCCATCGGTTTGCCCCGATAGTGGGGAAACCGGGGACATCCTTTACAACGGCGCATCCACCGCCAGCCCCTGCAGGCGCCGGTACTGACGCAGCACGCTCGGGACATAACGCTGGGTTTCGGCGAACGGCGGGATCACCCGGCCCCGGCTGAGCACCGCGTCAGGCCCGGCGTTGTAAGCGGCCACGGCCAGGGCGATGTCGTTGTCGAACATCGTCATCAGGCGCTTGAGGTATTTGGCCCCGCCCTGGATGTTGGCCTTGGGGTCGTAGACGTCGGTCACGCCCATGTCCCGCGCGGTGCCGGGCATCAGCTGCATCAGCCCGCCGGCACCCTTGGGCGAGGTGGCGCCGGGGTTGTAGTTGGATTCGGACTTGATCACCGCATGCAGCAGCGCTTCGGGCAGCTGATTGGCGGTGGCGGCGGCTGACACCAGCTCGGCGTAGGGCTGGTTGGCGATCAATTGCGGTTGCCGGTCAAGGCTGACCAGCGGCGCATCGGCTTCGCGGATCACCCGCTCATAAGTGCGTCCG
>Ga0207696_1001187_pt1 | contig 14846 bp, 13 predicted proteins | sample KBSS54metaG_FD_184403 | JGI IMG/M metagenome (GOLD analysis project Ga0207696, IMG submission 184403) | Switchgrass rhizosphere microbial communities from Kellogg Biological Station, Michigan, USA - KBS S5-4 metaG (SPAdes) (version 2) | ecosystem: Host-associated > Plants > Roots > Rhizosphere >...
TGCGGGTGTGAGCAGTGGTACGTTGCGCTACACGCCGGTGTAGCTCAGTCGGTAGAGCAGCGCACTCGTAACGCGAAGGTCGCAGGTTCGATTCCTGTCTCCGGCACCACATCCAGCTCCACAGTATTCCGCTGAATGCTTTGGAAGCCCTCTAAACCGGCCTTCTGGCCGGTTTTTCGTTTCCACGACCCTCCGTCGGGAACCGACAAAATCCCCAATAACCGGGGGTATTTTTGGGGTACAGCGTCTTTCCTGCATGGAGAACGTACCCCAATGCCACGCCTAGCCATTCCGCTCAGCGACCTCAAATGCCGCACGGCCAAACCGCGTGATCGAGCCTACAAATTGTTCGACGGCGGGGGTATGTACCTATACGTCACGCCCTGTGGCTCGAAGACTTGGCGGCTACGGTATTTCAAACCCAACGGCAAGGAAGGCACGCTGATTATCGGCAAGTACCCCATCGTTTCATTGGCTGTCGCGAGGACCAAGCGCGATGAGGCTAAGGCCCTGCTGCTCGACAACCTTGATCCGATGGAAGAAAAGCAGAAGGCAAAGATCGCTGCCCCGCGGACGAGTCTTCTCTTTGAAACCGTTGCCCTAGAGTGGCACCTCGAAATGTCCCGGCGCTGGACCGAGGGCCACGCGAAGACGGTGCTTAGCAGGTTGCGCACCCATGTGTTTCCACTGATTGGTCAGCGGCCTATCGCTGAACTCGACACCCACGATCTGCTTGAGGTCACTCAGCGGATCAAGGATCGCGGCACCATGGATGTAGCGCTGCGTGTGCAGAACTATCTATCCACGATCATGCGGGGTGCGAAGCGGGCGCGGCAGATCACTCAAAATCCGGCGCTCGATCTGGCCGGCTCGATTCAAGCGCCGCGCACCGTGCACCGTCCTGCACTCTCGCTGAACCGTCTTCCTGAATTGTTGAGCCGAATCGACAACTACACCGGTCGCGAGCTGACCCGGCTCGCAGTGCTGCTGACGCTGCATGTGTTCGTGCGCTCTAGCGAACTGCGCTTTGCACGGTGGGATGAGTTCGACCTGCAACGTGCAATGTGGGAGATCCCTGATACCCGCAAGCCGATTGACGGCGTCCGCTATTCAACGCGCGGGACCAAGATGAGTGGGGGCATTCAGATAGTGCCGCTGTCGCCTCAAGTTATCGAGATCCTTGAACGGCTGCGCAGCTTGAATCGGTTCTCTGAACTGGTGTTGCCCGGTGATCACAGGTACTGGAAACCGTTGTCGGAGAATACGGTTAACCAGGTGCTGCGCAATATGGGGTACGACACCACCAAGGACGTCTGCGGGCATGGTTTCAGGACCATGGCTTGTAGTGCCTTGCTCGAATCAGGGCTATGGACGGACGCGGCGATTGAGCGGCAGATGAGCCATCAGGAGCGTAACCGCGTGCGCGCCGCGTACATCCACCAAGCCCAATTTCTGGAGCAGCGTCGGTTGATCATGGCGTGGTGGAGTAACTACATCGATGCCAACAGATCGGGCCATGTCACCCCGCATGAGTTTGCCCATCCGGTAGGCGACAACGTCACAGCCTTGCCAAATGGCCATGGCGCATTCAATCGCGGGTGAGCCTGCAAGATCGGCGCAGGCAGCTCTTTTGCGCGGGTCCATCCAAACAGGGCTGCAGAGCCGCCCTGTTTGGATGGACCTCACTTTGAAGAGCTAAAAGCCACGACGTTGTCCGGGATTTACCACTCAATTCCACCGGTGGATAACCGCTTTTCACGTCCTCAATAGCGCTGAATTTCGATCCTTGACCGGGTTTATCCACAGGCGTAGAACTGGCCGAGCAAGCGCTGTCGATGACAGCACCCCAGGTGGCCCGAACCTTCAAGGCCACGCCGCTCCCACGGTGGTTCTCCCCAAGGGCGATTCGCATCCGGCAGCTCGCCCGGTCACTACCATGTGATGGATGCTCTTACACATAAGGCCCTCGTGCGCCAGACACACGTATCTCGCTGCCCTGCAGCAACCTATCCGCTTGGCCGACTATTGCGCCAACCTGTGCCCGTCTCTTTCTGTGGAAAGAGACGGGCACTCTTACCACTGCTGCAGCCCTGATCGCACATGGCTTTGCGGCATTCCCCCTCGTGACAATCGGCGTGACAAACGCCGATGTCACCAGCAACAGCCTTGTAGATGATGGTGCCGCAGACCAGGGAATGGACTGCACTTGACTGACAGTCAGGCATGCCCCGGTCATCGCATTGCTGCTTGCACCTGGCTCAGGATCTTCAGGCACTGTTTTCGTCAGCCAATGCTGCCTCCACCCGCCCACCGGTAACGGCGCTCAGGAGGCCAGATCATGAGATGCCCTGGCTCCCGGTCGTAACGAGTCGTCAGTCCCGCGTAGAGGATATTCCCCACAGGTCGCAGGGGGCCTTGATCCCTGATAACACTCAGCATTCTTGGCGGGATGACGTGGGGCGAGGATCGGAGAGCGGCTGATGAGGTGACTGACATGGCATTGGTGGGTAGACGCGATGGCCGCAATTTCGGTTACGGCAGACAATTGAGTTACGCAGGGCCGCAGGCGCTGAAGAGATGTTTGGCGGTGGCCACTACGGCACGGTCAAGGCGCACTGTGATCGATGGTTGGCATTCGTGAAGTGGTGCCGCTCTGAACAGGGGCCCGGCGTTAATGATGCGCGGCAGATTGATCGAAAAGTATTGGCCGACTATGCCGCGTATCTGCGCGACATGGCTGGGCGCGGTGACCTTGCTGTCAGCACCGCACAAAACCGCCTATCCAGCGTCAACCGGACCATGGCGGCGCTTCGCGGTGATCAGTGCGTGACGTTGCCAAGTCCGAGCAAGGCGTTGGGTATGCAACGCATCGGGGTTCGTCACTCGATGCCACAGGGCCAAGACCGCGAACAGGTTAGGCGGATCGTCAATGCGCTATGCCGCCAACATCAGCTACGTGCCGCTGCGATCGTTCTGTTGGCGCAAGCCACCGGCATGCGCTTGCGTGAGGTCATTTTGGCGCCGTTTACGTAATCAGATGGCAACGGCGACGTTTCGCTGGTGAGCTCTGGGCTGGCTTGGCGACCGACGCGGCAGAGTGGCCGCCAGTGGTTTGATTTCTGGCAATTCTTCAGAAATCCCATTGCTATCGGAAAGGCTGTCGAAGCATCATGACTGCAATATTAAATCGACACTGCTCAAGTGATCCGGGCCCCAGGGGTCGCTTAGGCCAGCAACAATCCAAAGGAGTGGCTTTTGCGAATCCTTCATTTTTCGGACATCCATTTCCGCAAAACCGAAATCAGTACGACACAAGATCCGAACTTTCATCTGCGTTCCGAGCTGTTTCACGATGTGGTCGATCAAAGCCAGAAGCTAGGCGCCCCGGATGCAATCATCATCACGGGCGACATCGCCTTTGCAGGTGACCCCGCTGAGTTTGAGTTTGCCACCCAGTGGCTCCAGTCTCTCTGTGACGCATGCGGTTGCTCGATGCAGTCTGTTTTTGTCGTACCTGGGAATCATGATGCGGTGCGCAAACTGGCGGATGAAAACCTGGTACAACTGATCCATAAGCAGATTCAGGGATCGGCGGACCCTGCCTCAGAGTTGTCCAAATATTTGGCAGACACCACCTCGAATCGCTTGCTTTATCAAAGCTTGGATAATTTCAACCAGTTTGCCGGACAATTTTTCTGCGATCTGCTGCCACCTAATCGTACCAGAGCTACCCGAGATCTGGTGCTCAACGATGGTTCGACACTACGGCTGTGGGGGATTAATACCGCAGTGCTGTCCAGCAGTCGCGATGTTAAAGGCTCACTCGTTGTGGACCAGGCCAGCTTTCAGATCACACGCGAGCGTGGCGTCGTGAACATGGTGATGGCTCATCACCATCTCTCGTGGCTGCACCAAGGGGCCGAGCTCGCCGATCACTTGAACCATGTGGCTCCAGTACAGGTGTTTGGTCATATCCACACCAATCGGATCGACCTGAACCGTGACTACATGCGACTGACCGCGAGTGCTACCCACCCGGATCGTGGAGAGGCTGGCTGGGAACCTGGGTACAACTTTCTGGAGCTGTGCGTCGTAGGGGAGCCCGATCAGCGTAAATTGCATCTCAAAGCCCATGTCAGGGTCTGGCAGACCGCCCCAAGCGGATTTCAGTCGAAGAGAGATCGCGATGCTTCGGTGTTTGAGCATTTTATCGCTCTGGAGTCGTGGCAGGCTCCCCTGACCTCGGCAGCCCCTGTTTCTCCAATCGATGCTTCAATCTTGGGGAGTGGCTCGACTGGGTTGAAAATTGGGCAAGGCCAAAGCATGAATAATGTCAGAGCTTTAGGTTTGCGTTTCTACCAGCTCTCGTTCAGCAAGAAATCGGAAATCGCAGGGCGGCTGAATTTGCTGGAAGAGGAAGATATGGGACAGCCGGACCACGAGCGTTTTCGCCGCGTGTTGATCCGGGCCCATGAGCGTGGGCAATTGGAAGACTTGGCACAAGCCGTCCTGGCTGCTGAAAAAGAATGAATGGAGCAGTGATGTCAGAATTCACATTTGCAGATCGATACGCTCAGTCAGCACTGTCGCCCAGTGCACAAATCATCACCTCGAGACAAGCGACTGCGAATCGGATTGTCGAAAATGTCACCCAGTCCCAGGTATTCGATCTGGTTGGTGCGTATTACGGTAGTCCTCACGTCAGTCTGACTTGGTTCCGGGACGAATTTGCCAAAGAGGATGCAAGCTTCAGCCTCGTCAACAATGAACGCGAGATGAAGGTGCTCGCGGCTTTGATCCTTGAGCAGCTACTTTTTAAAGAGGATCCTGAGACGATCCTAGCCATTGTGACTGGCAACGCAGCCGCGCAGCGTCCACCCGAAGATGCGTCGTGGCTGCTCTGTAGCGCGAGAGAAACGCTTGTGCGACTTTCGGTCGCCAATCGCGAGCCTAAAGCCGTGCCAACTGAGGTAGGTCCAACTGTCAATCCAAAGTTGGAGGCGGAAATCGCGGGAGTCACAAATGGTGACTGGGAGACGCTTTTGGCTATGTTGGCCAAAATGCGTACTGAGAATTTGTCCTCCGAACGAACCATAAGCAATCAGGCGAAGAAAGGCTTGAATGCTTTGAAGCGCGAACTCGAGTTGGTCAAGGAAGAAAGCCAGATGCTCTGGTGGCTGTTCAGCGGGCACAGCAAAACGCTGGCTCGCAGCTTCAGTTCTCTAAGTGCCCCGCATGCGGCTGTGGCGGGCGCTATTGATCTGGGCGTCCTAACCTCATTCTCTTCTCTTGGGCCGATTGCGGTGCCTGGGATCCTTGAGCGCATGCTCAACGGCGCCAAAAAAGCGAAGACGTCACAACCGACATCACTTGCTGCAATTGTCGATGGGTTTGCTGTTGCAGATCTGGAAGCATTAACTGCGAGTGTCAAGGATCTGCCGCCTTGGCTGGCGCCAATCTCGGCTGCTCTCAAGTTAGCCCAAACTATGGAAACGGGGGGGTGGCATACGCGATACACGACTCAAACCGGCTTGGATGCCACCAGCAGCATCGATCCGCTTGCGCTTGCCAATCAACTCTATCGCGAACATCTACTGGGTCAGTTCCTGTGATGGAAGAGAACGATGAAAGTGACGTTGACATCGATGTCTTCGAGCAGCCACAGGCAGATCAACTTGTCAGCCCCAATACACGGTGGGCAACGCTGCCAGCATCAATGATGCTTTCGACCGATGAGGCCGATGCGCTGCTTCGGTGGAGAAAGGCCTCGATCATCACTGTGGTAGGAGAGCGCAATGGAGGAAAAACCACGCTTGTCTCTCAACTCTATGAGCAGTTCTTGCGGGGCCCCTTCGCGCAGACACTTTTCTCTCACAGCTGGAGCTTGCAAGGTTTTGAAAAGAAAAATTTTCAATCTCGCGTCCGGTCCGGTGGCAGTCGCCCGGAGACCACTCGGACGTCCGTTCAAGAGGGGCTTGGCTTCTTCCATCTGGCTGTCTCAGACGAAGTCAGTCTGCTGCGCACAGATCTTTTGATTTCAGAGCGGGCAGGGGAAACCTACCGAGATATGCGGGATGAGCCAGAGCGTGCGACGACGCTGGTCGAAATACGCAACGCCTCGGTCATCGTGTTGATTCTGGATGGCGAGCGGGTCTCGCAGGTTCGCACTCGTCATGCCGTGTTTGGCTCGGTCCGAAGCATAGCCCGCGCGCTGCTTGATTCCGGCAGTATCAATAAAGAAGCACGCGTGCAGTTGGTGACTACCAAGATTGATCTTTTGTCTCGAGAGGCTGCAGAAGCTTTAGCCGCATTGAGCGAGTTTGAGGCGACGCTGGCGGTATTGTTTCGCGATAGATTTGAGCTCACATCATTTCGCATTTCTGCACGCGACCCATCTGGCGATCTTGCGCCTGGAAGCGGAATGGATGAACTGCTGCGAAGCTGGATTGCACCTCAATCCAGCCGGGCCGTGGATGAGCCTACGATTCCTGTGTTAAAGAGCGAATTCGATCTGTTCTTGGTGAGGGGGAGGAAGTAGATGAATCCCAGCTTTGTCATCATGGGTCTGCCTGCATCCGGGAAAACCACCTTCCTGGCAGCGCTATGGCATTTAGTCGAATCGGAAGAGACGGACTGCCGTTTGACGATAGACGGCTACCGGGGGAATTACCGCTATCTGAATAGCATCGCTGACGCGTGGCGAGAGTTTGGCAAGCTCTCTCGAACCTCGCAGACGGGCGATACTGAGGTGGAAATCAACCTCCATGATCAAATTACCGGGGCTCGCGGTACCGCGCTGTTTCCCGATCTGGCGGGGGAGGTTTTTGACTTGCAAGTTGAAGAGCGCCGGTGCAAATCTGACTTTGTTATGCAGGCGGACGCGGAAGACGGCATTTTGTTTTTTGTTAATTCCAATGTTAAGGAAGATACGCTTTCGATCACTGAATACAATAATCGGCTGCCCCCTGAATTTAGATACGAAACGGGCGGCGCAGACTACTTGGATCTGGATGGCCAGTCTGCGACGCCGATAGAATGGGAGCCAAAATTTTTACCGGCGCAAGTCAGAGTCGTGCAACTGCTGAGCGATCTTATTCGATCACCTTTTACTCTGCGCGCCCGCAAATTGGCTGTCATGATCTCTGCGTGGGATCTGGTTCGTGATCAGCATATTACTCCAGATCAATGGTTGGCGAAAAACATGCCGCTGGCTCACCAGTTTCTTCGCACCAACGGCCAATCGTTTGTTTATCGCGTATATGGTGTCTCGGCTCAAGGCGTGAGTCTGGATGACAGCCGCGGAGTGGAAGAGATTGGAAAGCTTCCTGCGAGCCGGCGAGTAGAGATTGTGGGGCATGGTGACGCAGAGCACGATTTGACTGCTCCGCTGGTCTGGTTGATGTCGGCGGAAGAATGAAATTCGATCAATGTTTGTTTGGATACGAGGACGGCCATCGGTTGCTGGCATCCTCCATCCCGTTGGGAGCTGAGACATCGCTTCTCACGGAGCTGAGTGACTTGGCTCCGGGTACCGTTTTCAATCCATCCAACGGCTATTGGACCGGTTTGCCCGTGCCTTCACTGGGCTGCTACGTACTCATGCGTACCTGGCCTGCTCCTGAAATGTCTCGTCCTGGGTGCGTGTGGACTCACGCGCTGCTGATCCCGCCAGCTCTTTTTGAATCGCTTGATGATCTATCCGCGTTGCGCAGCTTCGCTGTCAGACCGTCAGGATTGGCGGACAAGGAGCGATATCGGGAAGCATTGAACTTTGATCTGCTCGAGCTCAAAGGCGATTCAGCTCCGTTCGATTCCGTAGTGATCAATCAGATTCTGCTGTCCCTCTATGATGCGTCAGCGACCAAGGTGGTTGAGATCGAGCTCCCGGGCCAGTTGGATGCTCCCTTGTTCGCGGTGTGGTCTCAGCAGTGGCCGAGATTGCGCCGAAATCTTCGCTTTCGTACCTCTGTTTCACGAGGACCAGGCTCTCCCAGAACTACGCGGTTTGATGTTACTGCCGAGCTGGGGCTGACCTCACGTGCACTGCTATCTGATTATTGGCAGACCACTTCTTGGCTTGTGGCGGCATCAGCAGATGTGGCCGAGGGGCCGAAAGGCATTCTGAGGTCGTTCCTTTGGCTTTACGGAAAAGACGTGAAGCGACAGCGGGGATCGTTCCTTCCCCTGACGCGCATCAACCTGATCTCACAAGAAAATGATAGAGACTCTGCAACTGAGCTGATTGAACTCGTCACCCAATCGTTCCCGACTCCTTATGATGCCCAGCGTCTGAAGCAGGATCTTGTGGATGGCGTTTTGGTGCCTGCAACGCAACCACGGATATTGGAGTGGCTGCTCTCTGAAGAGGGCAAACTTGGGGTCTTTCCAGCACCGAATCCCACCAGCCTTAATCGGTTACGTGAGCTTTGGCCCGAGCGATCTAACGAGATGCTTCCGCTACTGGAGGCGGCGATTAACACTGATGATTCGTTAGGCGAAGTGCTTGTTGATTGTCTGCTCGATAGCACTAAGGATGCCTTGGTCTGGTTGATCAAAACGGGTTCTTCGAAACTGCAGATGCGATTGATCCAGACGAAGCCTCATCTATTGCTTGAAAACTGGATATTGGATATCAGTCCTTCCTCTTTGGCGCGCCTGGTGACATTGGTGCATGATCAAATATCCGGTTTCGAGATCATGATTCCACACTTTTTGGTGCGCGATGACTCGATATTGGTAGATGTTTTTTTTAAATGCTTCCCAGTTGAGACTGCTCGACAGATTTTGCTATCAATTAAGCAGCAGGGGCATGAAGCTGCCACTTTATGGTGGCACGCTCTAAGAAGATCTCCTGAAATATTGTTGCGGCCTGATGTAATAGGTAGCATCTCTTATAGTAGTCAGCTATACGCGATTGCCGAAATTTTAGATTGGCGAGTGCCACACGATGCTGCGCATATTGTGCAATTGTGGAATGTATCACTTGCTACTGTGGTCAATGATCTTTCTGTGGATCGGACAGATAAATTACACTGTCTTTCAATCAAAATCGCAATTGCCGCTGGTGGTCTGGGGGGGGTGGCGTTGGTTGAACTGACATTCAACCGTATCCACGATCAATTGATGAGCTCTCGATTAGCAGACTCCGCCAAAGAGTTACTCTGGGAAGTATTGGCTGATGTCGGATGGCTGAAAGAATGGGACACGGCATTACGGTTCCGCTTGACGATAGCGGCCGCGTATGTAAAAAATCAGTGGCCCCCGCTTAGTTATTCTAGATTAGCGCCTACCAAAAAAGGCCGTAAGATGCTGGCAGAGGCTGCATCGGAGGTCCAGGGCGGAGATGCTTATGCAGAAGCGGCAAGCCTTTGATCTGATATTACGACGCCGGGATACAACTTTATTTGCTCTCAGCGTTGTTAAGTTCTTCGGGTTTTAGAGTGGATTGACGATGAAAGGGCCGCTGCAGCTGCTGGAGGCAGCGGCTAGCCGACCGTCGTGGCTGATTCTTGGTGCGCTATCCAATCAAAGTAATAATTAGGTGTTTCAAAAATTGAATTTATTTTTTGTTCCTTTCTTTACTGCGACCTGTAGATTAATCTGAGCTACAATCCTATTTTGATTCATTTAGAGTAAAGACTGCTGCGAATATGCCTCTACAAGTAGCTCGGGATCAACACCGTCTGTGCCACCTAGGAGAAATGGGCTGTCGGGGTCATGCGCTCGTTTGTTTGAGATAACTCGTTCATTGCTATATGTTGCATAACAGTATGAGCAGCCATGGAGGCATGTGTTATAGGTTCCGATATCCACGCTTTTTATGCAGCCGCATGCGGCTCGTTGACCTTTGTCTTTCTCGTTGCTAAACGATATGCCAAAAGCTCGCATCAGCAGGCTCTCATCGATGCATTTACCGTGTGCAATGCTTTCTGTTTCAATCTCCTCTGCGCATGTAAATATCTCCATCCCATGCTGGTGGGAGATGTTCTTCATGAATAAACTTAGGTTTTGTAAGGCTTCCAGGTCTTGTACAATGTCGGAGCATATCAAGCCATCAACCTTGTTAAGGTTTTTTTCTGTTTTTTTATAGAAGTCAGAAAAGCTGACTATGACTCTTTGAGTATGGCCGGCAAGATTCTCTGCGATTTTCTTAAATAGCCGCTTGTGCTCTTCTAGAGGAAGAATGTTAGACAGCAAAATTGGATCGTACCTCCAAACGACGCGTCTGGGGCCTATTTTATTACTTAGATCTATGAAGCTGCGAATAGCCTTGTGTGGGTTTGGGACTGAGCGCTCAATCGAACGCGGATAGCCGGTTATGGTATATTGGAAATAGTAGTTAAAGGCTTTTTCATCAAGTTCCGACAAGTAAGGAATTAGGTTTGTCGGGTTACGGGTCCAGAATACGATCGCTTCAACATCCTTGGGTGTCATTGATACTCGGCGCACTTGGTTATAGTTGAATGGGTTTCGGGTGAGTAAGAAGCCGGCGCGCACTCTTTTTATGAACCATTCGGAGTAAAATGCAGGGATATCAGTTCTGCGACTGGCACTAATGATCATTCTTAACTCCTATAAATATCTTTGAAGTCATTTTGAATTTTGGGGATAGTGCGTTTGCGATTTTTGGGCTGTATATATATTTTCCCCATCCATTGTTGGCAAATTCAACGGGGTTTACTCCGGCTCCCTCAAAAAGTACCCGGATCCGCTCCTCGATATCATTTTCTGGTCTGTCGTTTACAATAATTACTCCGCCATTCCAAGTGATACTCCTTATTCTTTTTCCCAGTGCTCTGAGATCTGAGGTGTCAAGTTCTGATATCAAGTATGAGCACAGAACTATGTCGAATTCATCGTCTTCGTTTTTAAGTGTTTCTAGTCCATGCATTACATCGCTGTGTAATGTGTCTATCCGCAAGGGGAAATCACCGGCGGCAAGCCTGATGGTATCGTTTGCAATATCATCCCATAAAGGTTGGATGTCAACTCTTGTGACAAAAATTTTGTGTAGAGTTGTATCGTCAATGTGCTCTCTAAGAAATTTTATCGCAGCATAGATGTCACTTCCAGGGCCGCCACCCATTGAGAGAATTCTAATAGGAGCATACTTGAGAATGTTGTCTAAGACCAATTTAGATATTTTCTGTAGGCCTTCTCGGTTTTCGGCAGAATGCACGGGGAAGAATCTTAGTACATAGAGTTTTCGTTTCTCGATGCAGTCATAGCTGATGTGGTTGCCGTGGAAATATTGAAGGCGGAAGCATTCCGCACAGCTCCTGGAATCTGGCGTCCGGTCTTCACACTTCAACCACTTAGCGCCATCCAGCTCTTCAAAAATATCATCTAAAATCTTATCCATAAAATCTCGAGTCGATAGAAAGACATGGTCGCCAAATTACTAAATGGTGGCGTATCGACATCAAAACATCAAGCTCAAATTACTTTCTTTTGTGTTTTAGTCATAAAAAGCAAGTTTTTCATAGGTGTGGTTTTGGACGCGAAAATCAGAACGATTCACTATTGATTCGCGCCATTCCATTTCGGGGCCGTACACTAAGAAAGCTGCTTTCAATCGAGCCAACTATTTTTAGCTGATATGGCCTTTTGTAGGAAGTCTTTCATAAACTCATCTCGTCTGCGGTCTTCAACGCCTTGCAGATCGTAAATTATAAGAACCAAAAAATGTCCGATTCGATTCCGTCGAAAGCCATAACTAGCTGATTTATTTATAGATACCCTATGAGGTACATCGAAAAATCCACCAAATCCCACCCCCGCTGAAACCGGGCCTTCACGGTCAACAACCGTCCGTCTGTCTCCGCACCACTAAAAATGGCAATGGTCATTTATTTCGCTCTAGACCTTGTACGAAAAATCCCTGCGCGAAGAGCATGTTGTGTTAAAAATAGGGTTGGAATAGTAATTTACAACCCGTATGCTTCGTTTTCTTCCTTCCTTCATTAGCCTGATCGCCGCTCGGCGAATTTTTTTATAAATCCTAGAGCGGCGATACTTACTGCGTCATCAGATAGTCGGTTTCAGTATGTCGTTGAGTGCGTCGGCTATGGCTGCAGACCGTTTTTTCAAGAACCTTTCATAGTCGTCATCCGCGATACCGAAGGTCTTGGTGTTACTGATTAAGTGTGACTTCAGTGAGGCAGTAAGTTTCGAGTTGGAAAGCTTGAAATCGCTGATGTAGGCGCTGGGCGCTTTGGCGCGAATCTTGTTGTTGGAGGCAGCATCTATCAACGTGATATTACCGACCCAGTTCGGCTCGGCACCGTCATGATGTTTGTGTAGGTAGGCCTTGGGGAAAAAGTGGTGAAAATTTCTGCTAGAGGAAATTTTGAGGTTAGAATTGTCCAGTATCACATCGCTGTTATCGTCAAAATTCTTCGGTTTTTGCGAGGCCAGCAAGCAGAGAATGGCCTTGACGTACGCGTTGCTGGCAGAGAACCAAGTGGCCTCGATATCGCTAGCGGACACCCGAAGTTCACTGGGGGCATACTTAGGGTGGCGACCCTTGAGAATCGTACCCATGGCTTTCAGGTCTTCTGCAATTTTGGTTTCCGTAGAGCCGCTGTATCGCCAGTTCAATCCGACCCAATAGAAGAATTGCTTCAACAACAAGGCCTGGGTCTCAGTTGGCTTCTTGTTGCTATTTTTGTAGAAAAAGTAAGTGAAGGGAACCAGTAACGATGCATACGGAAGTAACTGTGAGACAGGAACGTGCAGCTTGCTCCTGATAAAGTCTACGGCCGTAAACATTGATGAAACCATCGGGCCCCAATGGGCTATGAAGGTTTCCCGGCGGATCTTCAGAATGTCCTTGGCTCGGATGCTGCCTTTGGTGATTGCCGCCACGGCCTGTAGCACAGTTGCTGCCGGAATCGTTTCGAAATTCGCCTTGGCGAGGCTCTTGTCGTCTTCATCGCGACCGTAAAGTAGCTCTTCATATTTCAGGGCAAGGTCGAAACTCTTGGTTTCGTCGTAGGTCATCGCGACCATGATTTCAAAGAGCGTCAACGATCTCCCGCCAGTATTGATGCGGGAGAAGACGTCACAGGCGATGTCGATCGGATAATCCTTGATCGTGATTGTGGCGAAATCGTACGTCGTGAGTCGGGCCTTGTATTCCTCAATCAAATCCGACTTGGCGGGGCCGATCTCTCTGAACAGTTCGCCCAGCCTACGGGTAAGCAAATCATGCACCGGGATGTAGGAACGTCCCTGTTCTTGCTGACTAGTAACGATCTGATCGTCATGCGAAGGATCGTAGTCAAGGTTTATAAATATATCTCGATAATCGATTTCGACATTGTCCTTGGTGATGCGAATTCCCTTACGAATGGCATAGAGAGAGGTAATGCGTTGCTGTCCATCGAGGATATATTGTGCGTAATCACCTTTCGGTGTGTCGGGTAACTTGTGATTGCCAATATTTTTGACAGAACGCAGGGCATCCTTGGTTTTCCAGAGGATGAAAGTACCGATGGGGTAGCCCTTCAGGATGCTGTCGATCAGCTTTGCGCTTTGCTCCTTGTCCCAGACAAATTCTCGTTGAAACATAGGGAGCTTGATCTGGCCGGAGTCGATTTCGAGGAACAGCGTTTCGTACTGCTTGTTCGCGTTCTCCGGGCGTAACAACATCCGTATGTTATCCTGTTCTGGCATGCTCAGGCTAGTCACGTACTTCCCTCTGGTGAAGTTTGATGTGGGTGGTCAACGCTTGCGAGCCTGTATCAGCAGACATCGCGGTCGTCGTTCGTGAACGATTGGTGATGATTTCGTTTGGCCATCATTACTCAATCATCCGTGATCATCAACTGCTGAGCTCATCTCTACGAAATCCCGACAAACCCAATCGGTGTCCTACGAGAGCTGAAATTCTGTAGCGTTCCCGTCCATCTACGGAAAGGAATTCAGTGATGGCAAAGCGGTACGAACTCTCGCATGAGGCCTACACTGTGGTCGCCGATCTTTTCACTGAACCCCATGGCCGGGGGCGGTCCCGCCTGTGCGACCGTCTGATGCTCGATGGCGTGATCTGTGCGTTCTGCTCGGGCGCTGTCGGAGCTACCCGAGCCTCATTCGGCGTGCGAATAAAAGGGGCCTGATGAGCCTGCCTATCATGCTCTAGGCCGCAGTCGCAGTGGCCTTACAACCAAAATTCACATGTTCTGCGACCCCAACGAGACGCCGTTGGGTTTCCTCTTCTCTGGCGGTCAAACCAGTGACATTGGCTACGCCCATCCTAGAACGAAGTGAAGCGTTCCATTGAGCCAACGTGACTGCCCGTGAAGGCGCTGCAAATGATTGCTTGCTGAGAAGGGCTGCGACGCTGAGACGCTTCGGCGCTATTGCGACCAATATCGAATGCAGCCCGTCCTCCCGCTGAGCTCAATCAAGCGCAAGCCGAATCGAGGTTTACCTAGACTGATTTATAAGTCGAAGTACCGACAGCGCAATATCCTCGAGCCTATATTTGGCTGCATCATTGATCCGCTAGCAGAGTGTTAATCAAGGGAGCACAAATAATTCCCGATTCGATTCCACCGAAAGCCATAATTAGCTGATTTGTTTATAGCTACTGTATGAGGTACTTCAATAAACCCACTAACTTCCAGTCCCGCGAAAACCGTGCCCTCCCATCCAACAACCGTCCGTCTGTCTCCTGCACCAGTTCAGCAGGGTTGATGCAGCTTTGGTTGCATACTGCCTTCCCCAAAAATGCCCGCCCAGCGCGGGCATTTTTGTTTCTGCTTCATTCGCAGCTACGCCCTCCATCCAATCACTTACCGTGACTTTTTCGACTTGGCCGTTAGCGAATTTCCACTTAGGGA
>Ga0207696_1001188_pt1 | contig 14843 bp, 7 predicted proteins | sample KBSS54metaG_FD_184403 | JGI IMG/M metagenome (GOLD analysis project Ga0207696, IMG submission 184403) | Switchgrass rhizosphere microbial communities from Kellogg Biological Station, Michigan, USA - KBS S5-4 metaG (SPAdes) (version 2) | ecosystem: Host-associated > Plants > Roots > Rhizosphere >...
TTTCAACCCGGCGAGACTTTCATAGGTGGTGTCCGGGCGATTGCAGTCGTCGCGATCGACGATGCCGTCGAGGATCTGCACGTCACCGCTGTTCTTGTCTTCAACGCGGTACTTCACCGACATCGGCACGATTTCATCGTTGAACAGACCGGCTGCCTGCGCCTGGGCGGTGCGGATCTGACTTTGCAGCGAGTAACGATCCTGCGCCTCGCGGCTGACGCCATAACGGCGCGCCACCACTTCGGCAGTCTGGCCCATGGTGTAGTAGATGCCCGGCGTCTGCTGCTTGAGCAACGGGTTGATCAGGTGATCGGTGTTGACGCTTTTCAGGGTCAGGCTGATCGACTCGACGCCGCCGGCGACGATGATGTCGCTGCAACCCGACGCGATCTGGTTGGCGGCAATCGCAATCGCCTGCAAGCCTGAGGAACAAAAACGGTTGAGGGTCATGCCCGCCGTGCCGGTGCCCAATTGCGAGAGCACCGCGACGTTGCGACCGATGTTGTAGCCCTGGGCGCCTTCGTTGGAACCGGCGCCGACGATGCAATCCTCGACGCTGGCCGGGTCGATGTCGTTGCGCGAGAGCAACGCATTGACGCAATGGGCCGCCATGTCATCGGGACGGGTCTGGTTGAACTTGCCGCGAAAGGACTTGGCCAGGCCGGTCCGTACGCTGTCGACGATCACCACTTCACGCATGGCATACCTCATTGTTGCAGTCGGTTGAGAGTGGACCGAGCATAAGTCCACCCAATCGCCGACCGCGACAATCATTCACCTCGCGTATGCGGGCCCATCGGTTCAGTCCTTGTGCTTCTTGGCTCGCTTGTCGGACTTTTCGAACGCTTCTTCCAGCGCCCGGTTGATTGTGCGCAGCACCTTGACCCGGGCCCAGCGCTTGTCATTGGCCTCGACCAGGGTCCACGGCGCGATTTCGGTGCTGGTGCGGTCGACCATGTCGCCGACGGCGGCGCGATAGGCGTCCCACTTGTCGCGGTTGCGCCAGTCGTCTTCGGTGATCTTGAAGCGCTTGAACGGAATTTCTTCGCGCTCCTGGAAGCGCTCCATCTGCGTGTCCTTGTCGATCGCCAGCCAGAATTTGACCACGATCACCCCGGCATCGGCCAGTTGCTCCTCGAAGTCATTGATTTCGCCATAGGCACGCATCCAGTCGGCGGTGCTGCAAAAGCCTTCGACCCGCTCCACCAGCACCCGGCCGTACCACGAGCGGTCGAACACAGTGAATTTGCCCCGCGCCGGAATGTGCCGCCAGAAACGCCACAGATACGGCTGCGCTCGCTCTTCTTCGGTCGGTGCGGCAATCGGCACGATGCTGTATTGGCGCGGATCGAGCGCCGCCGCCACACGACGAATCGAACCGCCCTTGCCCGCCGCATCGTTACCTTCGAACACCGCCACCAGCGCGTGACGGCGCATGCGCTTGTCACGCATCAGGCCGGACAGCCGCGCCTGCTCGGTGATCAATTGCTCTTCGTAGTCTTTCTTCTCCAGACGCTGGGTCAGGTTGAGGCTGTCGAGCAGGTTCAACTGATCCACCGACGAGCCCAGCGGCTGGGCACTGACATCGTGCGGATGCACATCGGGACGCTTCAGCGCGTTTTGCAGGCCTTCGAGCAGAATCTTGCCGACCGTCAGGCTGCGGTAGTGCGGGTCGACACCCTCGATGACATGCCACGGCGCGTAATCGCGACTGGTTCGACGCAACACGCGCTCGCCGTATTTGACGAACTTGTCGTAAGTTTGCGATTGCTGCCAGTCCAGCGGACTGATGCGCCAGCTGTGCAGCGGGTCATCGGCCAGGGCCTTGAGCCGCGCCTTCATCTGTTTCTTGGACAGGTGGAACCAGAACTTGAAGATCAGCGCGCCTTCATCGCAGAACATCTTTTCCATGCGCTCGGCGCCGGCAATCGCCTGATCCAGACGTGGATCCTTGAACAACCCGTGCACCCGGCCCTGCAGCATCTGGCTGTACCAGTTGCCAAAGAAAATCCCCATCCGCCCCTTGGCCGGCAGCATCCGCCAGTAACGCCAGGCCGGTGGCCGTGCCAGCTCTTCATCGGTCTGCTGGTCGAAGGTGCGCACTTCGATCAGGCGCGGGTCCATCCACTCGTTGAGCAACTTCACCGTCTCGCCCTTGCCGGCGCCTTCGATGCCGTTGATCAAAATGATCACCGGGAAACGCTTCTGCTGCTGCAACTCGAACTGGGCTTCAAGCAACGCTTCACGCAGGGCGGGCACGGCGGCTTCGTAGGTGTCTTTGTCGATGGCGTGACCGATTTCAGCGGATTCGAACATAGGGACGGCTCCTTCCAGGATTCAGCAAGACTAGCGGATTGGGCTCTGACGCGGCACAGAAATTCCCGCCGGCGGCGGATTGTCCTTGAGTGATCGTCAGCAAGGCTTGCCATGGATCAAGCGCCGCCTGCGTGATCGGCTAGAATGGCCGCCTTGTCGTTGCCGAGCCTGCCATGAAACCTGTAATGCCCCACGCCCAACTCGACTGGGATGACCAGGGACGCCCGCGTTCGCGAGTGTTCGACGATGTGTATTTTTCCGACCAGTCGGGGCTGGATGAAACCCGCTACGTGTTTCTCGAACAGAACCGTCTTGCCGAGCGTTTTGCCGCGCTGCCGGCGGGTGGGCGACTGGTGATCGGTGAAACCGGCTTCGGCACCGGGCTGAATTTTCTCTGCGCCTGGCAGTTGTTCGAACAGCATGCGGTGGCCGGTGCGCGGCTGCATTTTGTCAGCGTCGAAAAATTTCCGTTGAGCCCTGCCGACCTGCAACGGGCGCTGGCGTTGTGGCCCGACTTGAAGCTGTTCTCCGATCAGTTGCTCAAGCATTACGTGGCAATTCATCAGGGTTTTCAGCGCATTGTTCTGGATAACGGTCGTGTGACCCTGACGCTGCTGATCGGTGATGCACTGGAGCAGTTGCCGCAATTGGACGGCCAGATCGACGCCTGGTTTCTCGACGGTTTCGCCCCGGCGAAAAACCCGGAGATGTGGACTGCCGAACTGTTCGCGGAACTGGCGAGATTGGCGGCGCCCGGTTCGACCATCAGCACGTTCACCAGCACCGGTTGGGTACGGCGCCTGCTGAACGCCGCCGGCTTCAAGATGAAGCGCACGCCGGGCATCGGCCATAAGTGGGAGATCCTGCGCGGCCAATTTCTCGGCTGGCCCGAGGACGTTGCGCCCCCCGCCGCCGAAAAACCGTGGTTCGCCCGCCCGGCTCCGTTGAGCGGTGAGCGTCGCGCCCTGGTGATCGGTGCCGGTCTGGCCGGTTGCGCCACGGCAGCCAGCCTCGCGGCGCGGGGTTGGCAAGTCAGTCTGCTGGAACGGCATGACGCGGTAGCACAGGAAGCCTCGGGCAATCCCCAAGGCGTGCTGTACCTGAAACTGTCCGCCCATGGCACCGCACTGTCGCAGTTGATCGTCAGCGGTTTCGGCTACACCCGACGCCTGCTGGAAACCCTGCAACGCGGCACCGACTGGGACGACTGCGGCGTGCTGCAACTTGCGTTCAATGAAAAGGAACGCGAGCGTCAGGCGCAACTGGCGGCCGCGTTCCCCGAAGACCTTCTGCAATGGCTTGATCAACCCGAAGCGCAGGCCCGTGCCGGGGTCGGTCTGGCCCATGGTGGTTTGTATTATCCCGAGGGCGGCTGGGTGCATCCGCCGGCGCTGTGTCAGGCGCAATCCGCACAACCGGGCGTCACGCTGCTCACCCATCAGGAAGCCGTGGAGCTGCGCAAAATCGACGGTCAGTGGCAAGCCTTCGACGGTGAACGACTGATCGCAACAGCACCCGTCGTGGTGTTGGCCGGTGCTGCCGAAATCAAGCGTTTTGCCCAGAGTGCCGACCTGCCCCTCAAGCGCATTCGCGGGCAGATCACCCGACTGGCGCAGACCGCGCAAAGTCAGGCGTTGGCCACAGTCGTGTGCGCCGAAGGTTACGTCGCACCGGCACGGCTGGGCGAACACACCCTCGGTGCCAGTTTCGATTTCAACAGCGACGACCTGACCCCGACCACCGCCGAACACCTGGGCAATCTGGCGATGCTCGAAGAAATCTCCACGGATCTGGTCGCGCGCCTGCACATCGACGAACTCGACGCCGAACGCCTTGAGGGGCGCGCCGCCTTCCGTTGCACCAGCCCCGATTACCTGCCGATTGTCGGCCCGCTCGCCGATCGCGAAGCCTTCACCGAGGCCTATCGCGCCTTGAGCAAGGATGCCCGGCAAGTGCCGGACATTCCCTGCCCGTGGCTGGATGGCCTGTACGTCAACAGTGGCCATGGTTCACGCGGGTTGATCACCGCGCCACTGTCTGGCGAGTTACTGGCCGCGTGGCTGGACAACGAACCGCTGCCGCTGCCCAGAGCCGTGGCCGAGGCCTGTCACCCCAACCGCTTCGCCCTGCGCCAGTTGATTCGCGGCAAGTGAACCGGGCGCTCCGTCCAGACGCTGTCAGTCACCGGGCACGATGCAGGTGCCCCGCTCGATCTGCTCCGCGATACGCTGGGTCAAGCGTTGCAACAGGGCGTTCTCGGTCTGTTGCTTACGCGAGGTGCACAGACCCATTTCACTCAGGTAGTCGGCAGAAGTGAGTTCCTCAGCTTTTTCGAACAGTGCCTGAACTTCCTCATGGTGAGGGGCAATGGCGTCTTCGAACTGCTGCGCGAAACGGGTTTTCAGGTAGTCACTCCAGAACGGCTGGCGAACCAGAAACTTCACCCAGCTGGAGGACAGCTCAGCCGTCTGGATTCGGTGGAGCGCCGCTATCAATTCATCACCCGTCACATCAGCCAGTTCGCTGTAACGCATATGCGCCGCCTGCCCAGGCAGGTCGAACGCCCGTGCCAGCCCCGTGCGATACGCAAGGGTCACTTCCAGAGGGTCGGGGGATCCTTGATCCCGGGCGTGTTCCGCCGCTATCAAGTCGATTTGCTCAAGCCGGAACAAGCCTCGGGCAAGCTTCATCAGGACCGTCGGGGAGACCTGCCTCTCACCGGCAAAGCGCAATACATTGCGCACATGCACGGCGACCTCCAGATGACTGAAGTTCAGCGCTGCGCTATCCGTGCAATTGATCGGGTTGGCCGCCAGATTGAAAATCTGCTCGCGCAGTTCGGCGTTGGCCTGCGTCGCCTCAAGCACCGCCCAGACCCGCCTGGACATATCCTCTCGCACGAATTCGGAGTCAGCGGTATTGCCCAGCTCCGCCAGCAAATGAAACAGGCCTTCGGCCATCGGATCGTCTTTGATCGCGTTCCATGTTTGCAGCCGCCTGGAACCCACCGTCCCTCCGGTTTCGGTCAGCCAGATCGAACGTGCCTGGTGTTCATCCAGGCGCGCGATATCGTTTTCCAGATACCCCATGCCGACCCCGATTTTCTTACGGTAGTTCTCCAGATGAGTACTGCTGAGAGCGGAAATCGGGTTGTTGCGCAGATTGATCGTTTCACTGAAGCGCCGCGGTGTTTCAAACAGCCACTGTGGTAAATCGCGAATGTCATTGTCGCGCAAATCTACCCGATCCAGGTTTGGCAAACGGTGCAACCCCTTGGGTAGTTCAGTGGTTCGGGTATTGCGCACGCTCAGGTCAGACAGTTCGAACATCCCGCTGACGTCCACCGTCGCCCCCAGAGGGTTTTCGCTGAGGTCCAGACTTTGCAAATTGCGCATTCGCGACAATTTCACCAGGGCATGCTCGGTCATCTGAAGACGGTTGTGCATCAGGCCCAAACGCCTGAGATTCGGCATGAGCGAGACCGCCTCCGGCAACTGGGTGAGCCTGTTGCGACCCAGCTCAAGTGTCTCGAGGTTCTTGAAGGCTTTGAGGAAATACGCGACATCATTGTCCAGCTGCATGTTTTGCAGTGACAGATGCCTCACGTGATCGAAGCTCAGCCCGGGCGGCAGGATCGGCAGCTTTCCGAACCGCATGCCATCGAGCTTCAGGCCATAGGCCGGACGGTAATACTCGTCGGGCAGTAAAACCAGCCGGCGAAAACTGTCTTCGATCTCGTACGCCACGAGATGCCGGCATTCGCGCACTTCACTCGATATCCCGCCCTGAGCCTTGATGGCCGCGGCATCGTCCATCCAGGTATCGAGCACCTCTCGCAGGCGCGCCAGGTCATCCTGCAATTGCCTGACCCGAAGTGCGCGTGTCAGATGGTCTGCGCCCAACTGATCAAGAAACTCCCGGGCCTGAATATCGGAAAACAAGGGGTAGAGTTTTTTCACCTTGCGCAACAGACGTTGTGGATGATTTGCGGCTTCGCCGGGTGGATCGGCGAGCACGCATGCAGGCTCGGGAGCCGGCGGTTCAAACTGCTCGCCGCTTAACAACCGGTTGCATCCTTCCCGCTCATCCAGTGCGGTGTCGAGTAACTTGCTTCGCAGACGCCAGCCATCCTCAGGTTTGACGCCTTCCAGGCCGATGGACTTCAGCTGACGAGGTGAAAGCCCCTTCAGGATCGACTGATAGAGACTGTCCGGCCCCAGCGCTTTTCCGAGAGACCTGGCCTGGCTGTCGAACACCTCGAAGCCGTTGTCGAGCCTGACCAGTGTGAGCGAGTTCCCGGCAGTGAGCGGTTTCTTGCCGAGGGTCTCAAGCAGGTCTCCCTTGAGTGACTGAGCCCGCAATTCCAGGTAAAGCTGCGGATCCCAACCCTCGAGTTGCGGCAACAAGCCAATGGCCAGTTTTTCGGTGTCGGCGTTGGCGACTTCAGCCAGGTAGAACCCGGTCAGCGCCCGATCCAGGCGAACATTGCTCACGGCCTCGCTCAAGCGCTGCGCCAGGCCCATTGGCACTCGTCCGGTGGTGCGCAGAAGCGTGCGCTCGACACTCGAAGCCTGACGGATCAGTTCCTGTGCGTAACGCGTCGGTACGTCGGGATAAGCCGCTCTGGTCTTGAGCACCTCACTGTCCAGGGTCTGGTCATAGCGCCGGTACAGATGATCGAACGTCGAACGACGATCAGCCTTGACCGCCGCGCCGATGACTTTCGCCAGTTTCACCCCCCGATCGGTCAGCGCAACGTCAGCGCCGACCAGAGCCTCGACCTCTTTGGGGTACAGACCGTCGATGACGGTCTGCAGCAACTCGCCCTTCTCCAACTGATCGTTGCTGACAATGACGCTCAGGGTGTCATCTTCAATCGAGCCGGGAGGAAAGGTCTCGGTGATCTCCCCTTTTTCATCAACGACCTCGATGTAGCGATCCTGCGGCCAACCGGAAAGCCTTGGCAGCGCCTGCAACTGTTCCTGGGCATGCCGTGCATCGGTCGCTTCGCCACGCTCCATGGCGGCAACGAAGTCACGCACCCGGCGCTCAAGGCCGAACCGTTCGAGAGTGTCCCGCAAACGGGGAGTCAGTGGCAGGCTGTCATCGCTCAAGCGATGCAGTTCGTCGAAGCGGGTGTCGGTCAGCCGCCGGATCATCTCCAGGCGACTGTCGTCGAAACGCGCCAACTGCGGATCGATGCGTTTGAGGGTATAGGCGCCGGACCATTGCTCGCTCGGCTCCGAGGCATGACGCCAGCCACCGTGTCGGCTGGGCTTGAGCGTCGGCGCATACGCCTGTGGACGGACAGGGTGCTGAATCCGCCAGGTCTTCGAAGAAGGATCCAGCGCCACGGCATAGGTGCGGTCGTCAATGCGGGCGAAAGTCTTGCCGTTGACCTGATACAAGCCCGTCGCGTCAGGTTCGAGGCCCTCTTCGACAGGAAGAGGCTGTTCATAGGCGCTCAGTTGCGGCTTCCATAATCGGGACTGACCACTGCGGTCGAGAATGGCGGTAAAGGGCTGAAAGAAATCCGGGTGTTTTTGAACGGTTTTGATCGCCAGGGACTTCAAGACCTTGACGCCGGCACCCACGGCGGCCATCAGGGCAAGGTTTTCCGCGACACTGAGCAGGTGTGAAAAAGCTTCCTGGCGGTCGCCGCGATTCCAGTCCTCGATTCCTTCGTACACTTCGGCGAGCATTTGTCCGATAGCCACGCCCATCATCAGTTGCCCCAGTACCGGAACGACGAATCCCGCCACGTTGGCGACCGTCATGCCGACTTCCAGATACTGGATCAAACGCTTCTTGCGCTCTTCCTCATCGACATCGGCAGTCGGCACGGCAAGCGCACGGGCGTCGAGTTGCAGTTTGCCGACATGACTTTTGAGCATGAAATCGAACAGCGGGCCGGGCATTTCCAATTGTTTGACGTGCCCCAGGCTATCGTTCTCGGCAAACGTCTTGAAAAACTCGACCTTGTCGACTTCGCCGATGCAGTGGGTGAAGTAGCTTTTGTAACTGCCGACTCCCAGTTTGAACTCCAGATATGCGATGAACGCCGTGAAACTCGCGTACTCGTAGAGGGGCTGGTCAGGTTCCCCGGGCATGTACACCAGACACCATTGATCCGGATCCAGCTCGACCGATTTTTCGGAGAAGACCACAACACCCCAGAGGCAACTTTCCAGCGCTTCAATGCCCTGCATGATCAGCGGTCGCCCCTTGAACTGAAGGCTTTTGGCATCAGCTATGCCACCGGCGTCGATCAGGCGCTGAACCGTCTGAAAACCGTCCCGGGAGACGTGTTCCTTCATCAGCGCCAGGTGCAGATCCAGTTGCAGCATCTGCTTTTTCATCACCGAAATATTGCGAACCATCGTACCGGTGGCGACCCGACTGCCATTGACTTCCCTGACTCCGAACACCTGCTGGAAATGCTCCTGATACAGCCGCCCCAGATCCAGCTCCCGGCAGAGCGCGGCGAACGCCGGCGGGGTCAGACCGGGGACGCCGTCAGGTGCGCTGGCAATGCGCACGAAGCTGCCTTCGGGGAAGTAATCGGCTTGCGCCTCGTCTTGCGTGAAGTTCTGCATCGCTGCTTCCAGCAGCGTCGGGGTAGCGGACGGCGTGACCTTCGCTCCGCCGCCTGGTGGCGTTACCGGCTCGCAACCGCAATAACTTCCCGGTAACTCGAGGTGGTCTTTCTCGACATCGAACACAGCTGACCAGCGTTTGGTCAGGGCGTATTTCAATTGCGCGATGCAAAAGCTTTTCAGCGATTGCAGCCGGCTCAAGTCTGTCTCGACCTGGGCCTGGATGGCGTGCAGGTCACAGGCGGTCTTGTCCAGTGCCGCCAATGTGTCGGCACTGGCATTGAGCAGCACGGAGGGGAAGTTTTTCTGCAAGGCCGTGGCGGTGTCCAGATCGCCGGTGGCTTCCAGCAAAAAGCTCAGTTTCTGTTTTTCCGTAAGGGCGATCGGTGCGATCGACGCGGGTGTAGTGGACATGGGCAATATTCCTTTATTGCTGTTGAGTCCCTTCCACCCTATCGATCCCGCCGCCGAATAAAAAACACGAATAACTGCCCGTTCGGGCCGGGAAACAACCAACAATCCGTATGTTTCGAATACTTATCTACTACCTCCCCCTTCACCCAAGCTGTTAATGGGCCACCGGTCAGGCCAACACGCTTATAACTGATCGTTCTAAAACTCCCACATCCGCACCGGGTCAGTTTCTGGGTACCGGCCATTTCGGCGCGGTGCAGCGACACCCTCCCCAACGGAAAAACCGGTAAGGACTTTATGTGCGGATTAGCTGGCGAGTTACGTTTTGATCAACAACCTGCAGACCTTGCAGCCATCGAGCGAATCACCCATCACCTGGCGCCTCGCGGCCCCGACGCGTGGGGCTTTCATGCTCAGGGGCCGATTGCCTTGGGCCATCGACGCCTGAAAATCATGGACCTGTCGGACGGCTCGGCGCAGCCGATGATCGACAGCCAACTGGGCCTGTCCCTGGCCTTCAACGGCGCGATCTACAACTTCCCGGAACTGCGCGCCGAACTTGAAGCGCTCGGTTATGCGTTCTACTCCGGCGGCGACACCGAAGTGCTGCTCAAGGGTTATCACGCCTGGGGCGAAGCGCTGCTGCCGAAACTCAACGGCATGTTTGCCTTCGCCATCTGGGAGCGCGATGCCCAGCGCCTGTTCATCGCCCGCGACCGCCTCGGTGTGAAGCCGCTGTACCTGTCGCGCACCGGCCAGCGTTTGCGCTTTGCCTCGGCCCTGCCCGCGCTGCTCAAGGGCGGTGACATCAACCCGATCCTCGATCCGGTGGCGCTCAACCATTACCTGAATTTCCACGCCGTGGTGCCTGCGCCGCGCACCTTGCTGGCGGGCATTGAAAAGTTGCCGCCCGCGAGCTGGATGCGCATTGAAGCGGACGGCACCACCGAGCAGAAAACCTGGTGGACCCTGCCCTACGGCCCACACGACGACGAGAAAAACCTGACTCTCGAAGACTGGCGAGACCGCGTGCTCGACAGCACCCGCGAAGCCGTGGCGATCCGCCAACGGGCGGCGGTGGATGTCGGCGTGCTGCTTTCCGGCGGCGTCGATTCGAGCATGCTCGTCGGCCTGTTGCGAGAAGTTGGCGTGGAGAACCTGTCGACCTTTTCCATCGGTTTCCAGGATGCCGGTGGCGAGCGCGGTGACGAATTTCAGTATTCCGATCTGATCGCCAAGCACTACGGCACCCAGCACCATCAACTGCGCATCGACGAAAAAGAGATCATCGAACAATTGCCCGCCGCGTTCCGCGCCATGAGCGAGCCGATGGTCAGCCACGACTGCATCGCCTTCTATCTGCTGTCCCGCGAAGTGGCCAAGCATTGCAAGGTGGTGCAGAGCGGCCAGGGCGCCGACGAGTTGTTCGCCGGTTATCACTGGTATCCGCAAGTCGACGGCGCGGCCGATCCGTATGCGGCCTATCGCGAGGCGTTTTTCGACCGCAGCTACGACGACTACGCCGCCACGGTGCAGCCGAAATGGCTGACAGCGAATGACGCTGCCGGTGACTTCGTGAAGGAACATTTCGCACAGCCCGGCGCCGATGCGGCGGTCGACAAGGCCCTGCGCCTGGACAGCACAGTGATGCTGGTGGACGACCCGGTCAAACGCGTCGACAACATGACCATGGCCTGGGGCCTGGAAGCGCGTACGCCGTTTCTTGACTATCGCCTGGTGGAATTGTCGGCCCGTGTTCCGGGCAAATTCAAACTGCCGGACGGCGGCAAGCAGGTCTTGAAAGAAGCCGCGCGACTGGTCATTCCGAGCGAAGTGATCGACCGCAAGAAAGGGTACTTCCCGGTGCCGGGCCTCAAGCATTTGCAGGGCGATACGCTGAATTGGGTGCGCGAACTGCTGCTCGATCCAAGTCAGGATCGCGGCCTGTTCAACCCCGCCATGCTCGACAAATTGCTGACCGATCCACAAGGCCAGTTGACCCCGTTGCGCGGCTCCAAGCTGTGGCAACTGGCGGCCCTGAATCTGTGGCTCAGCGAACAAGGAATCTGATCGATGAAACCTCACGCCACGGCTTACAGCCAACGGCTGCTGCGCGGTCAGACACCGTCCTACGAACGCTTGCAGGCGCGTCTGGCCGAGGACGGCAGCGAGCCGGCCGCCGAGCCGATTGCGGTGCATTGCGGCTGGGGCCGGTTGCTGATCGGCCACACTTTTCCCGATCCGGCCAGCCTTGCGCGGGAACTGCTCAACGAACAGCCGGGCGAGCGCGACATTGCCTTGTACGTCGCCGCGCCGCAGCAGATTCTCGGCCTGGAACCGACCCAACTGTTTCTTGACCCGTCCGACACTCTGCGCTTGTGGTTCAGTGATTATCGTCAGGCCACCCGGGTGTTTCGCGGCTTCCGCATCCGTCGTGCACAAAGTGACGCGGATTGGCAGGCGATCAATCAGCTGTATCAGGCGCGCGGCATGCTGCCGATCGATGCCACCCTGCTCACCCCGCACCATCAGGGCGGCCCGGTGTACTGGCTGGCGGAAGACGACGACAGTGGCGCGGTGATCGGCAGCGTCATGGGCCTCAATCACCAGAAGGCCTACAACGACCCGGAAAACGGCAGCAGCCTGTGGTGCCTGGCGGTCGATCCGCAGTGTTCGCGCCCCGGTGTCGGCGAAGTGCTGGTGCGCCACCTCATCGAGCACTTCATGAGTCGCGGTCTGAGCTACCTCGATCTGTCGGTGTTGCACGATAACCGCCTGGCGAAAAACCTCTACGCCAAACTCGGCTTCCGCAACCTGCCGACGTTCGCCATCAAGCGCAAGAACGGCATCAATCAGCCGCTGTTCCTCGGTCCGGGGCCGGAGGCGCAGTTCAATCCTTACGCGCGAATCATCGTCGAGGAAGCCCATCGGCGTGGCATCGACGTGCAAGTGGATGACGCCGACGCCGGGCTGTTCACCCTCAGTCACGGCGGGCGGCGGGTGCGTTGCCGCGAATCCCTCAGTGATCTGACCAGCGCCATCAGCATGAACCTGTGCCAGGACAAGAGCCTGACTCATAACGTGCTGAAAGCTGCCGGGTTGAATGTGCCGTCACAACAGTTGGCGGGGAATGCGGACGACAATCTGGCGTTTCTCGACGAGTACCAGCGCGTGGTGGTCAAACCGCTGGATGGCGAACAGGGCCAAGGCGTGGCGGTGGATCTGCAAACCATCGAGGACGTGCAGCAGGCCATCGAAGCCGCCAAACAGTTTGACACTCGCGTGCTGCTCGAAAGCTTCCACGAGGGCTTCGACCTGCGGATTCTGGTGATCGGTTTCGAGGTGGTTGCAGCGGCGATCCGCCGCCCGGCGGAAGTGGTCGGCGACGGTCATCATTCCATCGGCGCGTTGATTGAAGCGCAGAGCCGACGCAGACAAGCAGCCACCAGCGGCGAAAGCAAAATCCCGCTGGACCACGAAACCCAACGCACCCTGCACGCGGCCGGTTACGACTACAGCAGCATCCTGCCGGCCGGGGAGCATCTGTTCGTGCGGCGCACCGCGAACCTGCACACCGGCGGCACGCTGGAAGACGTCACGGCGATTCTGCACCCGACCCTGGCCGACGCTGCAGTGCGCGCGGCCCGAGCGCTGGAGATCCCGATGGTCGGCCTCGACCTGATGGTGCCGGCGGCGGATCAACCGGCGTACGTGTTCATCGAAGCCAACGAGCGGGCGGGTCTCGCCAACCACGAGCCGCAACCGACGGCGGAGCGGTTTGTCGATCTGTTGTTTCCGCACAGTCAGCCGGCTGTCTCTTGATCACCTGGTGTCTGTATTGACGCCTTCGCGAGCAAGCTCGCTCCCACAGGGTATCGCTGCTTATGTGGGAGCGAGCTTGCTCGCGAAGAGGCCGAACCAGACACCACAAATTTCCCTCATCGAAACCGTCGATGCGCCCAACTCATCAGGAGTTTCCATGACAACGAACATTCCCGAACCGGATCTGAACTACCTGCAGAAAGTCCTGCTGGAAATGCTCGCCATTCCCAGCCCTACCGGATTCACCGACACCATCGTGCGTTACGTCGCCGAGCGTCTGGAGGAACTTGGCATTCCCTTTGAGATGACCCGTCGCGGCACGATCCGCGCCACCCTCAAGGGCAAGAAAAACAGCCCCGACCGGGCGGTCTCGGCACACCTGGACACCATCGGCGCCGCCGTGCGCGCGGTGAAAGACAACGGGCGACTGACCCTGGCGCCGGTGGGCTGCTGGTCGAGCCGATTTGCCGAGGGCAGTCGCGTCAGCCTGTTCACCGACAACGGTGTGATTCGCGGCAGCGTATTGCCATTGATGGCGTCCGGGCATGCCTTCAATACGGCCGTGGACGAGATGCCGATCAGTTGGGATCACGTCGAGCTGCGTCTGGACGCCTACTGCGCGACCCGCGCCGATTGTGATTCGCTGGGCATCAGCGTCGGCGATGTGGTGGCGTTCGATCCGCTGCCGGAGTTCACCGAAAGCGGCCATATCAGCGCCCGCCATCTGGACGACAAGGCCGGCGTCGCCGCTCTGCTGGCGGCGCTGAAAGCCATCGTCGACAGCGGTCAGGAGTTGATGATCGACTGCCATCCGCTGTTCACCATCACCGAGGAAACCGGCAGCGGCGCGGCGGCGGCACTGCCGTGGGACGTCAGCGAATTCGTCGGTATCGACATCGCCCCGGTCGCGCCGGGCCAGCACTCCAGCGAACACGCGGTGAGCGTGGCGATGCAGGATTCCGGCGGGCCGTACGACTATCACCTGTCGCGGCACCTGTTGCGTCTGGCCGGTGAGCACGAACTGCCGGTGCGCCGCGACCTGTTCCGCTATTACTTCAGCGACGCCCATTCGGCCGTCACCGCCGGTCACGACATTCGCACCGCCCTGCTCGCGTTCGGCTGCGACGCAACCCACGGCTACGAACGCACGCACATCGACAGCCTCGCGGCGCTCAGTCGCTTGTTGGGGGCGTACATTCTGAGTCCGCCGGTATTTGCCAGCGATGCGCAACCGGCCACCGGATCACTGGACCGCTTCAGTCACCAGATCGAACACGAGACGCAGATGGAGAGCGACACCCGTGTGCCGTCGGTGGACAGCCTGGTGGGGCAACGCTCGGACAGTTGAGTCTGGCCCTCGGCGATCATTCGCCGTAGCATCCCGACATTGATTTAGCCGAGGTGCCCATGCTGATTCCCTACGACGCGCTCGAAGTCGACACCCTCACCCGCCTGATCGAGGATTTCGTCACCCGCGACGGTACCGACAACGGTGACGACACGCCGCTGGAAACCCGCGTATTGCGGGTTCGCCAGGCGCTGACCAAAGGCCAGGCGCTCATCGTTTTCGATCCGGAAAGCGAGCAATGCCAGTTGATGCTCAAGCACGACGTGCCCAAGCACCTGTTCGACTGAAAACGCTCAGCGGCCCTTGCCGCTGGCCTGCTTGCGCTGGATCCGTTCGTAGACTTCGGC
>Ga0207696_1001190_pt1 | contig 14825 bp, 15 predicted proteins | sample KBSS54metaG_FD_184403 | JGI IMG/M metagenome (GOLD analysis project Ga0207696, IMG submission 184403) | Switchgrass rhizosphere microbial communities from Kellogg Biological Station, Michigan, USA - KBS S5-4 metaG (SPAdes) (version 2) | ecosystem: Host-associated > Plants > Roots > Rhizosphere >...
TATGTATGTTCATCTCCACTTTTCACCCATACTTCTCCTTCACCGTTCTCCACCGAAACGAAGCGGTCTCCTCCATCTTTTTCCCACGACTCTGTTCGAACAATAAAACCTACTTTGTCATAAGTACCGGGTAATTCAACTTCCGCTACTTTTCCAAATTGATCTTCCCCTGTAAATGCGTAAGGCTTCCCTTCTCCTCCTTCAGGAAAAACCCATAATCCCCATTCCTTTGTATCATTTGGAGCAGGCTGATAGTGAATCGTGATTTTTGTTGCGTCTGCTGCAGATGCAAACGATTGCATAAATGGGCTAAAAAAAGAGCTTACTAGTAAGAGTAAAGCCGTCAGTACCATTGCATATTTAGTCCAACTACGTTTCAATGAAAACCCTCCCGTAAAATAAAGTACGTACACATTTTTCACTATAACCTTTTTTGAAAGCGTTATCATAAGTATTTTTTCCTATTTTATGTGGATAAAGAAAAAAAATCCATAGTTAACAATGTTAACTACGGATGACGTATCTCTTTTACACTTCTGCTGTTTCAGGTGAGATGGTTTGATCGTTGTATACGTTTGTATCTAGCTCTTTTGTTAATTTACTAGTGACGACTCCGGCTGTCATGCTTCCACTTACATTAAGCGCCGTACGCCCCATATCAATCAATGGCTCTACTGAAATTAATAAGCCTGCTAGCGCTACGGGCAAATTCATAGAAGATAATACAAGTAAAGCCGCAAATGTCGCTCCTCCACCAACGCCTGCTACGCCAAACGAACTAATTGCTACAATGGCAATCAACGTGAAAATAAATGAAGGCGTTAAGGGATCAATACCTACCGTTGGTGCAATCATAACGGCTAACATAGCTGGATATATTCCAGCGCATCCGTTTTGACCAATTGTAAGACCAAATGAACCTGCGAAATTCGCAATTCCTTCTGGAACCCCTAGCTGTCTTGTTTGTGTATTAACATTCAAAGGTAATGCTCCAGCACTTGTACGGGAAGTAAAGGCAAAAGCCAATACAGGAAATACTTTCTTAACATATGTGATCGGATTTACACCGATGATTGTTAGAATAACTAAGTGAACAATAAACATAGCTGCCAATGCGACATAGGATGCTACAACAAATTTTCCAAGTTTAACAATTGCATCAATATCACTCGTTGCTACTGTTTTGGTCATAATTGCAAGTACCCCATAAGGAGTTAAACGAAGAATTAGCGTCACTACACGCATTACGATTGCATAAAGCGTATCAATAATTTTTGAAAATAACGCCGCTTCCTCAGCTTTTTTACGCTTCACGCCTAAATACGCAATTCCAACAAATGCCGCAAAGATGACAACGCCAATCGTGGAAGTTGAACGTGCGCCTGTTAAATCAAGAAACGGGTTAGCAGGTAATAATTCTACTACTTGCTGCGGGATTGTTTTTGCTTCTAAACTAGATAAATTGTTTTCTAAGTCCTCTCCGCGCTGAAGTTCCGCTTCCCCTTTTGTGATTTGGACAGATTCTAAATTAAAGCTCGTTGTTGTAAAAATACCAATTGCAGCTGCTATCGCTGTTGTGACAAGCAAAATCCCAATAATTAAACTACTAATCTTTCCAATATTGCTCGTCAATTTTAAGCGAGTGAATGCCGCTACAATCGATACAAATACAAGCGGCATAACAATCATTTGAAGAAACTTAACATATCCGCTTCCTACAATGCTAAACCAATCGGCGGTCGTCATCGTTACTTCATGAGTCGGACCATACACCCACTGAAGAGCAAAGCCAAAAATAATCCCTAGTCCAAGCGCTGTAAACACACGCTTTGAAAATGATACATGTTTTTTCTGCATCATAAACAGCCCCGCAAGCAATGCGAGCATAATGAAGATGTTTAGAATGACTAATAAGTTATTCATAGATGTTCCCCCTGTAATTTTTTCCATAAATTATGTCTCTATTACTTATAATATAACAATACCAATAAGTCAACTAGGTTTTATGTTTTTTCCTGAAGACAGTTTTTTTGAATAATTTTGACAAAACAAAAAAGCTAAGGATTTTCCTTAGCTTTCTATTTTACGCTTGTATGTACTTCAGTGGTCTTTTGCTCCGTTACCAGAGATGGTCCTTCTTTCATCACACCGGATGTACTACGATTCATATATAGGATTACATTTCATATAATTCATTTAGCCATTTTACAAACAAATGTCTCGGTAATTCTAGTTCGTGAAGCTCGACATATTGAATATCAGATAGCGTCGTCCCTCTAGCCATATAAAAGTACCACTGCCAGCCAATATCTTTAGCAATGGCATAGGATTTAGCTAGATCTTGCCTATTATCTGTCTGCTGCATATCATTCATCCACTGCGTTTCATCCGCTTCATATTCATAATAATGGAGAGTATATTTATCACACCAATACGTAAGGTCCTGATGGGAAAACGGATTTTCTCCGTCACATACTTGAAGCAATAGCATTCTTAAATTTTCCGGTGTATACGGTAATATAATTTTTTGATCTGCACGTCTCATTTTGCTACCTTCCTGACATGTTCGTTTCTTTTATTACATCATGTACGGCTGCGTTTAGCAATAAGAAATGGATGACGTTTTCATTACTTTTCGTTTACAACATTTCATTTGCTTGCAAAACCGCCGTATCTTCGACATACAGAGGCAGTCGGATTTTAACAATCGTCCCTTTGTTCTGTTCACTCTCAATCTGCAGGGTACCGTGATGATCATGAATAATTTTGGAGCTGATTGTTAATCCAAGCCCCATTCCTTTTTCTTTTAAAGTAAAAAACGGTTCTCCTATATGTTCTAGACGGTCTTTAGAAATTCCTACTCCTTCATCTCTAACTTCTATAAAAATATGGTTATCCTGCGCTGTTTTGATTGTAATGTAAATATTTCCAGGCCTATCCATGGCTTCAATTGCGTTTTTAAAAACATTAAGTAATACTTGAATAAGGTGATTTTTATTTCCATACACACTAGCGTTATTTGTTTGTTCATCGTATAAGAAGTCAATGTTTTTCAATAAAGCTTCATGGGAAGTTAAACTCATTACATACTTAACCGCTTCTGTAAGAGAAAACACGCGAAAATGTTCACTTTCAGGTTTTGACAAAAGGAGCATTTCACTGACAATACCATTAATTCGTTCCAGCTCATCAAGCATGATGTTAGCATACCCTATTGCGGATCGGTCTGTTTCTTTCATGAGCTGAACAAACCCTTTAATACTCGTAAGCGGATTTCTAATTTCATGAGCAATTCCAGCAGCTAATTCGCCTACTACAGAAAGCTTTTCCTTTTTTATCAGAAGCGCTTCTGCAAGCTTTTGCTGAGTAATATCTCGTCCAATCGTGATAAGAGCTTTTCTTGAGCCATCATCAAAAAACACAGGTATTTTAATAACATCAAATGTTTTGACCTCGCCGTTTGGTATTTCAAATGCTTCTTCCGTGCGTACCTTTTCCTTTTTTCTCCAAGCTTCTTCATCCGATGAAATACAGTGTAAGAAAGCCGCTTGAAAGAAAGGCACAAGCTCCCCAAGTTCTGCATCGGTTTTACCCCTGTAATCAATACCCTTTAAATGATAAAGTTCTCTTCCAAAATCATTCACCGCCACCCATTTGCCAGCTCCATCTTTAAAACAAATAAAATCTGGCATTGAATTTATTAATGTAGCAAGCTGATACTGTTCATCAGACACCTGGGTATGAACCGAACGCTTATGAAGTAAATAAAACGTGCCAGCCGTTACGCCCACTAGTAAACTATCTTTTATCAAACTGCTAAGAGCATATGCTCCTTTAAAAAATGCCATTGTTTGAAAGACGATGTACGCCCCTACAAGCAGAAGACCCGCTACCGCCGCTGCTTTTCGTACACCCTCCCTATTTTTTATCAATATTTCCCACCAGCCTTTGTTTTTTACGTGAATACTCTCTATGTCTCATCAATTAAGTTCTGAACATTCTTCTTGCTTTTAAACTAGTTTACCTTATTTTTTTATTCTTATCTAATACCTTTTTTTATTACTTTTGACACAGTTTCTTTTATCCTCTTTATTTGTTTCCGCATTTTCATTTTATTTGAATTATTTTCTCTATCAAAATAGGAATTTAGATACGGAATACCCTGGAACATTTAGGTAATAATACTCTTTTTTGTATTTTCTTAATATTGTAAATTCGAGTAGTACCAACTACATCGATAAATTTAGGGGGATTTTAATGAAAAAAACCGTGATTTCTTTGGCTGTAGCAACAAGTTTGACTTTATCTTTTACAAGTGTACAAGCTTCTACTTCTGCAAATACTTCTCACCATCAAAGTTCTGAACAAAAAGTATTAAAAAAAATCAATGCTGAGAAAATTTATCAAGACATTGCGTATCTCTCAAAAAAACCTCGTGTGGCAGGAACTGAAGCTGAACGCGAAGCTGCTACATTTGTTCAAAAGCGTTTGTCTAAACTAGGCTATGAGAGCGCAGTAGAGCCTTTTACCTTTACCGGTTACACACCAGCAGCTAGTTTTTCACTAAGCGTAAACGGTACCAGCTACTCTCCGACAACTTTTACTTATAGCACCAATGGAAATGTCACTGCTGAAATTGTAGATGGAGGGCTGGGTACAAAAGATAATTTAGCAAACAAAGATGTGACAGGTAAAATTGTATTAGTTCAGCGAGGCACTATTACTTTTGGTGAAAAAGTATTAAATGCTGCTGAAAAAGGGGCTGCAGCCGTCATTATTTTTAATAATACAGACGGTGAGCTAAACGGAACGCTTGGCGGCGCTAATGATAACTACATTCCGTCTCTTGCTGTTACCAAAGAAGAAGGTGAAAAGATTCTTACTTCTATTCAAAAAGGCGAAAAGCCTTCAGGTACAGTAAAAATTGAAGGAGCTGTCGTAAGTGAGCGAACATCTTATAATGTAACCGCTACTAAACCTTCTACTTTTAAGAAAAAAGGAACAAATGATATTATTGTAGTAGGTGCTCATCATGATTCTGTGGCCGGAGCGCCTGGGGCAAACGACGATGCTTCTGGAACAGCAATGGTGCTTGAATTAGCTCGCGTATTTAAAACTCTTCCTACTGATACAGAACTGCGATTTGTTACATTCGGAGCTGAAGAAGTAGGCTTACTAGGATCCGAGCATTATGTTAGTGAGCTATCTGAAGATGAGAAAAATCGTATTGTTGGAATGTTTAATTTAGACATGGTAGGAAGTCGAGATGCGGGAGATTTGGTGATGAATACAGCTGATGGAACACCAAATCTTGTCACAGAATTAGCTCAAGCTTCAAGTACAAGATTAAATGGATCACCTACGCCATTTCAAGCTGGCGGCCGCAGTGATCACGTTCCTTTTGCAGAGGCAGGAATACCGGCTGCTCTATTTATTCACAGTCCGTCTGAACCTTGGTATCATACGCCTGAAGATACCCTTGATAAAATAAGCAAAGAAAAACTTCAAGATGTGGCTGAGATTGTTGGAACAGCTATTTACGATCGTTCCAGTCCCGACCAACAAGGTTCTTCAGTTAAAAAGAAAGCAACATTTAAAGCTCCTCACCTTTATCACGAGCAAGATGTTAAATAAGAATCTATCCCTGTTATTCATACATGATCAAAAAAAGAGATGTTTATGCATCTCTTTTTTTGATAAGCAGATTTCTCAAGGTTTTAAATCCATTATGCTACAATTATTATAGAGGAACCTCACTTATTGCTTACATAAAAATTTTGAACAAAAGAGGTGTATTTTTTGGATTTTACGGTAGACCATTCAATTCTTTTATTATCTATTCTCCTTGTCATAGGGGTACTTACTGCAAAGTTCTCTACTCGCCTTGGAGTCCCTTCGCTCGTACTCTTTATTATTGTAGGAATGGTTGTTAGCCACTACATCTACTTTGACAATGCTCTTTTAACACAAGGATTCGGAATATTAGCACTTATCATTATTCTTTTTGATGGGGGTGTGCAGACAAAATGGAAAGATGTTAAACGCGTTGTTCGCCCTTCCGTTTCATTAGCTACTTTCGGAGTCCTCATTACGACAGTTTTAACGGGTGTACTTGCCAAATATATTTTAGGTGTTACTTGGCTTGAAGGCTTTTTATTTGGGGCAATCGTTGGCTCTACAGATGCTGCGGCCGTGTTTTCTGTACTAGGGACACAGAATATCCGCCAAAAATTAAACTCCACGCTAGAAGCAGAATCTGGTTCCAATGATCCGATGGCCATCTTCTTAACCGTTTCTATTATTGAATTAATTCAACATCCGGACTCTCCTATCCTCTCATTAATCCTTAATTTCTTTTGGCAAATGGGAATCGGGCTGGTACTTGGTTTAGTACTTGGAAAAGCATCCGTTTGGATTATTAATCGAATTAATTTGGATTCTTCAGGTCTTTACCCTGTGCTTACATTGTCATTGGCCGCCTTAACCTATGGAATTTCCACATTTGTAGAAGCAAGCGGTCTACTTGCTGTATATGTAATGGCAGTGGTAGTAGGAAATGCAGATCTAACTTATCGTCATACAATTGTCCGCTTTAACGAAGGTTTTGCATGGATGATGCAAATTTTAATGTTTATTTTACTCGGCCTTCTTGTCTTTCCTAATCAACTGCTAGATATCATTTGGCAGGGTATACTGTTATCTCTTTTACTTATGTTTGTCGCTCGTCCGCTCGGCGTATTTCTTTCGATGATGTTTGCTAAATACTCATCCAAAGAAAAACTGTTTATTTCTTGGGCCGGTTTAAAAGGAGCTGTTCCAATTGTATTAGCCACTTATCCTATGATGGCAGGTTTGGAGAACAGCACGCTCATTTTTAACGTCGTTTTCTTTGTTGTCTTAACTTCCGCTCTTCTTCAAGGAGCAACAATCGCTCCTTTAGCCAAATTTCTAAACCTTTCTCAAGGTGAAAAAGAGACGGTTCCTCACAGTCTCGAGCTTGTTTCGATGGGCAAAACCAAAAATGAAATGATTGAGTTGAAGCTCGTGGAACATGCAGATATATCAGGAAAATCGCTTGAAGAACTTCACCTCCCTGAAGACATTTTAGTGACTGCTGTTATTCGAAATGATAAACTACTTACACCTAGAGGAAATACACAAATTTTTGCAGGTGATACATTATATATTCTTATTTCGAAGAAAAAACGGGATAAAGTAAAAGCATTTTTCCAAAAAAATACGTCTGACGGGGACGAAAGAGAAGGAAAAACCAGTTAAAAAATTGGTTAAAGCCTTTACTAGAAAAACAGCACCCGATTATTGAACGGAGTGCTGTTTTTGCTGTTGCATCAAATAAAGAGATTTATAATTAGGGTGATGTTTTAAAAGTTCTGAGACCGTTACAAATTTATACCCCTCTTCCTTTAACTTCGGTAAAATTTGTTTTAATGCTTCAATGGTTTGGGTTCGATCTCCTCCAGTATCATGAAACAATACAATATCTCCTGACCTGGCATGGTTAAGCACTTGACTTACAATTTTACCTACGCCTGGATTTCTCCAATCAAATGTATCTTGATGCCAAGACCAAAGAATAATGGTATACTGCTGATTTTTAGCAGCTTTTACTACCCGATCGTCATAATAGCCAGTAGGTGGACGAAACAGGTAAGGTTTTATTCCTGTAATAGCTTGTATACGTTCATCCGCTTTTTCAATTTCTTGTTCAATTCTCTCTACTTCCTGGCCCCTTACTTTCAAATGGCTATATGTATGATTAGCAAGTTCATGACCTTCGCGAACTTCTCTTTGAGCAAGCTTGGGAAACGACGTTATTCGATCGCCGACTACAAAAAAAGTTGCTTTGGCACCGTACTTTTGCAATAAATTTAAAATGGTCGGCGTATATTTAGGATCTGGTCCATCATCAAATGTAAGCGCAATCAACTTTTCATCTTTCATGGGAACTTCCCACACGATATCTCCTTTTTTTTCATAATAAAATCTGCTCTTCTTTGCAGCATCCGCCTGAATACCATAGAAATTAATGGAAACAATAATGATAATTGACAAGCACCATTTCACTCAATGACCTCCTTTTTTGTCTAGGTGTGATTCATGCGTATTGTCAATAAACGCTTTAATACCAACTGCAAATAATCGTTCATCACCCAAACACACGCGCTGTTGACGGCGATTAGCTGCAGAAGTTGATTTACGGTTTTTCATAGTCTTCTCTCCATTACTAATTGATTGTGTTTTTAGCTTTACCAAAAAGTCAAAAATAAACCTACGGGTTCTAACATGGCGAAAACATTTTTTTATAGTAACTACACGCTGTCTAGCGTTTTGAATAGGAGATATATACATGCGAAAATTTTATTTAGCGCTTCTGTTAATGATAAGCATAACCATGGTTATACTGCCTTCTGTTAAAGCAGTCAGTGAAAGCAATAAGGAACATCAGCAGCTCACCGTAAGCGAACAAGGATATTCTCTTTCATTGCCCAATGAATATACGCTTCAAAAAGAAGAGGATGGAAAAGATATTCTTTTTTCAACCAAGACTCCCTATACGTGGATGCGAATTGAAGTCCTTTCCGGGAAAGAAAGTACAAGCAAATCATATCTAGATCGTTCAAAAGAATTGTTTGATGACCAGTTTGGAAAATCGTTAAAAATTTCTTCTACATCCCTATTTATTCAACCCGTTGTATTTGCATCTATATCCGGGAGTAAAAAAGAAACGGCAAAGCTATATGTACTAAGAGAAACAAAGGGGCACCCTCCTTTAAAAATCACGATGGTTACAGCTAAAAATTCTGATGATGAAAAAAAGTTAATTTCAATTGTTAACTCAGTAAAAACGCATGAATGAAAATAGATAAGGAAGCCAGCTATGAAAAAAAAGATATTTCTTGTTTGCTTTATATGTTTGATGAGTGGCTGCTCAACTGCTTTTCGTGAAGAGCTTATTAACACACAGGAAGAAATTCCAAAAGAACGCTTGCCACAGCAAGAATTCACCTATCCTTACAAAGGAAGCAGTAGAACAGATGTGGGTTATCTTAAAAGAAGCATCAATCAAAACTATACGCTTTACGTACTAGAAGGATACGAGTTTACAGAAGAAGAGCCCCGAAAAGATGTCATTTACAACAAAAAAAATGATGCTTTGTGGATGCGGATTGAAGTGTTTCCCTCAAATAAAAGTGTAGAGGAGCTCAATAAAGAAACAAAAGAAATTTTAAGAGCTGGCTTTTCAGAAGTGGCTTCCCTTGATACGCACCTCATTCACCATAACTTAGAGATAGAAGCTGCGTACAAAGCATCAGATGATAAAAGTAACGCATACGGTTTTCTCGTTCGAAAGCAAAATCAACACCCTACTTTCCGGTTAACGATCTTTGCTCCTAAATCTGAAAGAGATTTAACTCCGTTTTTAGAAATGGCGAGAACGCTTCAAAATGCATAAAACAGAGAAAAAGTCGGTTTACAAAGTGTGTAAACCGACTTTTTCTTTATTTCATATCTAATAGTTTAGTTTTTAAATCTTTTTCCATTTGATACAGCTCTGATTCTGCCTCGGTACGCTTCGTACGTCCTTCTTCTTGTATCTTTAGCACTTCTTCTAACGTGGTAATCAAATCGGACTGCGTTTTTTTCAATGTTTCGATATCGACAATCCCCGCCTCGTTTTCACGAGCTACTTCAATCGTATTCTGCTTGAGCAGCTCTGAATTTTTAGTAAGCAAGTCGTTTGTTGTCTTAGATACTTGCTTTTGGGCTTCCATTGCTTTCTTTTGGCGTAATAAAGTGGTTGCGATTACTACTTGATTTTTCCAAAGTGGAATAGCTGTTAAAATAGAGCTTTGAATTTTTTCCACAAGGGTCTGATTGACTTCTTGAATTAATCGAATCTGCGGTGCACTTTGAATGGCAATTTGACGGCTCAGTTTTAAATCATGCACTCGTTTTTCTAGCCTATTGATAAATTGATTTAAATCATTGACCTCCTGAGCCATCAAGTAGTCATTTTTTTGAGATGCTGTTTGCTGAAGCTGGGGCAGCGTTTCATTCTGCAGCGCCACTAACTTGTATTCTGCCGCTGCAATGTAGACGTTAAGCGCCTCGTAAAACTGTTTATTTTTATCATATAAGCTATCTAGCATCGTAATGTCTCGATACAGCATTTGTTTTGAGCGCTCTAACTTATCTGCAATTTTATCAATTTCAACATTAATGCTTTGATATTTTGTTAATAAATTTTGAATAGGCCTAGAGACTCCTGAAAATAATCGACCGATGACTCCTTTTTTCTTTGCAGAAAAATCATCGGGATTCACTTGGCGAATCTTACTCATTAAATCTCCTATAACGTCTCCTACTGGTCCCGTATCTTTCGTTTGAACATGCTGTAGTACAGATTGAGAAAACTGAGATAGTTCTGACTGAGCTGCTACCCCGTACTGTAAGATAGCCTGCTGATTTTTATAATCAATTTGATTTGCGATTTTCTGTGCTTTTTCCTGATATTCCGGTGTCAAATCATCGTATGTGTTTCTTTTTGCAGCGCGAGAGTCCGATTGTACCTGCGGGGTAGGCGACGCAAAAGGATCATCAAGCAGCGCATCTAACGATTGATTTTGATTATATTCTTTCATCATAAAATCCCATCCTTTGCATTTACGTTACTTTGTGCGATTAGTAGCTGTCGGTATATACGGCTGCTCCTCTTCAAATGCTTGTTTTAGCACTTTAAGCTCTACATCTAACGTCAGCTTATCTTGTGAAAGAGCACTTGTTAATAAATGCTCATACTTCCCTGATAACCCGCGCAGCATGTCTTCCGCTTCATGAAGACTTTCTTTTACTTCTATGCTTTTCGTTGGTTTTGATAATAAAAACATATACCTTTCAATGACGGTAACCGTTGATTGTAAGTAGTTCGTAAAAAAGGGCTGAACATCTTTATAACGTGCGGGCTCTTTTTCTACCATTTCAATGATGCTTTTACCTACTTTGTATAGTTTAGAAAGTTCTGTCCACATATGAACAGACCGAATTTTAAAACGATAGCTTCCAATGGTTCTTAATTGCTTTTTTGCCTCTTTTACTTGATGACGAACGTATGCAATTTCTTCTCTATACGGATTTTGATAATGACGTCGAGCACTGCTCATAATAAAAAACAGGCTCGTCACGACCATTACTCCTATACTAATGCCAAAGGATTGAATCATCGTGGTACTAAATCCAAAATAGCTGACCGGAACGGCTACTGCTCCTGTTACCCAAATGGCAAGAATCTTTTTTATGATTCGAACGACTTTCATCGCTTTCACTCCTATCTCAAATGTGACCGAACTTTTAAACGTATACATATTATACCATTGTCTTCCCGTCTCTTAAAACGATTACTGTTATAATTTATATACGGATAAAACCTTTAAAGGTTTCACAAAACAAAAAAACAGGCAGCTATTAAAAGCTGCCTGTTTTTTATTGATCTTCGCGCTTGTTGTAATCATACTTCGAGCGTTCAATTGGTTTGAACCCTTCTGGTGTATGAAAGCGGAGTAAATCTCCGTAAACAAGTTTATCTGATAGTTCTAGCTTTTTCTTAACTAGTTCATCATACTTATCATACTGTTTCGCTTCCTTATCTGAAAGCTGCTTGCCCGTTGCGTTGTCATACACTTTCTGATCAACTTTTGTTACCTTAGGTGTAACAAAGTCACCGTTACGGAAAGGTACAACTTGCTGATGTTCTTTTGATAATAAGTCTGTACCAAAGTCAATATAGTCTTTTGTATCAAGACCTAATAAATGCATCACTGTTGGACGAACATCTACGTCTCCGCCATACGTATGATTTACGCCGCCTTTAAGGCCTGGTGAAGTAATAAATAATGGTACGCGCTGCAGTTGAGCTTGTTCAAAATCATTGATGTTTTTACCCATTACTTTGCCCATTGCACGCTTATGGTTTTCAGAAATACCGTAGTGGTCACCGTACATCACGACCATCGTATTGTCTGCTAAACCAGAGGCCTGTAAATCCTCAAAGAATTGCTTGATTGATTCATCTAAATAACGAGCCGTTTGGAAGTATTGGTCAACTGACTTATCTCCCGTATTGTGAGGTCCAATCGTTTGGTCTTCCTTATCTAGCGGATAAGGGAAGTGGTTTGATAACGTAATGAACTTCGCGCTAAATGGCTGCTTTAAGCCTTTTAGGTACGGCATTGATTCTTTAAAGAATGGTTTATCTTTTAAACCATAGTTCAGCGTATCTTCGTCTGACATATTGTAATAAGCTGAATCAAAGAATTTTTCTACACCCATTGATTTATACATTTCATCACGGTTCCAGAACGATTTTCCATTTCCGTGGAACACAGATGTTGTATAGCCTTGCTGATCTAGAATACCAGATAGCGACTGATAGGTGTTATTTGCTTTTGTTGTAAATACAGAACCTTGAGGTAAGCCGAATAATGAGTTCTCCATCATGAATTCAGCATCTGACGTTTTACCTTGCCCTGTTTGATGGAAGAAGTTATCGAAATACATTGTGTTCTGATCTTTTAATAGTGAATTTAAGAATGGCGTTACTTCTTCACCATTTAACTTATAACCAATCATAAATGACTGAAGTGACTCTAATGAAATATAGATGACGTTTTTGCCTTTTGCTTGACCGAAATATTCTTTGTTCGGCTCAGCATATGTTGCTTTTGCATAGTTCTCTACCTCAGCCACATCACTGCTATCTGCTAACGCGCGCTGTGCTGAAGATTTCGAGCTCTGGATGATGTCATAGATCGTATAGTTATACGTTCCTAAATATTTTACTAAATAGTTGCGGTCAAATGTTCTTGTTAATAGTTGAGGACGATCCATTTCCGCTAGTGCGATGTTGGCACTTAAGAATAAAATCCCTGATAAAAATACACCTGTCACAGTACGTCGACTAATTGTTGCTGGTAAGTCAACTTTTTTCCATAGTACTAAAACTAAAAGAATAAAGAAATCTGTGAAGTATAAAATATCAGTTGGGCTAATTAAAGCCATGGCACTGCCGCCTAATTGACCAAAGTTGTTTGACTGAGTCAATACAGGAACAGTAATAAAATCATTAAAGAAGCGATAGTATACTACATTTGCGTACAGGATGAATGAAAGTAAAAAATTCATTCCAAGCAGTGCTCGTACTTTTCCGCGCCCTTTAAATAGTAGTGCAATGGCAAAAAAGAAAATTGCCGAACCAATTGGGTTTATGAAAAGTAAGAACTTTTGCATAAAATTATCTAACCCTAAGTTAAATTCGATACGATAAACGGTATACGTTTTAATCCAGAACAACAAAACTGCAATTAGAAATAACGGCAGCTGTTTCGAAAAAATATTTTTACCGTTTGTCATGAGCTGTTTCATATTCCCACCTCTGTCTCTATTGAAATTTAAGCTCACTTTTATTTTTATAGTAAATGTAAAAAGAAATCTCTCTTACAAAAAATGTAAGAGAGCTAATCTGTTCTTTCACATTTTAACTCTTTAAAAAAAATTGTCAACACCGCTACGTATAATTTTCACCAAACGTGAGAAAATAACTACTTTCTTATTCCCAGCTCTATCGGCTTTCAAACACAAATGTTTTCTGTGCTTTTTTCTTCTCACTATTTAATACGGACAACTTCTCTTTAAGTTTCACTATTTTATATTTATTTTTTATTTTGTCCACTATACATATAAATTTAACACTTGCCTTAGTTTTCCTTCTCCTTTACAAGAGAATGCATAAAAGCACTTGTGAATATTTGTTATATCAATACCTCTTATTTTCTTTTCTTTCTACAGTAAACCACATATTTTGAGTTATTTCTTTCTTTAAATTTGAAAAAAATGTGTCAGTTTGCATCGAAAATTTTTATTTTTTTACCTTTTTGTTTATAATATAAATTATAAATATTATTTGAAATTTCAGATCTCTTTAACGTCTGATCTAGAAAGTGCATTTTTTATATAAAATTGGAATGAGTATGGGCTATGCATGCTTGTATACCTAGAAGTTTAAACGTCTTACATTTTTATAAAGGAGAAAAAATGAAAGAATGTATTGTTTTCATTACAAATATTATTAATGTATTGCACGACGGATTAATTTATATTTTTTATTTACTAGGATTTTCTCTTTCAGATAAAGAACTTCACTTCTGGATTATTGGTATTATTGGACTGCTCACGTTTTTAAGCGTTTATATGATCTTTAAATTATTGTCAAAGTGGAAATTTAGTATTACAGCTATTTCTTTTATCTATACCCTTACCGTTATGCTTGTCTTAGTTTTTGCCATTGAAATTCAGCAAGGAATTACCACCCGGGGCAATATGGAATTTGATGATGCCATAGCAGGTTTATGGGGGTTTTTAGTCTTTTTTAGTATTTATATCGCCTTTGCTTCTTTTTTTCTTTTATCCAAGAAGTTATTGTCTTCGAATAAGGAGAAAAAAATAAAAACCGAGGCCCCTACTCGGAGCCAAAGGCACGTGAATTAATTTCGTTTGAGTTTCAAAACGACTTGATGAATTCGTATTCGATTATATCGTTGAACCAAAATAAACGGTACGTTTGCAACAATCGCATAAATAACCATCCAAACACCTATAGAAGGAGAGTTCCATATAAAAAAAAGAATAGAAGGAAGTATGCTGATCCAATGAGTTAACTCTGCTCGATTTGTTTCAATTAAAAAAAGCTGTGCATATTCCTTCGTTCTACTCTCCCATTTCTTTTTATAAAACCCTCGTTTAAATAGCTT
>Ga0207696_1001196_pt1 | contig 14794 bp, 16 predicted proteins | sample KBSS54metaG_FD_184403 | JGI IMG/M metagenome (GOLD analysis project Ga0207696, IMG submission 184403) | Switchgrass rhizosphere microbial communities from Kellogg Biological Station, Michigan, USA - KBS S5-4 metaG (SPAdes) (version 2) | ecosystem: Host-associated > Plants > Roots > Rhizosphere >...
ACGAAATCGTTTTTATGGTCCATCCTGACCAGAGCGAACAGGTTCCGGGTATGATCGAACGTTACACTGGTGCAATCACTGCAGCAGAAGGTACGATCCACCGTCTGGAAGACTGGGGCCGCCGTCAACTGGCTTACCCGATCAACAAACTGCACAAAGCACACTACGTTCTGCTGAACGTTGAAGCTCCGCAGGAAGTGATCGATGAGCTGGAAACTAACTTCCGCTTCAACGACGCCGTTATCCGTAGCATGGTTATGCGTACTAAGCACGCTGTAACCGAAGCTTCACCAATGGTTAAAGCTAAAGACGAACGTCGTGATCGTCGCGATGACTTCGCTAGCGAAACTGCTGATGATGCAGATGCTGGGGATTCTGAAGAGTAATTTCCAATGACGGCCAACCGCCTGGTATTGTCTGGCACAGTGTGCAAGACGCCCCTTCGCAAGGTTAGCCCGTCAGGAATTCCTCATTGCCAGTTCGTGCTTGAGCACCGTTCTGTGCAAAAGGAAGCCGGTTTAGATCGGCAGGCGTGGTGCCGTATGCCAGTTATTATTAGCGGGCACGCACACTCAGCCATTACTCAAAGTATAACGGTCGGCACGGTACTCACAGTTCATGGTTTCATTAGTTGCCATCAGGCAAAAAATGGGCTGAACAAAGTGGTATTGCATGCCGAGCAGATTGAATTGATAGATTCTGGAGACTAGCCTAATGGCACGTTATTTCCGTCGTCGCAAGTTCTGCCGTTTCACCGCGGAAGGCGTTGTAGAGATTGATTATAAAGATATCGCTACACTGAAAAACTACATCACTGAAAGTGGTAAAATTGTCCCGAGCCGTATTACCGGTACTCGTGCAAAATACCAGCGTCAGTTGGCTCGCTGCATCAAGCGCGCTCGTTACCTTTCTTTGTTGCCATATACTGATCGTCATCAGTAATCGGCCACTGTCCATTAATGACTTTGAGAGGATAAGGTAATGCAAGTTATTCTGCTTGATAAAGTAGCAAACCTGGGTAGCCTGGGTGATCAGGTTAACGTTAAAGCGGGTTATGCTCGTAACTTCCTGGTACCACAGGGCAAAGCTGTTCCTGCTACCAAGAAAAACGTTGAATTCTTCGAAGCACGCCGTGCAGAACTGGAAGCTAAATTAGCTGACGTTCTGGCTGCTGCTGAAGCTCGCGCTGCGAAGATCAACGCACTCGAAACTGTTACTATCGCGTCTAAAGCTGGCGACGAAGGTAAACTGTTCGGTTCCATCGGTACCCGTGACATCGCTGACGCTGTAACTGCAGCTGGCGTTGAAGTGGCTAAGAGCGAAGTTCGTTTACCGAACGGCGTTCTGCGTACCGCTGGTGAGCACGAAGTGGACTTCCAGGTTCACAGCGAAGTATTCGCTAAACTGATCGTAAACGTTGTTGCTGAAGCGTAATTTTCGCTGATTCACACGTAAAGACGCCGGCCTTGTGCCGGCGTTTTGCATTTCTGTATCCGCTAAATCAAATCAGCTGTTAACGAGCACGCTCAAAGCTGCCATCCGGCTGGCGTGTAAACAGCACTTGCTGATCGTTACCAATATCAATTGTCAGCCCTGTCACCACGCCACTGGCATTCTGGCGAATCTGCACCATCTGCCCGGTTTGCAAAGTACTCAGCGGTTTATTGTTGCCCTCTACCTGCGCCATTGAATAAACATCAGCGGGCGGTAAATTATGATCGCGGAACAGCTGCGCCATGGTTTGCCCGGACTCTACACGGTATGAACGCCATTGCTGCTCTATATCATTATTGGCTTGTGGGGTTGGCGCTTGTGGCTGTTCCTCAACGCGAGAAGGTTCGACAGGCGTCGCTGGTTCAGTATTGGCTGGTGGGTTGACTAAGTGGGCACGAATTGGGGATTGTGATTCAATGGAGAGCTGCGCATCGCGGGTGACCGGACGGACTGTCTCATCAGGCATTGGCCACAGAAATCCTGTCACGACGACCAGTGTCGCAATAATAATGCCGCGGCGATGCAAGGCCGGCAGTGGGTCCATCAGCCGGATGTTATCGGGTGCGTGCCAAATCCGCGCAAGCCAGGGTTTAATAGCGAATCGCATCAGCAACACTCCTCATATACACAATGTGCTCTGTCATTATCCCTTCCATTATAGAACGCTAACTATTTGATGCATTGCACAATCCAGGTTTATGTGACGTTCTACTCGTCATCTAACTCGCTATTGCCACTGATATTTAGCATTCATTCAAACCATTGTTCCTGTTTCGTCTGCATTTGTCACCTTTGCCGCTTTTGCATTTTACCCAATAGATTGACGCTGCTATGCTGCTGGCCTGCTTTTAAATACATTAAAGGAAAACCCATGACGACCCCTTCTTTTGACAGCGTCGAAGCGCAAGCAAGTTACGGTATTGGTTTACAGGTAGGTCAACAACTCAGTGAATCTGGTCTGCAAGGCCTGCTGCCAGAAGCGCTGGTAGCGGGTTTGCGTGATGCTCTGGAAGGGAATGCTCCGGCAGTTCCAGTTGACGTTGTTCATCGTGCACTGCGTGAAGTCCACGAGCGTGCTGATGCTGTTCGCCAGGAACGCCAGAAAGAAATGGCTGTTGAAGGTCAGAAATACCTGGAAGAAAACATCTCCAAAGAAGGCGTGAGCAGCACTGAATCTGGCCTGCAATTCCGCGTTCTGACTCAAGGCACTGGTCCAATCCCAGCGCGTAAAGATCACGTTCGTGTGCATTATACCGGCAAACTGGTTGATGGCACCGTGTTTGACAGCTCCGTACAACGTGGCGAGCCTGCTGAATTCCCGGTAAGCGGCGTTATCGCAGGCTGGATTGAAGCGCTGACTCTGATGCCTGTTGGCTCAAAGTGGGAACTGACTATTCCTCATAACCTGGCTTATGGTGAGCGTGGCGCTGGCGCGTCCATTCCTCCGTACAGCACCCTGGTTTTTGAAGTTGAACTGCTGGAAATTCTGTAAGCGTTCAAATAACCCTGCTTCGGCGGGGTTTTCACTTACCTGAATATTAGTTCGCATTATTTTATTCTGGTTTTACTTCTGCATAAGGTGCTTTTGTGATGCAATTTTCGCTATTAGGGTGATTATGTACACAAAAACAACATAAAATTAACAATATTGTTTTTTTCAGATATTCACCCCATCAATTCTTCCCTATTATTGTCGCTGCCTTGCAGTGCAACATTTCGGCAACATCACATTTCAAAGGCCAGTAGAGCCTGAACACCACAGACAGACAGGAACATACAACATGGTAGATCAGATAAAAGTAGCTGACGTAGCTGAAGCTCCGTCCGAACAGTCGCTACGGCGCAACTTAACTAACCGTCACATCCAACTTATCGCCATCGGCGGTGCCATCGGCACAGGTTTATTCATGGGCTCGGGTAAAACCATCAGCCTTGCTGGCCCATCGATAATTTTTGTTTATATGATCATCGGATTTATGGTGTTCTTCGTCATGCGCGCCATGGGCGAATTGCTGCTATCAAATCTTGAATACAAGTCGTTTAGTGATTTCGCCGCAGACTTGTTAGGCCCATGGGCAGGCTACTTCACCGGCTGGACATACTGGTTTTGTTGGGTAGTCACCGGTATGGCAGACGTCGTGGCCATTACGTCCTATGCGCAATTCTGGTTCCCTGGATTATCGGATTGGGTTGCGTCAGTGGCTGTCATCCTGATACTGCTGAGCCTGAACCTCGCCACCGTTAAAATGTTCGGTGAAATGGAGTTCTGGTTTGCGATGATCAAAATTGTCGCTATCGTTGGGCTGATTGTCCTTGGCGGGGTGATGATTTTAACCAATTTCCACTCTCCGTCTGGCGTTGAAGCATCCCTCAATAACCTGTGGAATGACGGTGGCTGGTTCCCTAAAGGGCTGAGCGGCTTCTTTGCCGGATTCCAGATTGCGGTGTTCGCGTTTGTAGGCGTTGAACTGGTAGGGACAACCGCTGCTGAAACCAAAGACCCAGAGAAATCACTGCCGCGTGCGATTAACTCGATTCCGGTGCGTATTATCGTGTTTTACGTCCTGGCGCTGATCGTGATTATGTCCGTGACACCATGGCGTTCTGTGGTCGCAGATAAAAGCCCGTTTGTTGAATTGTTTGTTCTGGTCGGCTTGCCAGCTGCGGCTAGCATCATCAACTTCGTGGTGCTGACTTCAGCAGCTTCTTCTGCCAACAGTGGCGTGTTCTCCACCAGCCGTATGTTATACGGCCTGGCACAAGATGGTGCAGCGCCGAAGGCTTTTGCGAAACTGTCTAAGCGCGCGGTTCCGGCGAAAGGTTTAACCTTCTCCTGCATCTGCTTGTTGGGTGGCGTGGTGATGCTTTATGTGAATCCGAACGTCATTACCGCTTTTACGATGATCACTACCGTTTCGGCGATTCTGTTCATGTTCGTCTGGACGATTATTCTGTGCTCGTACCTCGTGTACCGTAAACAGCGTCCGCATCTGCATGAGAAATCTATCTACAAAATGCCGCTCGGTAAGCTGATGTGCTGGGTATGTATGGCGTTCTTCGCGTTTGTGATTGTGCTGCTGACGCTGGAAACGGATACCCGCCAGGCCCTGATGGTGACGCCATTGTGGTTTGCGGTGTTAGGTGTGTGCTGGATGTTTATCGGCAAGAAGCGCATTGCGGCAATGCGTAAGTAATTTTTTAGCCCTCACCCTAACGGTATGGTTTTCCCCCTCTCCCTGAGGGAGAGGGCCGGGGTGAGGGTTATCTTACTGATTTATTCCCCAGCTAACGCCCGTGGGAACAGCACATTATTCTCAAGACTAATGTGGTTCATTAAGTCATCAATCAATTCGTTAATCCCGTTATACATGGCTTTCCACGTGGTGCAGGCTTCTGGCGGTGGTGTCACATTATTGGTGGTATGTTTGATGACATCCAGCAATTCACCCGCTTCATCATGCTCGCTTTCCATCACGCTAATTGGGCCGTTCGCCTGTGAACCCATACCTTGTTTGATCATCGGGAACAGGATCTGTTCTTCTTTCATCATATGGCTGCTTAGTTCCTGATGCAGCATGGTGAGATATTTCGCCAGGCCTTTCGGTACATTCGGTTTATCTGCATGTACGCGCTCAACTTTTGTTGCCTGAAGAATCAGCTCTGGTAGTTGTTCGCGGTGACGGTCGTGGTAACGCACCAGAATATGGTCGATGATTTCGGCCAGCGGTGCCGCACGCCACTCTTTCTCAACTGGTTGTTCAGCAAGCGTTGCTAGTTCTGCTTCAATCGCATCAAGATCCAACTCTTTACGTGTTGCCGCACGTTCAAGTGTCTGCTTTCCACCGCAGCAGAAATCGAGATCCAATTTACGGAACAGCGCGGAAGCGCGTGGAATGGTTAAAGCCAGTTCACCTAAAGCCTGGTCGCGGAAAGCCATGAGCAAATACCTCGTTGTCGATAATATAAGATGCATGTTAAATACATCTTTATGTCAACGCTATGACTATTTCGAGGTAAGACGCTATTTATCCGTCGTCATAACCACTTCAGCGATTGTACTTTTCTGCGGTTTCGTCAACACGGCCAGCACCACGCCCGCAACCAAACAGACGATGCCCAGTAATGTCATCAACGGCGGCCAGCTGTGGCGCAGCATAAATGTGTAAGCCAGTCCCGCCAGGGTTTCAAAGACGATTAACGGGCCGACGATTACCGTCGGTAAGCGCTGGCTGGCAATGTTCCAGCACAGCGCGCCCAGCCACGAACAAAATAGTGCAATGGCTAACATCAACGTTAAAAAGACTTCCGGACGTGGACCAAAGGGCAGGGCAAAGTCGCTGTCGGTGCGAGACATCCACAAGCAAACCGCGATGTATCCGATAAATGAAAACGGCAATATAGAAAGCCCTTGCGCAGTCGCCCACATCAGCGGGTTTTTATCCGGATTCTCACGCAGCCAACGGGCATTTCGCAGCGCATACCACGCCCAGCAGGCGACAGAAATAAACGCCAGCCCTATGCCGCTGATATATCTCCACCAACTGAAATCGAGCTCGCCGGTGCGTAATTCGGCGGTATTCACCATTACCAGGCCCAGCGCGATAATCACCAGCGCAGGTGCCAGCCGGTGCCATGGGAGCTTGCCATCACGCTTGCTATAAAGCAGGTTGGCAAATACCGGAATAACGACCGGCAGCGTGCCGATAATCATGGTGGAAATGGGCGCCCCGGTGCGCTGAATCGCGCTGGCCAGGCAGACGTAATAAATCAGATTGCCGACGGTCGAAAGCTTGAGCGCGGTGAACCAGTCAGTGCGGGTCAACTGGCGCAGACGCTGGCGTCCAAACCAGGCCAACGGGAGCGCAATCAGCCCCAGCGCCAGATAGCGTCCGGTTGACTGCATTGCAGCAGGGTAATCAGGAACAATCAGTGGCCCCACGAAAATCAGCCCCCACATCAACCCAGCCAGCAGGGCGTACAACACACCAGTTAACATTTTCTTCATCCACTTAAATGCTTTGCATAGAGTGTAGGTGTGGACTGGAGGAAAATATTGTACCAGCTTGCGGTATTGCTAACGGGCGACCTGCTTTTGATAACGCACCGGCGTGATGCCATAACGCTGGGAAAAGGCGCGAGTCAGATGGGCCTGATCGGTGAGCCCGCTAGCAGCAGCAACTTGAGCGGCGGGCATCCCATTCGTCAGGAGTCGCTTGGCGTGCCACAGGCGAATCGCCATCAGCATCTGATGCGGCGTGGCGTGGAAATGGGCTTTAAACATGCGTTGAAAGTGATAAGGACTCAGCGAAACCACGGCGGCAAGCTCATCAAGCGTTACTGGGTGCATATAATTATCGTGCAGATAGTCCCGAATTTGCTCAAAACGATGCGCCGACTCTTGCCGCGTCATGGGTAAATGGTGAGCATAAGGCTTAAACGTATCGATAAGATTCAGCAACAATCCTTGCTGAGCCAGCGGATCGTTTTCGTTCCATAACCCGTTAATCAAGCGTGATACGTGGCTCGCCCGTAGCGGATCGCAAGTGACCACTTCATTAAATGACCAGTTACGCGAACCCGTCACCGCTTCGAGAATGTCCGGTTCGAGATAAATCATGCGGTACTGCCAGCCATCTTCGGTAGCCGCTTCACCAGTATGCAGTTCATCAGGGTTCATCAACACTAACGAATCCGTGGCGGCGACATGCTGCACACCGCGATAACGAAAACGCTCGGCCCCCATAGTCACAGTGCCAACACCAAAGGCTTCATGAGTGTGCGGTTCAAAGGCGTAACGAGAAATATGCGCGTGATAAAGCTCAACGCCGGGCAGCTGTGGCAGATGCCGGAATTGAGCGTGGTCTTTTTCATCACTGAACTGTTCAGGAACGCCTTGCACGTTATTCTCCGTAAGGACACCCCGTAAGTATAGGGATGTCCTGGTTTAACGGAAAGTTAACAATTACAGCGCAGAACGCACGCTTTCGGCAAGTGAGGTGGTTGGGCGGCCAATCAACTGACTCAACTGGCGGCTATCCTCGAACAGGCCACCTTTCGATGCGCCAGCATCGGAGTTTGCCAGCATTGCGGCTAACCCTTCTGGCAGGCCAGCACCCAGCAGCGCCGCTTTAAAATCAGCTTCCGGCAGGTTTTGATACACCACGGTTGTGCCGCTTTGTTTCGTCAATTCTGCCGTCAGCTCAGATAGCGTCCAGCCGTGGTCGCCAGCCAGTTCGTAAACTTTGCCCGCCTGGTTGTCGAGGGTCATCACTTTTGCGGCAGCAGCCGCATAATCTGCACGCGTGGCCGAGGCGATTTTGCCTTCTCCGGCGCTGCCAATAAATGCACCATGTTGCAGTGCTGGCGGCACGCTGGCGAGGTAGTTTTCGGTGTACCAACCGTTGCGCAGCAGCACAAATGGAATGCCTGATTGTTTAAGCATTTCTTCGGTTGCGATGTGTTCATCTGCCAGACCGAGCGGTGAAGAATCGGCATGCAGCAGGCTGGTGTAAGCAATCAGTTTCACGCCCGCTTCTTTGGCGGCTTCAATCACGTTGTGGTGCTGAACCGCACGTTGACCGACTTCGCTTGAAGAGATCAGCAGCAGTTTTTCAACGCCACGCAGCGCTTGCACCAGCGCGGTTTTATCTTCATAACTGGCCGCACGAACCTGAACGCCACGCTCAGAAAATGCCTTAATTTTTGCTGGGTTACGCACAATAGCAACCAGTTGGTCAGCAGCAACAGTTTTCAGTAATTCCTCAACAACGAGTTGGCCCAGTTGGCCGGAAGCTCCGGTAATCGCGATCATGATAAATCTCCTGTGGGGGTTCTGCTTAAGTTGTGCCACACTATCACCAGCACTAACTTTTAGTAAGTACGCACAAAAAGGTAAGTATGAAATGAGTGAGATTGAGAACCGCCCGTTGTCGTTAACCGAGCAAATGCGTGATGGCAATTTGTTCGCCGAACAATGCCCGTCGCGAGATGTGTTAAAGCACGTCACCAGCCGTTGGGGCGTGCTGATTCTGGTGGCCTTGCAGGGTGGTACACATCGCTTTAGCGACCTGCGCCGTAAAATGGGCGGGGTGAGTGAAAAAATGCTCGCGCAAACGCTGCAATGGCTGGAAGCCGACGGTTTCGTGAATCGCAAATCCTACCCGGTGGTACCGCCTCATGTGGAATACAGTTTGACGCCGTTGGGCTGTGAAGTGGCTGAGAAAGTGGCTGAACTGGCTGATTGGATCGAAGGGAATTTGCCAAGGGTAATGGCGTCCCGCAGTGAGCGGGACGCGTGAGTGATTACTTACTCAAATCCAACTGATAAATCGCAAAGCCGATTTCGTCGTTGCCAACGTTTTTCATCGGATACTGGCCTTTATCTTTGATAAAGGTGGTGGCTTTCTCCGTCGGTGAAGTTTCAAAGCGAATATCTAATTTCTGATTACTGTGGATTGGCGCAAGGCGCCAGTTGTTATCGGCAGCTGGGTGAATCTCTTTGCTCGCGGTAATCCAGTTCGCCAGCACCGAGCGGTTCTCATCCGGCGAGGCGAAAGCGATATGGCTATCACCGGTACCCGCAAACTTGCCGCCGTAAGCGCGATAGTTATTGGTTGCCACCAGGAAAGTCGCATTCGGGTCGATTGGCTTGCCTTTGAACGTCAGCCCTCTAATACGCTCGGCCTTCGGGTTCACCATCTGGCATTCGCCGTCGTAACGCGCCGGTTGCGACACATCAATCTGGTAATCCACGCCGTCGATAACATCAAAGTTATAGGTGCGGAAACCATCCCAGTTGATCAGCGACTGCGGTTTGCTGCTGTTCACATCAATCTGATTAAACTGCCCAGCGGAACACTCCAGCCATTCCTTCACCTCTTTGCCGGTGGCTTTTACTACCACCAGCGTGTTCGGGTAAAGATACAAATCGGCGGCATTACGGAAGGTGAGCTGGCCTTTTTCCACTTCAACAAAACTGGCTGGGTCATTCTTACGCCCGCCGACTTTGAACGGTGCCGCAGCAGACAGCACCGGCAAATTCGCCAGATCCGGGTCGCCCTGAATGTATTTTTCAACGTAGGCGAGCTGCGCGTTATTGACCACTTGCACCGTCGGGTCATCCTGAACCAATGCCAGATAGCTGTACATATTGTCGGAGGACTTGCCGATTGGCTTGCTGACAAACTCGCGCGTGGCGTCGTGATCGTGCTTCATCACTTCCACCAGTTTGGCGTCTTCTGGCACCAGCGCTTTCTTCGCTACGCTGTCGTAGATTGGGCGTGCTTCTGCCTTGCTGCTGGTGACCTTCCACGAGCCGCTATCGTTGTTCAGCACCAAATCAACCACGCCAAGATGGTCGCCCCACATTCCCGGCATCACCGCCGGAATACCGTTCAGCGTGCCTTTATCAAGATCAACACCTTTGATATTGGCAAAATCTTTGCCAGGGAAAACAGCATGAGCGTGGCCAAACAGAATGGTATCCACACCCGGAACTTCGCTGAGGTAATAGACGGAATTTTCAGCCATCACATGATATGGGTCGCTGGACAAGCCGGAGTGGGCGATAACCACCACTAAATCCGCGCCGTTTTTACGCATCTCAGGCACATACTGGCGGGCGGTTTCGGTAATATCTTTGACCGTCACTTTGCCTTCCAGATTGGTTTTATCCCACGTCATAATTTGTGGCGGCACAAAACCGATATAGCCAATGCGTAATGTCTGCTCTTTGCCGTCTTTATCTTTCACTACCGTTTCTTTGATGACGTAAGGCGTGAACAGCGGTTTATTGGTTTTGGCATCAATGATGTTGGCATTCACATAGGGGAATTTCGCCCCGGATAACGCCATCTGCAGGTAATCCAGCCCATAGTTAAATTCGTGGTTGCCGAGGTTGCCGACAGCATAGTCCAGCGTATTCAGCGCTTTATAAACCGGGTGAATGTCGCCTTTTTTCAGACCTTTGGCCGCCATGTAATCACCAAGCGGGCTACCCTGAATCAGATCTCCGTTATCCACCAGTACGCTGTTTAGCGTCTCACTACGGGCGGCATTGATTAAGCTTGCTGTCCGCACCAGCCCGAATTTCTCTGTCGGGGTGTCTTTGTAGTAATCGAAATCCATCATATTGCTATGCAGGTCGGAGGTTTCCAGGATTCGCAGGTCAACGGTTGCGGCGTTAACGCTGGTGGCAATCAGCATGGCAAGGATCGTTGCGCTAAACTTAATCATGTTAAAGGTCCTTTTTTAAAGCTAGTTCACAGAAGGCTATGTATATAAACGTTGTTGCTTACAATTTTGTGAAGTGTGCCAGAAATCAGAATCGTTAAACCGGAATCGCTTCACAGATGGCGCAACCCGACGCGATGAGATATATACCCGACATACTTCAAATTGCCTCATTGTTGGCTGCGTGAACGCGCCCGAATCACTTACTGATGTAAGCTCATCGGCACTTGTTCTCTTGCCGCCTCGATGCAATTTGAATTATTTAGGGTATAAGTAAAACAACAGGTTATTTGTGTGACACAACATGAGGTGGAGAATGTTAGATAAAATTTGCCAACTGGCTCGGGAGGCTGGAGTTGCCATCATGCAGGTTTATGAGGGGCAAAAGCCGCTGGAGGCGACCCATAAATCCGATGACTCACCCGTGACGGCAGCTGACATTGCGGCTCACACCATTATCCTGAAGGGGCTGCAAGCGCTTACGCCAGAGATTCCGGTACTTTCTGAAGAAGATCCGCAGACCTGGGAAACGCGCCAGCACTGGCAGCGTTATTGGCTGGTGGACCCGCTGGACGGCACCAAAGAGTTCCTGAAACGTAACGGCGAATTCACCGTCAATATCGCGCTTATCGAAAACGGCAAAGCCGTGATGGGCGTGGTGTTTGCGCCAGTTCTGAACGTGATGTATAGCGCGGCAGAAGGCAAAGCCTGGAAGGAAGAAAATGGCGCGCGTAACCAAATCCATGTGCGCGATGCCCGCCCGCCGCTGGTGGTGATCAGCCGTTCCCATGGCGACGACGAACTGAAAGAATATCTTCATCAGTTGGGTGAACACCAGACGACATCCATTGGTTCATCACTGAAGTTTTGCCTGGTGGCGGAAGGACAGGCGCAGCTTTATCCGCGTTTTGGGCCAACCAACATCTGGGATACCGCAGCAGGCCACGCGGTTGCGGCAGCGGCTGGTGCACACGTTCATGACTGGCAGGGTAAGTCGCTCGACTACACCCCGCGCGAGTCATTCTTAAACCCTGGTTTCCGGGTCTCGATTTACTAAGCAGCTATTTACTCAGCAGTTCTCGCAGCAGGCTTATCACCTGCTGCACTTCTTCCTGAGTCAGTGCGCCATCTTTGGCAAACTGAACACGGCCCTGTTTATCCAGCACCACAATCGCTGAACTGCCGGTTTCGAGCTGCCATGATTTTTGCGCCACGCCGTTGCTGTCGACGATAAATTGCGACCACGGATACTGAGTCTTGTTGCTCTCCAGGCTGCTGCGCACAAACATCCCGGTGCCAATAATCGCGTCATCGGTGTTCACAATCGTGGTGGTTTGATAGCGGTCATGGGGGAATTTAGCCGCTTTAATTGCTTCAACGACACCGGCATTTTTCTCTTTCGCACTGGTGCGCCCGGCAATAAGTTGCAGCGTTCGCACTTTCCCCACCAGCTGCGCGCTATTCCAGCTTTTGTAGCTAAACTTATCATTATCGAGCATCAACTCACCTTTATCCGTAATGCCAATCGGTGAGACACGCTGATTTTTCTCGAAATTATGTGCCGATGCTGCAAGAGGTAACAGCAACAGGGCAAGCGCAAGGGTTGTGCGTAGGGACATGATGACTCCTTATCTTATTATTGGCGAAAGATTGCAGGTGATCCGACCACTCGTCGTGACGTTTTAAGCATATGTGCTGAATAGCTTTCTGTCCCGCAACAACAATGCCAGTTTGCGGGGTGCCGCACATATCCCTGTAATTCGAAGGCTTAAGCTTAGATTTGTTTACATTTGCAAAGATTATTCTGAGAAATTGTAATCATACGGTAAATAAGATTGTGCAAACTAGGTGTCGGTTTGTATATGGACTATAGTTTCCAGGCACCAAATTTTCCGCCTCGTTTTGTCGGGCCAAATGTGGAACCGCAGGGGCGTTAACACTGCAGGAGAGAAGAAGAATGAAAATTTTCCAACGGTACAACCCGCTTCAGGTGGCGAAGTACGTGAAAATCCTGTTTCGTGGACGGTTGTACATCAAGGACGTTGGCGCTTTTGAATTTGATAAGGGCAAGATTCTTATCCCAAAAGTGAAAGATAAGCAGCATCTATCTGTTATGTCAGAGGTAAACCGCCAGGTTTTGCGTATGCAGGCGGAGATGGCTTGAAGCCATAAGTAGTACCAAAAACGGCACCCGAGGGTGCCGTTAGTGTTTCTGGATTTTGAGAATTAAGCTGCGTTCTGTTCTTCACCATCCGCCGGTTTTGGCGTCAACGGCGTTGGTTTATTATCGATACGTGTCACCAGCAACTGGTCGATGCGGTAGTTATCAATATCCACCACCTCGAATTTGTAGCCAGAAAACTTCACTGAATCAGTACGCTTCGGGATTTTACGCAGCATAAACATCATGAAGCCGCCAATGGTTTCATAGTTGCCAGACTGCGGGAACTCATCGATATCCAACACGCGCATCACGTCATCAATCGGTGTGCCGCCTTCAACCAGCCAGGAGTTTTCATCACGAGCAACAATTTGCTCCTCCATGCCCTGGCCGACCAGGTCGCCCATCAGTGTGGTCATCACGTCGTTCAGCGTAATGATACCCACCACCAGCGCGTACTCGTTCATGATAACTGCAAAGTCTTCACCCGCAGCTTTGAAGCTTTCCAGTGCTTCGGACAGCGTCAATGTATCGGGAACAATCAGCGTATTACGCAGATGCACGCCACTGTTGAGCGCAAGGCTTTGGTTGCCCAATACGCGGTTCAGCAACTCTTTTGAATCAACATAGCCGACGATATGGTCGATATCGCCATTACACACCAGGAACTTGGAGTGAGGATGCTCGGCGATTTTATTCTTCAGACTCTGCTCGTCGGTATGCAAATCAAACCAGATGATATTTTCGCGCGACGTCATGGATGACGGCACGGTACGCGATTCCAGCTCGAACACGTTCTCAATCAACTCATGCTCTTGCTTACGCAACACTCCCGCCAATGCACCCGCTTCAAAAACGGCATACACATCATCGGAGGTGATGTCGTCATTGCGCACCATCGGCAGTTTGAAAATGCGGAAAATGACGTTGGCCAGGCCGTTGAAGAACCACACCAGCGGACGGAAGATAAACAGACAGAAGCGCATCGGGTTGATGATTCGCAAAGCAACAGATTCAGGCGAAATCATACCGATGCGTTTCGGAGTGAGGTCTGCAAACAAAATGAACAGGCTGGTGACCAGCGTGAAGGAAAGAATAAAGCTCAATTGGTCAGCCATTTCTGGCGAGAAAAAACGCTCCAGAAGGACTTTAAAAGCCGGGGAAAATGCTGCGTCACCGACGATACCGCCGAGAATGGCTACCGCGTTCAGGCCAATCTGCACCACGGTAAAGAACATGCCAGGGCTTTCCTGCATTTTCAGTACGCGTTGTGCGTTCAAGTTGCCCTCATCAGCCAGCAGCTTGAGTTTGATTTTGCGGGATGCAGCCAGTGAGATTTCCGAAATAGAGAAGAACGCACTGACGGAGATAAGAAGAAGTATTAATAAAATACTGTTTAACATAGTTTATCCGGCTTTAGAGCCAGAGCCTCGGAAGGAAAGTTGAAAATCTAAGGGTTAGTACATTTTGACTGCCAGTCCGTGGAGGTTGGGCCAGCAATTTCAACGGGTAGTATAGCGTAAGGGTGTGTGAGGCTGCCAGAGGACAAAAACCGCTTTCGTAGGGCGGGTAAGCGCAGCGCCCCCGCCGGAACCGGCGCAAATGGTGGATGACGATCTTCGCTTATCCACCCTACAACTACTGATACAGGTTACAAACCTCTTTCGTAGGGCGGGCAAGCGCAGCGCCCCCGCCGGAACCGGCGCAAATGGTGGATGACGCTAGTCGCTTATCCACCCTACAACTACTGATACAGGTTACAAACCGCTTTCGTAGGGCGGGTAAGCGCAGCGCCCCCGCCGGAACCGGTGTAAATGGTGGATGACGCTAGTCGCTTATCCACCCTACAACTACTGATACAGGTCACATAACCTCTTTCGTAGGGCGGGCAAGCGCAGCGCCCCCGCC